>Ga0190313_1001304_pt1 | contig 13530 bp, 23 predicted proteins | sample 4870071011_MG_FD_169989 | JGI IMG/M metagenome (GOLD analysis project Ga0190313, IMG submission 169989) | Hydrothermal vent sediment bacterial communities from Southern Trench, Guaymas Basin, Mexico - 4870-07-10-11_MG | ecosystem: Environmental > Aquatic > Marine > Hydrothermal vents > Sediment ...
TTATTAGTGATGTTCACTATTTCCTCTAGCATCTCCATTGTCTCCTTAAGCATTTCCCTTTCCTTATCGTTTAGAGGTTCTAGTTCATCAGCCACTATAATAGCTGATTTAATGTAAGTCTTTGAAGCTGTTATTAGCCCTCCCTCCGATATAACCCTTGGCTCATTGGTAGCAAATAGACAGTAGTAAGAACGTCTAACTAATTCGTGGATGATTTTTATAAGCTTTTCATTTGTGTTCATTTTTGTGTTCACCATTTAACATATATAGAATTAACTATATTTAAACCTTACCCAGAATAAAGAATAGAATCCTATGGATTAGGTATAACCATCTTAACTCCAGCTAATGTTCCCAAAATTATGATTAAAGGTGTTACTACCCATTTTATGAGGAAAATCGTAAAACTATAATTTTTTAATACCATATCCACTTTTGCTTCAAGTGATGCAACTTTCTTTTGGAGCTTAGCAATCTCATTACGTAACTCCTTGATTTCATCATTTAATCTAGCTATCGCCTCCCAAGGGTCTCCGTTTACCATGCTTCCCACCAAGATAAAAATAATTGAAGCTGATATTTAAGTATTTATTATATATACCTTATTATAATATTATATAGTCTGTCGCCAACCTTATCCCATGTATATTGAGACCTTACAATTCTTTGTAGTCTCTCATACTTTTTCTTTACGACATCATACATTGTCAATGCATACTTGAGTTTCTGGTAGAGGTCTTGGGAGTCTGGTTCTACACCACGACCACAATGGATTGTCTTAGCTACCACGTCTCCTAAGAAAAGGTCGACAGTCTTTTTGGAGCTAACACGTAAGCATTCTCTACAGTAGTCATTAAATGAACCCCACTGTGACACAATAACTATTTTTCCTCTAGCTAAGCCTTCTAGAGCGTTACAGTTGTGTACTGTAATAAGGTTAGCGATATAGCTATTGTCTTCTTTAACTTCCAAATTATAGACATATCCTTCATAATCAATGATTCTAATATCTTTAATTAATGATATCATATATCCTTTTTCAAAGTCGAGATATTTTTTGTTACTGTGTAAAATATAGTCACTTCTTCTTGGTTTCAATGGGTTATTTTGGGGTGATTTCTTCTTAACTTCGTAAGGTAGATGAACTCTTATATGCCATTGTTTTAGTGATTTATGCCACATTATGTTTGGTTTGTAACCTAACCTTATCAGTAGTATGTAAAGACCAAAAGCTAAATCAGTATTTACTGTAACATATCGTATACAGTTTCTGTTAACACAACCATCTCCTAAAATCATTGTCCATACTAACCATGATAGAGTTTCTTGATCAAGTTTATATGCTTCAATTGGAATGTGTTTCTTATGTGCTAATTTACCACATAGTTTCTCGATGAAGTTGACTATTATTTTACTTGAAATGATTACCTTCGTTAATTTTCCTTCACGGTAACTCTTTACTGAGGGTATATAATTGAAAGCATTTATTACAGCATTTACTAGGTCTTGCACAAGCTCTGGCTCATCTCCAAACGAGAACTCTACAGCATGTCCCTTTGCTGAAATACTCCCCTCTGCTAGGTAATACCCTATGACTTTCGCTAGGTTTTTATCGAATTCTACAAACCTCTTTATCTTGACATGTTGTGGTTTGTAGTTTATTTTTTTAAGGAATTCAATGACTTTCATTACTCTTTCTGAGGTGGCCTTTAGCTCACCTTTATAGGCTTTTACTGCTTTGCATACTATCTTTTTAGTCTCATTAGTTAGTTCCTCAATATCTTTATAACTTATTTCTGTGAACCTTGGTGACCCAGTTGCTTTGTAGTATATCCATTCATCCTCTATGACTAAGTTGTCGCTGTTCTCGTTACCATCAATAAACTTTGATAGATCAAAGACTATTTTTTCAGACTTATTTTGTATTATTGGAAATACAATGAAGTCTCCTTTCTTTAGGTTTCTAGCCTCTACCCATTTGAGATTGTCTTTGATTGCTTTACGTGCTTTTCCTTTCCTGACTATTGCTAGTACTGGATGTTCTGGAGTTAGCTTGAGACTAAAGTTTGCAAAACCCCAAGGTTTAATCTCTACAAGTTTTCCTTTATACTTTCTCTTGAACACTTTAACAACTTTCTTGAAATGTCCCTTATGAGTTAAAACAAAATCTCCAACTTTTACTTCCGATATCGGTTTAACACCATTAAAAGTTATTATCATTGTATCGGGAGGAACACATTCAAATCCTCCACCACGACTTGGTACTACCACTATGTCACATGCATCATAAAGGTCTACAAGGTCTTCATCATCCAACCATTTGTTAAAGAGAATCACATTGGGAATGTTATACAAGAATTGAACAAATGGGTCTAAGATACCCGCTAATTTAACAATCAAATAAACATTGTCAAACTCTTTGGTCAATCGGCTAAAAGCATCTGCTACAACATCTGCTCCCTTCCTAAACCCAGAATGCCAAAGGAAGAATAGTATTTTCCTTCCCTTAAGCTCATAAATCCTCCTTACATCCTTATCTCTTGGTTCCCTAGGTTCCCTAAGAAAGACATCATCAACACCATGAGGTAACACTTCAATGTCTATGAAGACTCCACTACGCCTATAGACCTCTTTGCAAAATGTCGATGGAACAATTACACAATCGAATAAATTAGCTACATAAGAGGCTAGATGGGATATTCTATCCGTGTCGCATACATCGAAGCCTATTAGCTTATCAGAGTGTCTTAGAATTGTTCTATAACTCCTTGGTGAGTCAATCAATGGATAGAATATTGGATGTACTAGTGTCAATACCCCAATATCATCCTTGTTGAAGGCATGTATATCAGCTTCATGTATGTCTAGACCTCTCCTCCTCAATTCCTTGATGTGCTTTTTAGCTACAATGGTGAAGCTAACCCTTTTCCTCCTTGGATACATGTACGTTATCCTTGGTTTCATGCTCCACAGCCTCATAGAATACTATTGGTAATCCCATTTTGAAACGGTAAATCAAGCTTTGACATAGGAGTCTCAGTAAATCACTTAAATCCATGCCTCCATACTCTGCTATCATCTCTAGTATCTCTTTTTGCTCTTTGGTCACACGGAACGTGATAATACATGTTTTTGGTTTACTCTTTTTCGGCCTACCCATAAGACGTTCACCATTATAGTTTCTGTAATACACAAATATATAAACATATACCAATGTATATTAAATTGAGGTGAGAGTATGCCTATAGTCGTAGAATTCATAGGCCCCGTAACTCCACAAACAGTACCCTCAGAAATCAAGGATAAATGGGAGGCCACACTATTAAACCGTAGAGACCTAATATATTCAAGGCTATTAACAAAGATTCCAGACGAAGACAGCTTTATCGACAAGATTGCTACAGCATCACATGAGGTTTGGAAGGAGTTTGTCAATACAGCATGGCCCGACTACTACCTAGTAACATTAAAGCAGAACATTAAACTATCAATAGCTTATCCCAAGTGGTTTGAGGGAATAGTTGATGCCTTCAAGGTTGGAGGAAGATTCGAGAGTGGAGTATCACTAAAGAAGGATAGACTTGACTTACTAAAGTACACATTAGGAAACACAGGTATAAGATATCTTGGTTGGGGGCCTGGCTATAAAGCTGTAGGTTTCATTACTGGAGACCTTAGAGTAAAGAGGTATGTTGTAAGTGGTGAAACTGTAACTGGAGAGCCTGTTAATGCATTCCCAGAGGATATAGTCAAGTTTGTTAGGCCCACACTAATCGCTATGCTAACACAAGGAGCCGTCCTAAGCCTCTACGCTCATGAGCATGGTTTAGCATCTCTAAGAGACCAAGTAATAAGCTTAATCAATTCAAAGACTGATGCTATATGCTCTGGTCTTAAGAAAGCAGAGTACACAGTTGTCTTTGCTAGACTAGAGTATGATGCTACAGCAAACCAGATAAAGGTACATAGCAGAGTAGAATCAGCATAAACATAAAAAACGTAAAATAAAATTAAACACAATTTTTTTATTTTTTATCTACGATTTCTAAACTAGGGCTTGTATTGAGCTACCACGATAAGATTCTACATGAAGCTTCAAAGTATGGATGGGGTCTTATCCTAATCCATAGGGATGTATTGAAAAAACACATAGCCTATGCTTTATCAAGATTTGACGTTGTAAGACTTCTTGACATTGGTTCATGGAATTGTCTATTATGGAACTGGATAAGAGAGACATTCCCAAAGGACTATCATAGAATTGAGTACATAGGCATTGATGTCATGGAGCCTCCCAATAGGGTTCAAGATGTAAAGTTCTATATAATGAGTCCAACATACCTGATGTTTCCAAGTGATAGTTTCCATGTTGTAACAATGATTGAGGTCTTAGAACACATATTCGATAACACATTAGCATTGAGAGAGGCTTATAGAGTTCTAAAGCCCAATGGTGTATTGTTTATTCAGAGTGTTATTTGTAATGACCCTAACGCCTTACATGATGAAACCCATTACCATGTATTACATCCTAGAACGTTAAGTAGACTCCTAGAACACTTGGGCTTTGAAGTTGTGGAGTCTAGGGAGGATGGTAACTTCTATGTTGTAGGATACAAGTAAACCCATGGTACAATACGTAACTCTGGAATGTCTACACCACATGGATGGTCAACATAGCCTTTTTCTCCAAAACATTCTCCATGGTCTCCTGTTATCACAATCCTTCTACCTTCAAAGAAGTCTATTAACCTAAACACAAAATTCATAACCCATTCAAGGTTTTTAATGTAACATTCTTTTACAATGGTTCTATTTAAACCTTTTGGAGTACGGTACCATCCCTATCCCTAGAACATCACTCTCATTAAGGGTTAAGCGGTACCGTACCCCAGCCTGGAGCTAGCCCAAACTCTGAGTTTCTGGGGGTTTACCCTTCATTGGTTTTATATGTAAAAGTACCGTACTAGACCTTATTAAGGTAATGAAGGGATAAAAAGTAACATATATATACATTATATATATTTAGTATATACCTGGGTGTTCAATTTTGACTAGAATCAATGCTGAAATGATTTATGAAGCTTTTAGACGTTTTCTCGTGAAACAATTGAGAGTAGCCAATGAGGAAACAATACATGTAGGTGAAGTATGTACCTGTCTTAGGAAAAGCTTTTACACAAGGAGGTTTGGAGATTTACAGTTAAAGCACTTGGAGAAAACAAAGTATGTTATCCTTGGTCTTGGTCTAAGTACTCATTATGTATTAGAGGAAATACTTCATGAGATGGGATTTCACACAGAACAACCAATAGTAGAGTACATTGTTACAAAGGATTACAAGATTAGAGTTATGGGGACTCCAGATGCTTTCAATGATAAGTATGTTGTGGAAATAAAGACCACAAAGAAGATACCAAGTGAACCATTGAAACATCATCTTAAGCAATTGAATACTTACCTCTGGATGTTGAAGCTTAGGAAAGGATACATAGTGTACATTGATAAGACTACTGGATTAGTGAAAGTGTTTGAACACTACTTTGATGATGACTTACACGTGGAGTTCATTGATAGAGCCGTGAAATACTATGAAGCATTGAAATACAATATTCCTCCAAGTATAGAAAAGAGTGGTCTATGTAATTTCTGTGAGTGGAGATGGAAATGCTACAATGATGGAAGTTCAAAATTGAGGGAAAAACGGGAAACTTTAAATACTAATGAGTTCAATATTGAATATGGTGAAAAGACATGTCACTCCAAACCCAAACCCAAATACAAGAAATACAAATCCCATTCCCATGTAACATAAAAGTTGATGAAGAAAATGAACACATTTTTCTGTTTTTTGAATTCAAACTAAAAGATGTGGAATTCATAAACACTCCATTCATAAGACATCTGTTATACAAGTCAAAGATAGCAGACCTTGGAGAAATAACTACAGACTTCTACCACAACAAAGGATTAGAAAATGATTCATGTATTATTGTCTCAATACCAAAGGTTAAAGAGGTGATTGAGTAATGGCCAGGTGTAAGGATTGTTGGGTTTTAAATGAGCATCCTGAAATAATTGACGAAGACATAGTTTTTGGTGATGGATGCCCTGCTGAAGAATATGGCTTTGACTGCCCATTCCTTGACCTCATAGAGGAAGAAGATTACGAAGAAAATGGAGAATATGAGGTAGTTTTAGAAGATTGCGATGAAGAATTCTATGAGGAAGAATGGTAAGGTGATTGGATGAAAGGAGAGGCAAGAATAGATTATGGTGCTCAAATACCTGAAATAACTATAGAAATTAAAGCAGACTACTTGGGTTTACTTAATTTGTGGAGGGCATTAGTAATCATGTATCTAGGAGTTAAGTATAAAGAAGGTGTTGAAGAAAAAATAAATGAAGTGGAGTTAAAAGCCACATTTAGAAGAGTTAATGATAAAATTGTAATCATCTTAGGTGATTGAAATGAGAAAAACTTTGACAATTTATCAGGAAACCTTCAATTTAGTGGAGGATTTACAGAGGGAGTTTAAGAGGATGGGTATGAGGTACTCTAAGACCTTCATTATCGAGACCGCTATCAAGTTATTACATTCAATGGTTTGTGGAGGTCAGTATGAGGAGGTTGATGAACTCCTAAAGAGACTAATAGACTTGTCAAACGTGAGGTGATAGTCATGGAAGTCCCCGAAATAGAGTTATCAATAATGTTACCAGTAGATGAAAAGAAGCTCTTTGAAATCATTGATAAGAAAGGACTCAAAGTTGTACATAAGGATGAACTATTATACGTTAGTAATGGTGAAGTTAAGGCATTGGTTACCAACTGGATTGGGAGTATTGAAATCAAGATTTATGGTGAATGTTCTGATGAACATGATAAACCAGTTGATGTAAAAACGGTTAGAAAAGCTCTTGAAGGATTCACGGATATAGCTACAAAGCTCTATGAGGGATGGTTAGAATGTCATTAGAGTATGAGGTTTATCATCTTCAAAGGGAGCTTGAAGAAAAGGAGAGTGAAATACAAAGGCTTGAATGGAGGATTAGTGAGTTAGAGAATGAGATTGAAGAACTTGAACATGAGAAACAAAGACTTCATGAGGAGCTTGAAGAGGCAATATATGAAGCTGAAGAGCTACAAATGAGAGTAAATGAATTAGAGGAAGCAATAGCTGAAGCATTGGAGTATCTAATGAAAGGTGAAATAGAAAAAGCAAAGAAAACACTCTGTGATGTAATAGGAGATAATGAGGGGTGAAACCATGAAAGCTCTTATCGTGTCAAGACATAAATCAACCATAGAACTTCTTTCAAGATTACTAGAGAAGCATAGCATAGAATTTGATGTTAAAGACCACGTGGATGTTAGAGACCTTGAAAACTATGATATTGTTGTCGGCAATCTTCCATTAACGTATATTATTACATCAGCTATACCATATTATATTCAAGTGGTTCTAGAAGTTCCTAGAGAACTTAGAGGTAAGGAGCTAGGATATGATGAATTAATGAAGTATTGTAGATTCTTGGTTTACGAGCATCTCATTACCTTCCATGATTGGAGTCCTAAGGATAAAGCTATAGCTGTAGCAGAGTTTGATATATGGGTTGTCAAAGACATAGACGTAGCACTAGAAGAAATAAAACGAAACCTACAATTGAGAGGTGAGAGATAAACAATGAAAGTTAAGGTTTATCGTGTGGAAGCTAGATTATATCCACAATATCCTACTTCTTGTATTGTTATTGCACATTATAAGCGAAAACCATCAATAGACGATATAGTTAGCTTACTAACAGAATGGATGGATAAAACAGGTCTTAACATAGAAAAAGCTAAAATAAAAATAACCGAAATGGAAATAGAATTAGAGGGGGTTGAATATGAGTAGGAGCCTTATAAAACGTATTATTATTCTTTCTCTTTTCCTATCGTTTCTTATTTACTCCCTAGTGTCATGTGTATCTTATGTGGTGTTTGATAAGAGGGTAAGAATATACTATAATATCACTTTGAGAGACCCCCACGTTAAATACTATGAGGTTGTTCACGGTAATGATACAACAAAGCTTGTGGTGGTGTTTGATGATGGTACTGTTGTGAGTAAAGATTTACCATTAGACGTGGGATATAGGGAGCCTCTATACTCAACTATCATAGGTGTTATAATCATCCTTATAGTCATAGTTGTTTTCGGTTCTTGGAATCTTATAGATATTATACAAGAGGAAATAATACGTAGGAGGCTAGACCCATGAGTAATGTGTCAAATATTCCTAGGTGTTTTAGGAATTTTAACCCCCATTTAAGTAAGATTAGAGGATGTCTAAAATGTCCTTACTATTGTCAATGCGTGAAAGAAACAATACTTTCTTGGGTGTAAGTGATGGGTAGAGGTTTTGAATGGATTGTTGATGATAGTGGTTGGGTATGGTTGATGCCTAGGCTCACAGGTGATGATGTAGATAGGCTAAGGCTTGGTACCATGAATTTAGCCGATTTCACTTTCGGCACAGCTAACGCTATACTATTCCTCTACAAGCCTGTAAAGTACTTTAGCCTTCTAGAGAGGGTACTATGGAGGATAGAGAACATCCTAAGACTCCTACAATGGTGGTTTGTACTAGAAAACCATAAGGTACTAGGTAACTTCTTTGCCTTACTAAGACATATTGTTTTCGAGTTAGCTTGGAAGGTCTCCACAAGGTGATAGTATATGGTATTATTCTTTACTCTTCCTCCATGGGATGTAGCATATCCTTATATCTTAATTAACAACCAGCATCCAGAGTATGGGTTAAGGTATTTGAAAACGTATAATCATATTAAAGATGTTAAGAAAATAATCATTGATAGTGGTATTGTGATTTTCATGAATCCACAAGTGAAAGATTATCCTGGTGGTTATAAAGAGCAGACTAGAAGACAAGTTTACCTTTACAAACGCATTAAGTCCCTAGTACCACATGCTGATGTCTATGTTGTTATACATGACTACTGTGACGGCTACCATCCTAAAGCATTATGGTTGAACGAGAGGATAACAAACATTGAAAGAACAATTGAAAGCATCATGTACGCAACTGAGAAATACCCTAACATTCCATGGATAATACCGATACAAGGCCATTATAAGAGGCCCCGTAGTGTACTAAAGTCAATAATGTACATTAAAGAATATGGAATCTTGGATAAGTATGATTATTACGCTGTAGCTAATCTTTGCGTAGAGCAAAAAGTAGATATAATATCAATGACTATAAAATATGCTTATTACATGTTGGGAAAAGACAAAAAGATACATGTTTTTGGGATGAAAATCAAGGCATTAAAGTACATAAAAGATATGATTTACAGCTTTGACTCGATGGGATGGACTAAACCAGTTGAAAAAGAACTACACAAGAGGTATCCTCATTCATGTAAAACTAGTGAACAAAGAAAAATTTTCTTCCTCACATACCTAAGACATCTTAAAGAAAAGTATGGTGTTCAAATTGAGTAGGGGGGCCTCGTGTTTGGAGTTTAAATGTAGAAGATGCTTCTATTGTGGCCTCATAGGTAAGAACTGGGTTTACTGCTTAGTACATGGATTCTTATATTACCATGAAACCTTACTATGTAATTGTTTTAGGGAGGGAGAGAATCCTTGGTTGAAGTGAGAGCTTCAAGGAGGGTTAAGGTTTGGAAAAGGGCTAAGGTTGTAGAGGTTGAAGCATATTGTAGACATTGTGGTTCACGACATGGAGAAATAGTTTACGGCTCAATACATGTGTATTTCTACTGCTATAGATGTAACAGATGGAGCGACTTAGGACTTAAAGCCTAACCATACTTTTTTTAACCTTCTTTACATTATTCTATTATAGGGTTTATGCATGGAGACATCACTATTACAAGCTAGAGTGGAAAGACATCAAGCTAGTATTGGCTCTAGGAGTATTGGGAGGATAATACAGACTGAGTTTGGAATGTACTATGTTGATGTAGCTAAAAACCCTTTCATCAAGAATCAGAGAGTCTTTCTATTTATTAATGATAAGGGAGAGATAGAGCCTGTCTTTGAAGGCACATTGTGGAAAAACAAATACATGATTAAAGCGGAGATGGAGGGAATGCCTCCATCAAGAAACCTTTGGGATTTTAATGCATTTATTGATACACCATTGTTGAAGCTTGATGAAGCATATAACTTAGCTAAGGAAGTCTTGGAAGATACTGTAGTGTTTAGGGATAAGAGGCTCTATGATTTAGTTGTAGCTTGGTGTATGTACACTTGGCTCCGTGGATTGTTCCCAAAGAACATTAACCTATACTTTATTGGTTTCCCAGCTACGGGTAAATCACAGGCTCTAAGGTATTGTAAGCATTTCGCAAGATACGTCATAGACTATGACCCCACAGCCGAAAAGTCATACAAGTGGAACATCTCTCATACACTTGGAGTTATAGCTATTGATGAAGCTGAATACATTAGTAAAATACAAGCATCTAAGCTGAGGAAATTCCATGAAGCTGGTGTTTTCGAGACTAGGCTGATAGGTTTACCAATTGTAGGTCTTACTCCAATAGATTTACGTGTGGATGCTCCATTAGTATTATCGGCTACCCATCCACCATCGGATACGGCTTTTCTACAAAGAGGATACATTATAAGGATGATTAAAGGCTCTCCAAAGATAAAGGACTTTGACCTCATACCCGACTTGGAATATCGGAAGTATGCTTTAGCTAAATCTGTGTTATGCAATTGGAGTAAGATATTTGAGACTCTTAGCCGTGTCTACTACCAGTTATCCTTCAAGAACATTGATGAACGTATCAAGGACTTGACAATACCGATAGCTACTATACTGGAGGCTCTAGGTAAAGAGTGGGATTGGGTACTAGAGTATGCTAAGTATAGCTTTAGCCAAGCCAACTTTGTTACTCCAGAGACCACAGCATTCATACAGAGCTTATCAATTGTTAAGAGTGAGGCTATGGTTAAACATGATAAGTATATTCTACCAGTATCCAAGGTGTCAAAGATAATAGAGGAAACAGCTAGAATCCTTGGAGCATCACCATCAAAGCTTGATTATCTGAGACAATACCTTTTCGCTGGATGTGAGATAGGAATGATGAATAATGAATTATGCTATATATGTGATAGAGCTACAGTTGATGCTCTACTGGAGAACATAAGTATAGTTGATGTTCACGGTTATAGCTTTGATAAAGAATTGAAAGAGCAACTGGATAAAGCCAGTAAGCTTGTAAGATGCGTTCTAAAAGCAATAGCCCTATACATCAAAGAGAACAACCTAGACTACAAGAATGGTGTAGTCCAAGAGTCAATAACTAGAATCAAAGAGTACATTAAGAACACATCATATATGAAAAAGACTTATAAGGACTTCAAGCATAAGGTTAAGAGGTCTCTTATTGATGGAGGAACACCACGATGGATAAGGGATATGGGGGTAGACTTTACCATTGAAGGTGATGAAATCAAGGTAACCATTGACCTTGATAGGATAAGGGATAAATTAGACCTCTTAGCTAGTATAGAGTGGTGAAGCATGCATGTCTCTTATAAAGAGTATTCCGTTTTCATTTGTAGTTTTCGAGAATGTGGAGACTGGAGAACTATTCATAGCTAAGACTGATGCGGAAGGCAAGTGTGAAATAGTGGTTCCCAAGGGTACATATAATGTGTACGTGTTTAAAGAGGGCTTCCTAGTACATAGGCAAAAAGTTATAGTTACATCTAATACTATGTTATTTAAGTTGTTGAAACCTATGGAGAAAATAATAGGATTGAGTAGTGAAATAAAGATAATGCCTCCTATAGTGGTTGAGTCCACGTTAGATATAAATAGTGAGGTAACAATAACAAGTGGTGGGTGAAAGTATGTTATTGAACTCTGAAATAATAGTAAAGAATGTTACTGAGGATAAGACAGTTTTTAACTTCAAGTTTGACTTGATGGAGATTCCCGAAGACGAACTATTATACATGTTAAGACAATTCCGTGAAGTAAAGAAGACTATTAAGTGTAGGAGTAGGGATATTGACGTTGTCAAATCGTTTATTAAAGAGTCAAACAATATATTAAAGAGAGGCTATAAAGGAGATAAAGGTAGCATGCTAAACATATTCCTTCTGGACCCTGCTATGAGAGGTATATTGTCAAGGGTTGTCTCGGATAGCTCGGTGAAAGATATAGGTATGTGGTGGTGCGATGCTGGTTCTACGGGTAAGTACTTCACGGATATACTAGAGGCTGACCCATACTTGAATGCACTACGACATGCCGTAGCACTTAACCCTTGGAGTCTTGACTCACTAGGAGACCTTGATACGATAATAGATAGTCAAGGATACCATAAGGAGGGAACGATTGGTAAACAAACATTCTCGATTGAAATTATAAAGGCACCTACTGAGTCAAAAATTGTTTGCTCATTTTATGGAGCTAGCAATACAACTATACGGTCAGTTATACATCTAGAGGGGACTAATATTAGCCCAAAACAAGATACAAGTTCAGGTAGGTCTGCTCCTTCACCATTGGGTACATGTAGTGATAGCTATTATTGTTCTATCTATCTTCCAATATGGGGGTTTAATGTAAATGCTAGTATAGAGACTGACCTTCAATATTCAGTTGTAATAAGATATTATATATAACATTCTCATAGTAAAAACATGTTTAAATGTAGATATTTTTTCTCTTATAACATGTATATTCTATTACCACACAAACCAATGTTAATAGTAGTATCCAAAAAAATATAAGAAGTATTATCAACGGTATCATCTGTATTACTGGTTTACTTTTGATAGCGTTTACTAACATACATGTTGTTGTTAGAACGATGATTATAAACAAAGCTACAACTAGAGCTAGTGATTTCACATTAACACCGCTTGAAGCTCATACCTCCAGTTGTATAATGTTTCACCATAGAACATATCTCCAGTCTGGGATTCAATGTAAGCAATTGCACCACTTGTTAGTACCACTAGGTTCCAAGCATGATAGCCTACGAATTCTCCATCACAGTAGACTTTACCTATTGCTCTACCTACACCATTCTTTCCACTCTTTTTAATCAACCAGTACTTGAAGTAACCAGCGAAATCATCACAGTCAAATTTCTCCTTAGCGTAAGCCAACTTTGGTAGCTCTTTCTCAACCCATTCCTTAAGATACTCTTTCAATTCATTCTCGTCAAAAGGTTCATACTCTACATCAAAGAACCAACTCCTTAAAAAGAACAATAGCTTATTTATCCATCCTTTAACCTTAGCTTGTACTAACATCATAACCTCTGCTACATGCATACCATACCACCAAATAATAAGTAATACACAACTAGGTAATATAAATTTGTTTAGGGAAATTGTGTTGGATTTTCTTGGGAGGGAGCGGAGGAAGAGGGAGCTTAGACTGAGGGTTCTTAGGAAAAGGATGAAGATGAAAAAAGGCTAGTTTTCTTTTTTCTTATTTGCCGTTTTCGTTTATTAGTAG
>Ga0190313_1001305_pt1 | contig 13507 bp, 13 predicted proteins | sample 4870071011_MG_FD_169989 | JGI IMG/M metagenome (GOLD analysis project Ga0190313, IMG submission 169989) | Hydrothermal vent sediment bacterial communities from Southern Trench, Guaymas Basin, Mexico - 4870-07-10-11_MG | ecosystem: Environmental > Aquatic > Marine > Hydrothermal vents > Sediment ...
AAATCAGGCATTATATTTCCTGCAAAGTCCTTAACATTTTTTAGTTTAATAGTATAAGTTTTTCCATAATAAAAAACCGTGCTTTGCGGAAAAATAACCATTGATAAATCTACATATCCTACAGGAAATATAGTACATGGTAAATTAAAAGATTTTAAATCTACAGTACTAAACTCAAAAGCTTTTGATTCCTTATTAGGACAAAACACTAAATTTTGTGCTTCAAGCCTTACTACAACATTATTATTTGGTCCCCAATCTATTACTTCATTTGGTACAACATTGTACCCATATAATAAATAAAAATTTTTATCCTCAGCCTCACCTATAATACTTTCTGCATGTAAAGAATAAGTTAAAACTCCTGTAGAATAAAAATCATCTAAAGGGTCATAAAACACTCTTTTTCCATTCGGAATATCTTCAAACCAAATACCACTAGCAACAACACCATTTACTTCTATATAAGTTGTATAAGTATTAATAGGGTACAAATAATCTACTACATCAACCCACGCTATAGAAGATGCTGTAGTAAATCTATCTTGTTCTATAAAAAAATCACCTATAAATAAACTACGTGTTTTGAAATCAGTATTAATGCCATCTACACCAAGTCTTGTTGAAAATACATCTACATCAACATTTAACAGTTTTCCAGACTGCACTTCTGTTTCTGTATTTATATAACTGATACCACTACATGTAGAAAATACATCACTATCTAACCAAGGTGTTTTACTAGCTGTAGTAAATACATCAGTAGGTATTCTAACAAGTCTCCCATTTCCTTGATTAACTTCTGTCATTAAAGACATGCTATTTAATGCAGAACACACCACATCAACCTTAGTATTATAATATTTTACACCATATATATACAATTCTGTAAAAACATCACGTACCATTGGAATTTTTCCCAAATTAACACGTAATGATGTAATAGTATCAATTAATATTGTCTGTAAATAACCAGTAATGTATAATTCTGCTTTAATACTTTTTAAATTAGTATTATATAAAGCTACTAAGATATTAACCAAAGTATTTTTACTAAGACATTCTAATTCTTTAGTAACAACTTTATTATCAATATTATTATAAGAACCCTTAGCATTCTTTAAAATATATTCTAAAATTACATCAATTAACAAAGAACGTTCTACATTATATAATGAAAAATCTACAAAAATCTCAGTAGTATCATCATCTATATCATTATATATAACACTAGTAGAAATTCCTTTAGTTCTATTCATTTCATCATTAACAATAACCACTGTAGGTATTTCATGCGCTTGTAATGACATAGAAATACCTCTTAAGTATACTGATAATGTAAAGTAGTAACAAAATCATAACTTCCGGCTATAAATGAATCATCTATATTTATTAACCGTGGTGTAAAAAATAAATATTCACCATACTCTCCAGACTCAATAGCAAATATAAGATCAAAATCACCATAATATCTTTCATTACCTTTTAAAGGTATATCAAACATTCCAGGGTGAACTAACATGCCACTTTTATTTAATGATGGTTCATACGAATTTGCAGAATTTGATCTAAAAGCTATAGCATCTACCCTATAATGCTCTTCATCTAATACTTTATTATTAGTAGTAGTATGTGTATTATCATCCCAAGCTGTCAATCTACAAGCATATGCTTCACCAAATGTAACAGTAAAAATAATAGAATTCTCTCCAGTCTGCCTCATAGGTCTAGGAACTACTGTTGAAGATGTAATAACAGTAGGGGATGTATACTGAAAATTCATTGTTTCATAAGTACCTATCATTGCACCAGTCAAAGTTCCAGATACGACACCATTTATCAACCCATACTCTTCTCCATACATTGTGCCAGAAACTGTACCAACTACTTGACTATAGTCAAATGCTCCAGTACCATCATTCGCATTATGTTCCAAAATACCAGAAACAGTGCCAGAAACTGTACCAGAAACTGTACCTGTACCATACATTATTCCATTAACTTTTCCTGTAACTTCACCAATAAATGGTGTCATATTTGTATCATCTGCCACGCCAGACGCAATACATGATACATTACATATAACTGGATTTGTATTCCCTATAGCCGTACCAGATATTACTGGATCAATATAACTAACAACTGTAGAACTTAACCAATCATTTACTATTCCAGAACCAACAACATCACCAAAAGTAACAGTAGTAGTATACACACTTCCAATACCTGATATAGTAGTAGTTCCAGAAACAGAGCTTTCAACTACCCCATATACATCTTTATTCCTGTATATTATATTTGAACCAGTTCCTACTACTGGATAATCTAACCCATATCTATGCCAAAAAGTAGCTGTTGCTCCTTCTGTAAAAGTAAACTCATTTAATGATGTAAATTTACTAAATAAACTTTCTTGTTGTATTGGAAAATTAACATAATCTTGATTAGGAAATTGTCTATACATCCAATCTACTGCCTCAAACCATGTACCGATATACTTACCTCCTGGGGGCATATGAGAACGAGTGCCTGCTATTGCAGGACTAGTAAAATTAGGACTAGTAAATACTATTTTAGAAATATCTTTATATTCACTACCATTATAAAACTTTTTAGTTATTGTTACTGCCATACAACTCCCCCTCTATATAGAGAATTTCCATTGTGATGATTTAATTTTGTTTTTCGATTTAGATACTATAATATCACCAATCTTATACTTCATTAAATTATCTTCTCTAAGTATTATTCTATAAGTAATTATATCTTCATATGTCATACAATTCACATTTATAGCATGAAACATTTTAAAACCATCTACCGACTCACTAACTTCTATAGTAGGTAAGTATCCACGCATTTTAGGAATAGTAATTAAATGGCCTGTAGACAGCTTATATTGCAAAGTACGTATCCCATTCGATACAGCATCCCACCCAGTTACAAATAAATTATTTCCCTTTTGAATAGTTCCATTTTCATAAGTAACTATAAAATAACATTTATAAGGGTTCACCATAACAACCTTATTATAACGACCATACACCCTACCGTCTACTGCATCTAGATTTGTTAAAGCTCTAACCTTTTTATCCATTAATTTCTCCAAAAGTAATAATTAATTATTATTAAGTATATAAGTATCTATAAGTTTCTACAGGTGTATCATGTGTAAACACTAAATCCCATGGTATAGCTACATACATACTATAATAAACAGTCTCATTTATAATATTATCTACACCCTTTAACCTTAGCCTATGATTATATCCTGCTAAATATTCTGCATTAGTAGATGCACCTGTCCACATTGCGTCTGGAGGTGTATCTGTTGTCCTAATAGCATTAAAGCATGAATGAGGGTACGAAATAGAGCCAGATAATGTAGGTATATTTGTAGTAGAAAAAGTAATATCATCCCACATTTCTAAATATAAATCACTTTCTATCTCTCCATCAATATACACACCAAAAACATACCTATTACTATTAGGCTGTCCGCTTGCTAATGGTACATGATACATAATCATATCTTCTGCTGATTCAATATATATTTGTGGTACTGGATATAGCCCTGTTACAGGTTTTAGTGTTGCTTCACGTCGTCCGAAAACTTCAGTCGGAGTTGCAAGTGATTGATGTATACCTCCTCCAGTATACACTTTTACATCAGCACTTATCCCTGATCCTGTAGCTAATTTTATCGCTTTCCACTCACCATATTCCCCACCAGTACCTCCATATGCGATATCAGTGTCTGAATAATTATACAAAAATGTTAAAATAGGTTCTGACATACAGTCCTCTCCTCTATGCATAAATAGGTTACTTAATTAACTAATTCTATATACTATTGGTGTTATTTTCATATTTCTATAACGTCCACCAATCTCCATTTTAATACTGTCATATTTAATACCTGTATCTTGTATTCCATATAATTGCATTGAAACATTTTGCTTTCTCTTAGCCCCCTCAACACAAAGTCCTGGAACTGTATTATCCATATCTATCCATGGACCAGTACTTTCAACACAATAAAATGTCCAACCACTAATTAATCTATTATTATTATCAGATAAATCAGTTACAGATACATTTACAGTAACTTCTTGACCAAAATAAAAAGAATACACATTTATACAATTTATATGGTAATTACCATATTCGTATTCATCATATGAGTATCCTATCTTCCTTTGATTAATAAACACCTCTAATGTATTAATATCTACTCCTTCTCCATCATCTATTAAATCAAATAATATTGGTGTATTTATAGGAACATTTGCTTCTTCTTGTGCTGGAACCCTATTTACAATGTATGGAGCTTTATAATCCTGTATTATTTTAAACCAATAATCTAATAATATCAAATTAGGCACACTTGCATTATCATACACTTCTATATGTATATATATAATTGAATTATGATGAAAATTAGCCATAGGATCATATGAAAAATCTATTCCTAATAACCCACCTCCAGCATCAAACATTGTAATAACACCTAAATATGAAACATCTTGCCAATAACTATTGCCTATATAAGACTCTTCTTTGAGTTTTACTACTAATGTAGATGGATTTAAACTAGCAGCAAATGGCCTAAGACGAAACCAAATATCTGTATTTATATTATTTTTTTCCGACCACATAGCTGGAATAGCTTCTTGAATAAACACAAATTGATCTAATGATGTAGATACACTATTACCATATGATAAGTGTCTACTAATAAAATTAGAACTTATATATTTATCTGTAGTTATTAACTCCTTCACCATTAATCCAACAACCTGATTAGCATCATTATTATAACTAGGTTCATTAAGAAGTAATTTAGAAAGTCGTATGGTAACACTAATATCGTTATTTGATGATTTAAACGTGGGCACAGTACAGCATTGTATAATTTTAGTATTAGAACCAGCAGATTCCCATCCATTCATATTATTATTAATTAACTTATTACCAGGAAATACATAAGCAACTCTAGTAGATATCAATAATTCATTAATATCTTGGTACTGTGTCGTAATTCTTGTAAAAAAAGATGGAATAGTAACCGTTCTTAACGAATCATTCGCATTAAATTGATGATATTGTTGTAGTGCAGTAAACGCATAAATAAAAGTACTTCCATTTGCACTATTCCCTCCTGATACTTTTACACCTATATTAACGTTACCAGTATAACTACTACCAGCATCATATTGTATAGTAGCCCTTCCATTAGAATCCGTAGTCATATACCCATCTATAGGATTTAAAGTGCTTGCTATATCCCCATCAGAAGTAAACCACACATCCTTAGACAATAACCCAACACCAAACTGATCTCTTACAATAACCGTTATAAATGTTTGCCCCTCTCTTAATAAAACTCTCTCTGAAACACTAAGTGCTACTGTATTTGTATATGGCTGAAACGTATCAATATGATAATTATAAGTATCCCATGACTCTTCATAATAATTACCAGAGTCATCGTGTTGTAGAATACTCTTTTGAAGCGTATATACATAGAAATCTTTAATATCAATATCATATAAAGGTATTAATTCATTAGTAGTCGGATTATTCAAATGAATATCCTGCATACGCATAACTTCATAATCAGAAACATCTAAATGGATCAAACTAGATCCTTTTACAAAACTTAAACTTGTAAAATAATTATTCCATATAGCACACTTAACATCTTGATAAATGCCATTACTGTTTTTAGCTATAATTGCCCCATAATTAGTTTGATCAGCAACATATAATGTTCCACTACTTGACACATTCCCATAAGCAGTGTAAGAACTATCTATTAATGGAGCAGAATTACTAAATAAATATATATCTCTAAATATTGTTATAGGGTCACCTTCCATATACTCCCACTTAGGAGGGTCTTCCCCACCATAGGTCTTTATTTCTACAGTTGTACCATTAACTGAATGAACGTACACTTCTTCAACTTTTCCTGGATTAGATACATCAGTTGATGGCCCCAAGAAAATACTATCATACTTTTTAAGTCCAGATGTAGTTGTAATTTCTATAACACCAGTGTTAGCTGCTGCACTTTTATCAAATGTTGTAACTATATTTTCTACAGCAAATGCTTTAGCATCAAACCAATTATTGTCATCACTATTAAATACGTATGTACGATCCAGTAACAACCTAAAATTAACATTATCTAAGCACCATTTACGTACTATATTACTGTCATACTCTATTCTAGTATCTACTTTATCTAAATCATTTGGATCATCGTATGTATAATATCTTCTTACACCCTTTGCCCTCCTCTCTAAAGTGTAAAAAACAGCACCATCAAAATAAGATGCTTGATCATATGGACCTATGTATTGTATACTAATAAAGTCACTATAATCATAATCCCCATTAGGGAGAATAGGATAAGAAGATTTTTGTTTTGGTCCTACATAAAGAGTGTCTTGTGGGTAAAAAGTATAATTACGTATAACACTTCCAGAATCATTTTTTACAAGCATTATAATTGGGCTTATCTCATTATCAACAGTACAATATGTACCAGCTTGTGGCCCAATACAAAAATTAGCTCTATTTGTTTCTATATTTTCAAACATATATTCCTTTTAATCATATTGAGTAACTATAGTATTTAATGTAATAGTGTTAGGCACAGTACCAGCTTTATAGTAAGAAATAGCAGTACCAAATAAATTAGTGTATACTGTTTCACTAGTAATAAACCCAATATCATCTGAATCTTGTAAAAATACAGGTTTTAGCTTTAAAGGATTATCAAATTGATCTCTAACAACAACCATTATTTCTGCTACATTAATTCCATTACTAGGTAATATCTTAGGATACACATCCATAGAAATTGAATCAACAAATGGCCTTATAGTAGAAAGCTGATAATTATAAGTTGCCCATGAATAAACAATACCATAATAATTCGCTTTTTGTTGTAGTCTATAAATAGAATCAGCTTCAACTTTTATATCTTTGACAGGAATTACAGTTGAGCTATTTGATTCTAAATTATCTATTATCATAGACTCTTCATGAGTATTAGTTTCGATATTAAAAAATCTAATACTAGTATTCAATACATAAAGAATATACTGTGAATTACCTGCATTATAAAAACAATTTGTTTCTACATACTTAAAATCATCATCTTCTATAACATATTCTATTTGTTTTGTAATCAACGATAATTTATATAAACTTCCTTTAGCAGTATTATAAGTAAAAGAATTAATAAGCCAAAGACTTTTAGAAAAATATACATTAGTATTTTCTTGATAAGTATTAAACGTATAAAAATCCAGCCCAAATGTATTAGGAGAGGATAAAGTACCAGTAACAGTTACATCTTCATACATACCATCCTCGTTTGGTCCTAATGTAATAATAGTCCCTGGAGATACCTTATCATAATATGTAGATAGTGATAATATAGAGGAGTGTTTAGATACTGTAGTAACTAATTTAGTATTATAAAATTCTAATGCGAAAGACGAACAGGAAAATTTATTTTCTGCTGTGTGTGATAAATCTATTACATCTACAAGTGTACATACAAAATTATCTATTACCCATTTCTTTATAATAGAATCTAAACTAGTACTTCCTTGCTGCATAGTCCAAAAATAATAACCATCATATTCCATAGACTTCACTTTATTAGAACCTAAAGTGGTATCTAAAGGATAAACAAAAGAAGTAGCACCATCACAGTCCTTTCTATTTAATGTATCATTCCTTTCATCAAAATAAAAGAAATCTCCATCATAAATAGCCATGTGATCTCTAGGAAAGCGTATGTTCTCATAAGACATGTATTTTTAGTCCTTATTAAGTTTGATCTACTCTAGCTAATATTTTAACTAACTCCGCTTTTGATCCAGCTGTATATGTTGACAAAGCCTCTCCATTAGAATCAGTATTAACTATTGTTTGTCCAGACACTATTGATCCCTCATTAGCCCCATCTACTGAAAAGTAAACCAATCTTCCTACTATAGGCTGAGAAAACTGATCTCGTACTCTAGCAGTTATAGATGACACACTCACTTCATTCGCAGCAATTATATTTGGTGAAGCCACTAAGCCAATAGACGACACCATTTGATTAAATGTTGCAGCTTGATAGTTATAATTAGACCATCCTGTAGTCTGCCCATAATAAGTAGCGTATTTTTGCAATCTATACACATTTTTATTATAAACAGCTATATCATACACAGGTATAATAGTAACCTCATCACTCTTAATTGTATCCATTGCCATAGATCCATAATAATCTAATGTTGGTGAATGAACATTTACAAATAATAAATTACTTGCTTTTACATACATCAATGAATTAACTGCCCCAAATTCTGTAAAATGAGTTATTTCCGAAAAAGTTGCAGCCATAATGTCTTTATACACACCACCTGGGTATATTGCTAAAATTGAACCAGAATAAGCATTTATTTTATATAACGCACCAGTACTTGTATCTGTACCATTAGCATTATTAAAAACCCATAAATAGTTATAATATTGTAAATTATCTTCATCTAAGTATGAATACTCTAATGGATCTGCTAATGTAATAACATTATCATTTACATATTGTACATTAATAGTTTCTTGCTTTCCATCACTATTAGGCCCTATAGTTACTGCCATACCAGATTGTAAATCTCCTGGAAGAGTATCAACATTTTTACCTACTGTTATAATAGTATCACCAGTTGTATATCCACCACTAATAGTACAATGATAATGTTCTACAGTAAAAGCATTTGAATCAAATTTATGTGCAGGATTACTAAGTGTTATAGTTGTTTTTAATTTACAAGTATAATTATCTATATACCAACTTCTTATAACTTTAACATTACTATCAGAACCATCCTCCATACTCCAAAAATTTACACCATCATGTTCTATACTATCCATAGTTTTAGACATAAGTGTATCAAATGGATATGAAAATGAAGTTACACCGTCATCAGTTTTCTGTAATAACATATCAGTATCATTGTCAAACATGTAAAAATACCCATCAACAAAAGTCATGTGTGGTTTTCTAAAATTCAAATTATCAGAATCCGACATTCATTAGTCCTCCATGTAATAATTATATTTTCTATCTGATGGCTCCCAACGTATAACATAATTAAATGGTGTACCTTCTACAAAGCATTCTGATGTTATATCTAAATCAACTCCACCAGTATTTAAAATTACCTTTACTTCAGATAAATCTATACCAGCAGAAGGAGTATCATCTTGTAGTTCAATTATAACATTTGACGCTATTGGTACCGCTTCTCCGACAGGATAATTTTTAATTATATAAGGAGCAGCATCATCAAGTTCCAATTTGCCCCAATCTATTTGTGCTGCTATATTAGACACTGCAGTAGCTATAGCTTCATCTATTTCAGCAAAATTTAAAGTACTATCTATATATACTGGGGCAATATTAGTACCACTAACTGAAGGATATGTAGTAGCAATTTCTAAAAACCATTTAGGGTCTCCCCCAGAACGTACCGATACAAATGACGGTATATTAATATTCAACTTAGCGGCTTTTAAATTACTTAAACTATTTTTTATGAGTATATGTGGCATTAATTTTCCTTAATTACTAATGAAGTACTATCAGACTCAGTGCCTTCTACATCTTCTTTAGGAGCATACCTTACAAAATCCACAAATAATTTTGAATTAACATAAACCTTAGATGTATTTACATGATATTTATTATTATTTACTTCTATTATACCTATAGCAGGCCCAATAAAATTATAATAGGTATCTTTTAATTCATTAAAAAGTTTTCTATTTTTAAAAAATCTAGTATATATATGAGTTAAAAACCCCAATTCAAATAACATACCATTTACAGACCCAACAGATTTATATAAATTTGGTTGTTTCAATTGTGCTAAATAATTATTAGTTACTAATAACACAAAAAATAAATTTTTACACCTACTAGCAGATGCTTGTATTAATGAACTGTAATGCTTAAATAAATAATTATCATCAAATACTACTGTTATTTTTTTAAAGGAATTAAGTGCCATACCAGTAGCTACTGATATAAAATCCAATTCAGTGTCTACAACTTGCAGTGTACCATAACTATTTTTAGTTACCTCAGTCAAATAAGATACAATTAAATCACCCACATAAATTACTATTTTATCTTTAAGCAATTCTTGTATAAATAACATAGTTTTTTTATAAGTCACGATATTAGTCACAATTTACCTTCAATTTTAATTAAAGAACTACAATAGCAGAGTTATTACCTTTATATACATAATCATTAAGTCCAACAAATTTAAATTTAAAATGTTTTAAATTTAAAAAATTAATATCTCCATTAGTTATAATTATTATTGCATAACTTAATACATATTTCATTCTTTTAATTTTTTCTTTTAATAACACTAAATTATTTTTTTCAACTAACACACACGCTTTAATACCGGCAGTAAAAGCCCCTATACATAAACCAATAGCTACTTCATCACTCACTGCTGGCACAAAGTGCATATAACTACTATCCATAGTATTTATCAACGTTCCAAAAGCACCAGAAGGAACACCTGAAACAAATACACTACCTAATTCTTCATATAAGCATTTCCAAAACTCCATAACATAATCCTTTATCAGCTACTATAGTCTATTTGATTTGCCATAACTTTTATACCGTAACGTACTAATTTATCAATAGAAGTATACCAACTAGTAGGAACACTCTCAGGATCCTGTTCTCTAAGTAACTGTATTTTAGCTGCATTCATAGAATATGAATTAGTAATACCTGTATACCCATTGTTAGCCATGGTTGCTACCTTTATAACCGAGTCTGTAGTACCAGATAAAGCAGTAAAATATTCTGTATTACCAGCTCCATCTGTTATCATAAAAGCCATCCCAGCAGAAGCACCTGTACCAGTATTAACACTTAAAATAGAAGTATCAGCTATATAATCCGCGTTAAGTAAAGTTTCTTTTACAGCTACATTTGCTAAATCATAACTTGTAGTAGGCAAATTAAACCCTAATTCAACAGAACAATCATCAGAATCAGCAGCAATAACTGATACTGCAGATTTATTGTTACCTGAATAATAACTACTTATACTACCAGATACTATCCAAAATTTACCATTTTTATATTCAACCGATGCATTAGCGTATGCTTTACTAAAACCAACATCTACTGGAGAAATATATGCTGCAACCGCTCTAATCTTTTTTTCTAAATCAGACGCAACAACTTCCCCAGCAATAGGTGTATTATCATCATTATACGTTAAAGTTATATCATAGTATCCATTACCATCTGTTCCACTAATTGTAGAATCCATCTTTATCTTAAGTTTATTATGTGAAGAATCTAAATAAAATTTACCTGCAGCTCCTGCAAATCCTGAACTTTTTGCCCAACCAGCCAACATATCAGTTATATATAAATCTTGTATAGCAGTTCTATTACTATTATCACTATATGCATTAGTTGATGTACTTAATACAAACTTCTCATCACCTTCTGCACCTATCGGTACAATACTATTTAAATCAACTGTAATTTTCTTTGTCACTCCTGGATAATTCTCTAAATCTTGTGTATCTATACTAAGTGCCATCTTATACCCCCTATTAATTAAACATAAAAATATTTTCTTCCATACAACAACAAATACGTACAAGATGGACAATTACACTCAAATCCCCACCGTGCACCTCTACTACTTGTCTCCATATAATATGTAATTCCACCTAAAGTATGATCTACTTTAGCAGGTAAAGGATCTAATTTACCTAAACCTAATCGTAAACGTGTATTCAAATCACTACTTTGTGTAGAATAAGGACAAGGGCTCCAAACATGCCCTATTTTATTTATATGTTTTTTATTTTCTGGTAAATTACCATATCGTTTAGTACCAACCCTTAATTTCCAAATTAACCATTTATCAAAAGGAACATTCCCATACTCATTTACCCAGTCATTATACTCAGCTATATCTTCATTTAATATAACATCTGTACCAGACACAGTAGAAGGTGTAGGACCAAGCACATTACGAATTTCATGCCATATCTCCGAGTTAGTAGTGCCAGAAACCGTTATACAATATTTATCTCTTCCTCTCATATCATAAAATTAACAAGCTAATGTAGCCAGTATTTCTCCTTTTAATTATAATTAGTTATTAAAGTTATACATTGTAGAATCAGAATTAATTAAATAAGTTTTATACACTAAATTATTAGTATGCATTTCTGTAGTATGATTACTTGTATCAATAATAAAATAATCATTATTACAAAGAGCAGGTACATTATTCAATTCTTTGCTATGTTCCATTATAGCCTTTTTAAAATATACTTTTTTACCATCATCAGAATAAAAAGTTCCTTCCCATGAAAATTTTCCTACATATACGCCTTTAACTAACTTTATATATTGTGAATAAAAATCTAATAACATATAATCCATATCTTTTAATTTTTGTGCAATTTGTAAAACTGGGCCTGTAAAACAGGCCTTTTTAAATTCACATTTACCATCATGTAAATACCTAACCTCATTCCATCTTAACTCTAACTTAAACATTTCTGATAATAAAAAATCATTCATAGCATTAAAACCCCTTAAAGTAACTATATTTAAATCACATTAAATTTCACATACTTAACTACATTCTAACAAAACTATAAATATAGCGGTGTATATGGAATAGAAGCACTACCTGTACCTTTAAAAGTAGCACTAGCTGTACCTCCTCCAACAGCAGTAACTGTTCCATGATAAATAGAAGATACATTACCAAATGACCCTGCTGAGACACTTCCAGACTGTGCTTGTGCAAATGTGTTCGAAAAAGTTATTCCAGTCTGTGATGCCCCTGAACTACCTTCTGTTGATTCTCCCATAGTTATACCCCTAGTAACTCCAGATGGTATTGCTATTCTATCTGATGATACACCCTGTGCTGTTAAAAATTGATCTACACCTTTATATTTTATAAGGCCCCATGTCTCCTGTGCAGGTTGGTCCTTTGTAGGTTTAGAATAACTATAAGATTGTATAAACCAACTACCAGAAGCATCTACAGAAATATTAGCATTACATGGAGTTGCAGAAACTGACGCATCTATAGTACTTGCATCATTGCAGTCTTTAGAAACAGGTATAGAAAAAGCTGATTGTACTGGAGCATACCCAGTTATACTTAATGTCTGTGTTGGTTTATACAATACATAATCCTCATTAGCTTCCCATGAACCTAAACAAAATGCATCAGTCCTCCCAGGATTAAAACTCCAATTGACTGACGTTAAACATGCATCAGCATCTCCAAAAGCAACTTGAGTTCCAGCACCTAGTATTACTGTTATTGCCATAGTTTTTCCTCCAATTATAAATGATTGCCAAACATTAACTATTATTAAATCAAATACCACTTATCAACCTATATATATA
>Ga0190313_1001306_pt1 | contig 13501 bp, 19 predicted proteins | sample 4870071011_MG_FD_169989 | JGI IMG/M metagenome (GOLD analysis project Ga0190313, IMG submission 169989) | Hydrothermal vent sediment bacterial communities from Southern Trench, Guaymas Basin, Mexico - 4870-07-10-11_MG | ecosystem: Environmental > Aquatic > Marine > Hydrothermal vents > Sediment ...
CCTTGAACCAAAGTCTTCATTTGAATATCGTAAGCAGAATAACTCGTCCAACTTGCTCCACCATCTGTGCTTATAGCCATGTTTCCACTATCATAACTTCCAGCATTATGATAAGACACTCCAACTTGTTTTGAAGCATCTGTATTGGTTGTTTTAAGAACTATCCAATACTTTGTTCCAGCAGTCAAGCTTACTGGTGAGTTGAAGATAAAAGACTTGTAGTAAGCATAAGCTCTATTTATAGTATGCGCCCATCTTGATATTTCTGTATATGAGACAGTAGCAGTTGCGTTTGAATCAACAAGAGTGCCAGAAGGAACATCACCATCGTCTGTTTGAACTTCAACAGTTATATCTCCTTCCCAGAATATAGTAGCATGTATGTGGATAAGAACACCATCAATAGTTGTGTCTGAAGATGGAGTTATGCTTTGAGCTACTTGTTTATTAGTTGTGTCTATTTTATATATTGTATTATTTGTGGCTTGGATTGTTTCACTAACAGAATAGTCAGTAGATTCAACAAGGTTTGTTTCATTCCTTTCTCCACCATCTATTGCAATAGTATCTCCATCTACCCAAACAGCCATTACTCAATCCCCCTTATAACCTTAAATGCTCCAAAAATTTCTTTGTATATTAGCTCTTTGTCTTCTTCTGCGGCATATTTTGATTTTAACTCCTCAAATGTAATTGAATCCATACCTTCAAACCAATATAAGAAAGCTTCCATCATTTCTTTAGAAGTAAGCTGTATGTTATAGTCTTCTTCTGTCAATGACGAACCCATTCTACATCACCCTTAATTGTAATCTATTTTCTCACCAATTACTTTAAAAGCTACAGTTGTGTCAGCTGGAGCATACCTATCAATAGTAACTACCCTATAATTCTCGCCATCGATGTAAACTTTGTCGTTAATCCCAACACTAGCGTCGTACTTAAAGTACATTATAACCCTCCCAGAGACTAGCCCACCAGCTTTCTCTGAATCAAGATCCTGCTCGTTTCTAGGAAGCTTGACAACAGTAGCAGTAGTATATGTTGACGTCCAAGAGATCGTAGCATCTCCATAACTATCATAAGTTGCTTGAGCTGCGTAGATTCTAGCAGCGTTCCCATGATTATTTATCTCTTTAGCTATGCTATTTCTAGCTGAAGTCCAAAGTGCCAAGATAACTCACCTATATATTCGTAAAGTTATAAGAAAGGTTCTTTCCAAGAAGCTTCAAATGCTCCATTGCTGACTTCTTTAAGTCTGATGCCATTTGTGACATGTCTGTAGTCTTGTCTATTGATAGATCTCCAATAGTCACTCTCCTTGTAGAATCCACTGAAAGTCTTGTCGCTAGGAACCCTGCAGCAAGTTCTGTTGATATTGTTCTCACCAGCGAATCAACTGACGAGTAATACGTCCCTCTCATGTATGAAGTCTCGAATGTCTGTCCTGTGTAGTTCTCGATTACTGCGTCCGCCTGCCATATCAACTGTTTAACAACTTCACTAGTAATACTAGTTGTGTCTATATTACTTCTTCCTATCATATTTATTACGTATGTTGTTGAAGTGTACATTTTTACATCAACCCCAGAGAACTATCTCTCTGCGGAGACACATAAGCTTTGGCTCTACGGCTCTTCAAGCATTCTTAAAAACCTCTCTTCGGAGTTTTTGAGGTTGTATTCATCAACCTTTTGGTAAGCATAATCTACAACTTCCTGTCTAAACTTCTCGTCTTCAAGCACACGCTTCACAGTCTCATAAACTTGTCTTGAGTTTATTGGATTAACAGCAGTTTTTGGGAATAATTTATTAACACTTGCTACTCTATTACTTCCAACGACTGGAATTCCAAGAGCCGCAGCGTCAACCGTTGCTCTTCCGTAGCTGTGAATCGTATATGGCTCATAAAGTACAGATGTCTTCTTCATTTCCCTCACAAATAAAGGAAACGGCTTGACTGTTACGATCTTATCGTACAACTGTTTAGTGTACATGGAAAGCTTGTCAGCCTTTGGCAAGTATCCAAGCAACCTAAGTTTCTTGCCAAGATCTCTCAACGTGAAGTATGGAGCGTACACTTGATTGTCGTAAGTGTGGTACATTATGGAAATATTATCTTCGGGATCTTCCTTAATCTTCTTCAAGGAGTCAACATCGCAAGGATGTGGAATCTCATAGACCTTTTTCTTTACAATCCTTTCGAGCATCATACAAGTCATTGGTTCTGTTGAAAAGTACTTGTCTCCAGACCTTATCGACTTCTCAAATAGTAATGGATGCTCGTATGGACTTTGCCATAACTCTACGGCATAGTCCATATTTATTACGATTTTTGTAGATGTTGACCAGCCTATCTTTTCACGGATTATGTCTGGAATAGGAACATCGACACCAGCCAAATTAACATGAATAACATCATACTTTTCGAAGTCTATGTCCCTTTTAAATAAAGTGACTTCGCTCCCGAATATTCTCGGCCACATGTAAAGACCAGTTCTTCGTGGCTCTTCTTTAAGTATCTCTTCGTGGATATGGTTTGTAACCATTAAATATTTCAATTTAGACAACTTAATCACCCCACAAACTTAATAAACAAAAAGATAAAAAAAGTTAAAGCTAAAAGCTTTAACTTGATGTAATTACTGCACATGCACCTGCTCTCAAGTACCTTGCAGTCCATCTCATTGTAAAGACGATTCCCTTCATGTCCCTTATGTTGTCCTTGTAGTTCTCGATTGTTAGAGGTCTCTTTGTAGCTGTTATTAATGCGTAGTTTCTGTCTATGATGTACACGTAGTTAGATGTAACCTGTGAGGATACCCAAACCTTCATTCCGAAGATTGTTCCTATTAGTCTCTTTGATGGATCTGTTACCTTTGCTTTGTCTGCTTCTACGAATGTGTCTATGTTTCTGATGTCAGCAGCTGCTTCTGGACTCAATATCATGTCTGTCGGTGTGAAGTCATTTGCTTCCAACTTGTTCATTGCTGTAACAATGTTAGCAACAGTTATTGGATCCGCACCGCTAACTGTGTTACCTGCTGCAGCAGCACCAGCTTCTATCTGTGCAGCAAGGATTGAGTCCATCTTCTTTGCGAACTGGTATCCTGCTTCTGCTATTTCCATAGCGATTACATCGAATTGGTTGTCCTCTATCATCTCATTTGTTATTAATGGTCTGTAACCATACTTCACAGGAGTCAATGTGAATGACTCGTATGCGTTGGTGTCTATTGGAATTTCTGAACCCTCAGCTACCTCTTGTACTGTTACAGAGTCCTTTGTGTGAAGTACCACTGTTATTGATGAACCAGGAATTGATCTTGGTCCAATCTTTCTTGCGACTAACTTGTCAAGCACCAAGTTTGCCTTAACGGACTCTATAACTGTATCGTATATCTTTGAGGGAATCATCTCGGACTCGGAGGAAGATGTCATTACTTCCTTAACGAATCCACTCTCAACTTGATAAGCCTCATGTAGTGCATTTGCTAACTCTGTTATCTTTTGATTTACAGCTTCTGTTGTAATCATTTCAATCACCCTTTACGATTTTATATGTTCAATCTTACGATACATAACTTATTATCATCGCTTGTACCTGTTAATGCTCTACCAATGACGTATGGCTCATCACCACTTCCTGCGTCAACTACTGTGTATGGTTTCTCTGCAGCCTTTGCTCCTACAACTGGTGCACCTGCTGTAACTGCTGAACCTTGCATTATGAAAATACCTCTTGTTGCGACAGCAACTTTATCTCCAGCGGCACCATCTTCTAGTGCTATTCCAATTACGTGCTTGTAACCATCTGCTCCTGTTGTACCTGACTTTGGCACTATTTTTATGTCAGATATAGAATAATCTGAAGCACTTGCTGTTGTTCCAGAGCCAACTACGTCATCTCCAGATACACATGCAACTAACTGACCAGCACTAACAGCGGTACTACAATAAGCTTGGAAAATTCTTCCATCGTCTGTCAACATTGTTAAGTTTCCAGTTTCGTTTGCCATTTTCGATCACCCTTTTAAAAGATTATTTCATCTTTATAATAACCTAAACCATCTTTCTTTATCGATGGTTTCTTTGTAGATTCATTCAAAACCTTACCCTTACCCATCTCTTGGGTCTTTGGTTTCATCTCCTCAATCTTCTTTTCCAACTGCTCTATCTTGTTAAGCAATTCCTTTATGACTGCGTCGCTCTTCTCTGTACTCTCCTGTGGCTCTTCTTTAGGCTCTTCCTTTGTCTCTTCTTTAGGCTCTTCAGCCACAGGCTCTTCCTGCTGTTCTACTGGCTCTTCTGTCTTCTGCTCTTCTGGTGTCTCTTCTGCTCCTGTTGGCTGTCCAACAGGACTTCCTACTTCCTCTTTAACATCTACTTTAACATTTTCGTCTGTCATGTTATCACCCTTATCGCTTTCCTCTTCCTTTTTTAACGAAGGATAACGAGCATAAACCTTCTGTCTAACTATCTTCTTCTCTTCAGGAGTTCCATGCTGTGCTACTCTTGCCAGAGCATTTCTAGCATGATTAATGTCTGGTATTGGATACTTCCTAATCTTCTTTCCATTCACAACTTTAACAATACAAAAATCAGAATCTGGTAAAGCTTCTCTTTCTTTGTAGGATAATTTTTTCTCTTCAAGATCCTTTAGCACTTTCATAGCATACGACACCTCCTCAAAAGATGGCTCATAAGCCATCTCAACGCTAGCTCCCTTAACGCCAGGGACACCAACAAATGATATTTCAGCACCCTTTATTCCTTTAGCAATGACAGAGTTACTTGCCCTGTCTCTTATTAATTTATCAACATGTGCACCTATTGAGACTGATTTAAGAATTCCTTTCTCAAGTCTATCTTCTATCCAATCATGATCAACAAATCCTTCGAAGGTTATAACCGCTTTTCCATCTCTATACTCAAACTGCGACTTTGTTGTCCTACCAACAAGCTTTTCAACGGAGTTCACGTGATCCATAAGAATGGGAACATCTGTAAATGTCTCACCAGCAAGTTCCATTTCTTCTGGCAAGTACAATACTCCATTTTTAGACTTTCCTTCAACTAATGCGACTCCTCTAACTTTCTTCATAGAACATCACCCATTGTGTGATATTTACTCAACTAACTCAATAGTCCCATCAAACTTCAAGAATACATTTTCAGCAATGACTTCTTGGTCTTTCTCGTCAATCTCTTCTTTCTCGTCTTTCTCTTTTCTCAACTTCAAAACAGCAGCCTTGCATATCTTAATAGCTGTAACTTTATCATAACCTTTCTCTCTCATTAAAGTTTCAACACATCTCTCAATTTTCCTATCTTCTTCAGGAGTTGTTCCGCCGTATGGCATTTTTATCACCTATATATACTTTATTCTACGATTATGCTTTTGAATCATTCTACTCCTTTCAACATGGTCCTTAGCCTTTGGAATATACGTCTCTTGATAAACCATCTTATCAACAGTATTGTCGTTCCTTGCAAAATTCCACCACTTTTTAGTGAAGGTGTTAACTTTAAACTCGTCTGCCTTAAAGCACTCTTTACAGACAAAATCTACCTGATGATCCTGCACTGCATATCTCTTTCCACATTTAGGACATACAATTATCATAAGAATCGCCTATATCTTTTTAGTAGGATTTTGAGTTTTCTTTCGCTTGTCAGCGACAGCTTGTGGATCCTTCTTGTTGACTGGATCCCTTTTCTTCTTAACCTGTTTACCAAAGTTATTCTTCATAGGTGCTTGAGCGTCATTAGATACATCTGAATCACTTTTTTTATCTGCTTTAAGAGATAAATAGTAAGCTTCGATAGCTTTTGGGTCGTGGATGTCCAACATTTCTTGAGCCTTTTCAATGGAGATTACACCGTATTTAAGTAGCTCAAGCACCTCAGCACGTTTTTCTTGCCTTTCTGCTCTATCTACGTCCCTAAACACCAGCTTTGGATGTACGTCAGCACCCACTAGTGGCTTAAGTATGTAATCTTGTACTTGTTCAGCAATGATTTTTTGGAGAGTAGCTATTCTCCTATCAAACGCAGTTAACTGCACATTTGCGGTAGCTTCGGTTGCATTCTCCGCTAAACCAAGTACAGCATTTGGAGTCCCTGCACCCACTACGATTTGATCTTGTAAATGCTTGAACAACTGAGATGGATCAATTATAGATCCCTTTGCACCAATAACCATTGGTTCCACATAATGCGGGACTCCAATATCCGTGTTGTAATTTCTGTTTTCCCAATTAGACATGAAGTCGTCGATGTCGTCTTCCTTAATTGGGTAATTGTCGTTACCGAATTTCCAAACGACTGTTGGACTTGCGTACGTCCCTACGATTTTTACGTAGTACTCTTCAAGTTCAAGCATATTTGCTATAACAGCTCTCAAAGGCTCAACGATAGAGGTTCCGTAGGGAGCATCAGCTATAACATTCCACTTAAAGTGTACAATCTCGTCAGGCTCAAAGAAAACCTCACGAGTCTTTGTATCAAAGTTTAACTCGGGAAACTTACTTAAATGTTGGTAGTAACCAATAACCCTTCCCTTCTCATCTCTCTCAACTTCGATGGTCTTGGGATTCAATATCTTACAATTAACAATCTCACCACGATCATTCCTTATAACTTCAAGATAAGCATTACCATAAATCAACATCTGCTTTCCAATATTTATCAACTTCGAGAAGAAGTTAGTCTCGTCAAAGAACTCCATTATCTTCTGCTCTGCATCAACAGTATCAGCCTTAACCTTAAATCCAACACCTATCGCATGTTCAACAGTTGTGTTAACAAAAGAAGCAATGTATGGAATCTTCTTGTAATAACTCTCATACAAATCCAAGTTTGGAGGCATTTCTAGAATTCTCTTAAGATCAAAGAAATTCGACCTATTCCTCACAACAAGACCTTTAGACCTATCTTTAGGCTTTCTACCCCGCCTTTCAAAAATCATACTAAATAGACCCATGAACTTCCCTCTTTATAGATATAACTAGAAAAAATTACTACATAATTTAAGACATCAAAAGTATATAAACTTTTGTTCAACTTACTACACACTTTCAGAAGCTTCGCTGGTGGATATATCGTCAATCTTGTTAAACCACTTCCAGAACATGGACTTCTCTTTGTCTTTCTCGAACTCCTTTGAGTGCAAGAAGTGATCCACACCAGCCAATATTGCAAGAATGTGCTTTGGTGAGTCTTGGTACTGCCTAAAGAGATGAGTAATGTCTATGTCGTGCAAAAGGTACCGTAGGGTCTTGTATTTAACACTTGCGAAGGACTTAAGCTGATCCTTCTCGTGATACACAAAAGTAAATAGAATTTTAGGAACATAAGCCCATACTCTCTCTTTCTTTATAACTCTTATTAACCACTCAGAAGTCTGTCCTCTTGGAAACCTTGTATCCCAATACAAGCCAGCCTCTTCCATCAAATCTCTCCTTATTAAATAATTAGAACACAAACCACAACGTGCAATAAAATTTACAAGCATGTCATCTGTTTTATAGTGTTGATTAAGTTGTATGACTTCAACAGTTCCATCGAGATTGTGAATCAACCAATCGCAACAAACCGCTCTTGCTCCAACAGCATTAGCTTTTTTAACGAGTTCTTCAGCGAAGGTCTTTTGGAAGTAATTATCAGCAGAGTTCATTACAAACCAATCTCCTGTAAAATACTTGAGACCTTCATTGACAGCTTCAGACACAGTTCTCAAAGGATTTGTTTTCGTAGGACGCTTGACAAGTATGATTTTGTCAAGAACATCGGACAAAACTTCTTCTACGTCGTACGCAGTTGAGCCATCATCAACAACGATGACTTCCATGTTCTTCCAAGTCTGATTAACTGCTGATAAAACACTTTTCCTAAGTAGCTCTTTTTTCTCATTGTAGTTTGGTATGAGAATTGTAACTTTATCCATTATGCTTTCCCCTCAAAAGTATATCTTTTATACATCCAACCTGATATTCCAAAGATAGATTTTGTAAAATGTATTCTCTATACTTTTTTGGATTATACTCTTCTTCAGTGACAAGTCTTATAAAATCTTTTATAGAGTACCAAATATTCTCTTTAGGCCAGATCTCCTCTGATTCAGGCCACCCATGAACAATAGGCTTCAATCCAGCAGCCATTCCTTCTCCGATAGTGTAGTGGAATGATTCTTCTATACTTGATGAGACAATGTAGGTCATGCTCTTAAAGAACTCATTTAAATCATCGACTCTCTTTACAAGATAGATGTTCTTGTTAAGCCCAAGCTTTGGGATTATGTGATTCAAGTATAAGGAGAGCCTATCGTCTTGAGACTCGCCCCGAATGTAAAGCTTGTATTCAGGATCAATGTCCACAAGTTGCTTAAAAGCTTGTATGAGGACAGGAAAACCCTTTCTATAATTCACATATCCAACGATAGTAAGGTTCTTATTTTTCTTCTTGTCTTTAGGAATAGTAAACTTATCAAGATTTATTCCGTTCCTCACAACCCATAGATTTTTTGGTCTTTGTTCCTTTGGCACAACCGCTTTAAACAAGTCAGCCTTGTGCCTTGCTACGAATATTAAATCATTAACATTTTTCCAATCAACGTCCAAGAATATTCTTGAGAATATCTCGTAACCATGAAGCCTTACAATAATCCTCTTATCATTGACGTTGTGGGTAACAAAAGCTGCTATTTGATCAGCCCACTCGCACCAAATAATATCCGCCCACTCACACATATCAAGAATCTTGACCTTAGACAAGTCATTGAGTCTATCAATGACAAGAAGCTTGATCTCGTATTGATTCCTAAGCTTCTCGATTATGTCGTGAAGAAAGGTGGGATTACTTGTCACGAACAACATTTTTTCTTTTTCCATATTTATCACCCAAAAAGCTTTTTAACTTTCCTAACAAAAGGCTTAACATACCCCGTCTTAGTCGCATAGACCGCAAGAGCGAGAGAATCCACATAATCATCATGGTACCCCCTTCCCTCTGGATGTTTGAATCTAACGTTCCCCAGTTCAGTTATCTCCTGCCTAAACTGATGCAACTGATCTATCAGCTTCAAGTTGTGTGGAATCTTTAACTCACCCCTTTCCATCTTCATTCTAAGATAAGTAAACATATCAGCCTTTCTCTTCAGAGACATATCAATACCAAAGACTGGTAATCCCTCTCTCTTTAGTCGATCTATTTGAGAAAGTCCAGAACCAGTATCGGAGAAAAGTTTAAGAATAGGAAACCTTCTAAAGAGATTTATTATATAGTCCAACACAACCTCGTAGCTTATCTTGCTAAACTCCTTTATATGCACAACCTTCACAATGTTATCTTCGTCTCTCTCAACAACTGTTATAACTGTCGAGTCGTTCTTCCTACCCCAATCAACTCCAACAAAGTATTTCTTATTAGGAAGCCCGTACTCTGAATCTCCAAGTCTCTTATCAACGCAAGAAGAAATAAGCTCGTATGGAAAGAATGACAGAGACTCGTCCAAAAACTTTGCCATATATTCCTGCATAAAAGTCAAGCTGTCCATAGCCTTCTTTTCGGCTTCTAAATCCTGTAAAGAAATATCTGGGCATATTGGCTTACCTATATCCTTTTTCGTTAAACCCCAATCCTTATACTTCTCAACGACTTCGGGAGTAACTATCGCTGGGAGAATATGCGTCTCAAAGTCTGGATTCTTACTCTTATCAAATGCTTCGTAGAAGAAACCTCTCTTTCCTTTAGGAGTGGATATTAGAATCAAAGAACCCTTAGTATGCATAAGCATTGGTCTAACTGCTTCATAATAAACCTCGTCACTAACAAAGTGAGCAGCCTCATCTATACAAACAAGATCTGGGGAATATCCTCTTATAGTATCCGTAGATGCTGGGACTGATATGATCCTACTTCCATTCCTTATCTCAAGTTCAGTTTGAGTCTCACGCACAATAGAAGCCCTAAGGAGTTCGGAAGAGTTTATATCGTTCTTAATACGCCTCAAGAATTCAATGGATTGTCTCTGCGATGGAGAAATTATGAGAACCAAAGAATTAGCACGGGTGTACGCAAAGTGTAAGACTTTTTTAGCAAGAGCTGTCGTTTTACCAATTTGCCTTCCAGTACACAACGCTATTTTCCTAGACTTGCTCTGAAGAATCATCTTTTGATACCAATACGGCTTAAAGTTTAAAACCTTCTGACAGAAGAATACAGGATCCTTCGCAAGTCTAACTAGAATCTCCTTGTTCAATTTCTCTATATCTTTACTCAAACCTAATCACCACGTACTCCTTAGTCTTCTTATCCAAGAAGACACCGTACATCTCAAACTCAACATCGTCAATATTCTCACCAAAGTAAAGTAATGCGTTGGAGTAAAGTTTAGCTTCCATCTGCTTAGCACGTTTCTCGGAGAAAGAAGTATCAACGCATATTAAGTAGTACTTCATGTCAGTATCTACAAAAACGACGTCTATTGTGTCCCCGTTATCCAAGACTTCAAAGGCACGGGACTCAACAACATCGCTAGGTAGAAGTCCAACTAGCTCTGGCTTTGCCAAGACTTCACCGATTATAGCGTTCCTAAGAACATTCTCACGCATCATTTTTTAACCCTCTCTTGAAATCTAATATAGTCGTCTATGGGTCTAACCTTCTCGAACTTCTCACGCTCACGCTCAATCAAAGCTTCAATGTACGCTGGAATCTTCATATCTTCTTCAAGGTCTTCGAATTCAACTTTACAATTTCTACAAAGTCCAAAGTATTCTCTGAATGCCTTGTAGTTAGCGTCTAAATACGCCTTCTTAAGAACGTCGTAATTCTCATCTACAAGGTCCATCGGTAGAACTACAAAGAGAGCGTCCAGCTTGGTTTTGTTCTCTAGAAGTTCCTTTTCAAGTTCGGATATTTCCATACTATCACCTCAATAAAACTTGATGTACTCGGGAATAACTCTCACAACAGAACCTTTCTCAATTTTAGCATGAATGATCCAACCGCCAATCTTTGGAGTAATTCCCTTCCTCTTAAGGAAAATTGTCTGTCTCTGAAAACATCCTGCTTCAAAGACATGAATGTTCCTGTGGTCGAAATACATCGCTTGATGAAGGTGTCCTCTACCAAGAAGGTTAGGTTTGGATCCACCCTCTAAAGCGTCTATGTACTTTTGAGCCTTATACGAAACCGCATAAGACATGCCACCGTCCGCATGTACTAAATCAAGGTACACTCCTTTAGCAACTTCAACTCTAGCATACATCTGACCCAAATAAACCATGTCTTTCCTGCCAGGAATGTGTTCGAGGGTGTCTGGGTCCTGAACCCCATTCACAATCAACGCACCAATGTCAACACCCTGCTTTTCCATAGCTCTAAGATCATGATTTCCAGTTATGAACTTTGTGACAACTCCTTTCCTTTTAGGATAGTTTTTAATGATGTATTCAGCCTGTTTAGCCACACCCCAAACCTTAAGCTCGGAGAGCTGTCCACGATATACGTCTTGTCCATCGGATATATCGCCACAGTGATATACGACTTTAATGCCACGTCTGGCAACCTCGTCGTAATAAGCGTTAAGGGAATCAAGATCCTCTTTCTTACTGCAAAGGTGGGTGTCGGCTATCAATCCAAAGTGGATGTAACCGTCTCCGAGATTTAAGGAGATTCTTTCCTTATAAACTGCTTCGTTGATCTCGCCATGCCTTTTTAAGTGATAGTAAAAGGTACGACCATGCTTAATTTTCTCAATAGGAACGCCACAACCAATCATGTCCTTAACAAGAGAGTTTATTTCCTTAACAGAAAGTCCAAGTTCAGACGAAAGCTGCTTTGGAGTATAATTCGTTTTTTTGAGTAGGTTAAACAGCTTCAATTCTTCTTCAGTCATACTCATTCTTCATCATCTCCTTCACTTTCTTCAGCTGGAGCATATTGTAACTCATACTCTTCAGCACACTCTTCCGAACAGAAGTAAAGTCCATTTCTGTAAATTGATTTATGAATGAGCTGTACATTTCCACAGTTCTCGCAGATTATAACGTCAGTACTGTCTAATGGAAACATTCCTTCGAAGTCCTCCAGCTTTCTTCTGCTAAAAACCATTGTCTCACCTCTAACCTAATTCTCCAACTTTCTTTTTCTTCACCCACTTCGTCTTCCACTTCTCCTCTTTCTCGTCCCAGTATGGGACTTCCTCGTAATCCAATCCCTGATCGCTGTGAGCTTCAAGCTCTTTCCTAACGTCAGAGAGGAGTATGGACACATCTTGTTGGATGTGAACTTTTGAACCTTCCCTTGCTTTCTTTGATACAGCAAGTTCGTTGAGTAACTTGGTTAAATGCTTAATGTATCTATCAAGGATTTTCTCTTCAGGACGTAGTTCCCAAGTTACAACATCCTTAACGCCTTCTTCCGTCTGTACAGGAACAATCTTTGGATACACAGTATCTTTGTTAGACATGTATTTATTGATGCGATAGATACGGATTATTAGGAGGATTATAGAATCAAGGAGAACTTTGTCAGCGGCAGAGTCAAGCTTGTACTCGTTCTTAAACTTCTCACGGTAAACAGTATCAATGAACTTTTCGATCTTGCAGGTCTTGGGGACCTTAACTTCACGTCCATCGGGGAGAGGCTTGGTGTAGTAGTCTCCATCGTAAAACTCACACTGGTCTTTAAAAGGACACTTCTCGCACGGGAAGTAACCGTGAAGGAAAAAGCCTTTTTTAACAAATCGAGATGTGATCCACTCTTTTTGTTCTTTTAGGAGTGGGGTGGGAGCATACTCTTCATTAACCTTTATCTTTTCAATAAATTTCTTCCAACGCTCAATCTCTTCCCTAACACGCTTCTTATGTCTCTCTATTTCAGTAGGATTATCATCCTTCTCTGGATCATACACTCTAGGTTCACTTTTTTTTGGCTTTTTTCTTACCATTGCTATCGGACCACCTTAGGCTACGGACTTCAATGAGCCAAGACTTTGGGATTGCAGTGATGTCAACCTCATCGTCGCAGACTTCGGTGCAGATTACGAGGACGTTTTTATCCTCGTAGAGCTTAACGCCAATGGTTTGGGCTTCTGACAAAAGGGAAGTGGGGGTGGAAGACCTAATCTCGCTCATCTTCTTACGATGGTAAGAAGTTGCGTCCCTCCAGCGGAAAAGGTACTTCGGGGAGTGCAAGAAGTCGGGAGTTTCAAGGTCTTTTAGCTTCACTGTTATCACCGCTTAACTTGGGTTCGCTTTTATAAGAGACAAGAAAAAGCTTCCCGCAAGAGGGACAGTAAGCACTACGGTTAAATCTAGGGTCAAACTCTACGGGGGATCCACAATACTTACACTTAATTATCACCCATAACACCTGCCAACCACAAAGGTTATAAAATATACGTGGTAGGGATATATAAACTTTTGTTCAAAAGATTGAAGGTTAGGAGGTTCAGGGGTTCAGCGGGGTTAATTGCGTTATCTATTACGTATGT
>Ga0190313_1001308_pt1 | contig 13497 bp, 17 predicted proteins | sample 4870071011_MG_FD_169989 | JGI IMG/M metagenome (GOLD analysis project Ga0190313, IMG submission 169989) | Hydrothermal vent sediment bacterial communities from Southern Trench, Guaymas Basin, Mexico - 4870-07-10-11_MG | ecosystem: Environmental > Aquatic > Marine > Hydrothermal vents > Sediment ...
AAATTTATACTCTAAGTCCCATTATGGCTTACATCCCCTACCCTAAAGGGATAGGGGTTTTACGCCACTGTTATAAAAAATGTCCACAATCAATATGCTCTATGTCATAACGCAAAATACCTGAAACAGTAATAAGTTTATAATCTCTTACTATATTTCCAGGTATTTGTACATCAGATAACATACCAATATGAGAAGTACCACTTAATGTATGAGGTTCAGCTACATGTGAAGTTACTACTTTTAAACGTCCTTGAGAATCTAAAGTAAATGGAGACCAGGCTCCGTTTTTATACGCCATATTATGTGAAGAATTACGTATATAACCATTAGAATCTATATTCTGTTCTTTCACCTTTATAGCACCACTATCAATAACAGTACTTAACTCTGTAGCAACTTCTAGTTTCGAACCATTAGCCCCACTTATGGTAGAAAGAACATTACCGTCATTATCTATTAAAACCACTTCACCTTCTACTATAGAATACTCCACCTCAATAACCTCCTATTAAATTATCTCTCTCATATTGTATAGATACAACTCTATTACCTACTCTATTAATAATTCCAGATAGTGTGGCAATTACATTTGTACCAGTTTCATAATCATATATCCTTTTTTCAAAAGATACTACTTTACCTGCCATTCTATGTAAAGCAGTAGATGATATATGATAGGTTTTAGTAGAATCAAGCCACTCATCCTCACTAACTACTTTATTTGCCACTCTATTATACTCTATATATTTGTTACCATTATGTAAAGCTATATGCTGTACTGGAGTTATTCCACTACAAACCACAGAAGTACCAATCCCTGAAGCTATAAGTGTCCAACCGGTATCTAAACTTGTTGTTTTATTGTAAATGCCCCCACCACTTATAGTTCTTAAATATATAGAGCCTACATCAGCTTTTTTACCAAAAATAGAAGGGTCTTCTATCCCTGTAAGTATTTGAGTAAGTCCATCATCATGTAAAATTTCAATACCATTCTTAGCATTCAAATAATTAGTCATAAAATTTAGATATAAAAACTACAATAACACTACTTGTGTTTAAATACCATTTCCCCCTCTTATTAAGATGATTAGCCATAAATTTACTTAATTATTTCTTTAGTTTTTTTTCACAAAAAAGAACATTACACCTCTTACATGCAAAAATATGAAACCCTTTATGGGATTGTACTGGTGTAGCAGCCGCAGAATGAAATGAAAAAGTGCAACAGGTAATTCGTAGTATAAAATTAATAATACTTTTAAACATAGCAAATTTCTCCTCAAAATATTGTTAATAATAACTTCTTAATAATAAAGAAGTTACTTTATTAAAAAAGGGGACTGCATTTTTTTAAACACAGCCCCCTCCCATAATATTAACTAATTATATATTTAATTCATTTATAAAAATACTAACTAAGTACAGCAGTAGTATTTATAGAAGTTGTCTGTACAGTTATTCTCTGTGTCTTAATAGTTACAGCAAAAGTACTATGATTATCCACAGTTAAACTCATATTAGTACCATTAGCAGAAACATCAAAATCTACCTTTAATTTAGTACCAATAGTAAGAATTGCATATTCAGTAAGATCAGCAGAAGTAGTACCATCATGCATAGCATAAATCTCGGCAGCATACCTATTCCCTGAACCATCATAAGCAATTACAAACCATTTAGCACCAAGATTACCTGCTTGAGCAACAGTATCTAATACAGTATTAGTAGAAGATGCATTCACAGATGTAGTAGCCTCAGTAAGTACCGCAGCGGCAAGATTATCATGTGCAGTATCAACATTAACTATATACTGATAATTATTATTAGTAGTAGTACCTAAACCAGAAACAGTTGCATCAGTAGAGGCTAATGCAGCATCCAACGCTGATACAGCAGCAACAGCAGATGTACTATCTACAACATAATTATTAGAGGTATAATCCATACCAGCCAAACCAGTAGAAGACCCTACAGCAGCTTCAAGATCATCAATATCTACCCCATTAGCAGCTATACCGGATGCGTTTGTAGCTATACCAGAGGCATTTATAGTAATATCCCCCTCATTTACAGTTACACGAGCATCTAAAGCAGTAATATTAACAACACTGCTATTTGATCTTGCATCTAATTTTTCTATAGCAGTTTCTACAGAATCAGCAGATGAAATGCTACCAGAAGTAGCAACATAACCATCAGAAATAGCAATAGTAGCAGCCGTTTCAAGATCGAAATCAGCTATCTTTATTACTTCAGATGAAGTACTATTCATCATATAAGCAGCACCATCTTCCTGAGAACCTGGCGAATCTAGAAAATCATACCGTACAGCTACAGCATCATTAGCACCTAATTGATCAGTATTCACCCACTTATCACCACTAGCATCCCAAGTATAAATCATACCTGACGTAGTAGCATTTGTAGACAGTACTTGATCACCATCAGCCCACTGGGAATAATCCCAATAAGGAAGATCATCATCAGAAAAATGATCAGTACCTGAATAAGCACCTACACCAGTATTAACTATATCAGAAGTAGCAGCAACAATTGCCTGCCTCCAATTAACACCTGTAGTAGCAACATTATTTACTGAATGCAATGCAGCATCTAATTTACTAATAGCTTCCTCTAAAGAATCACCATCAGAAACATAATTTTCTTGATTATAATCAGGACTAGATGCCCCAGCAGAACCAGTATAAGCCTCCAAATTACTTATATCAGCAGCATTAGTAGAAATATTACCAGAATTAGTAGTAATATTAATTACATTAGTAGCTATTCCAGAAGCATTAATTGCTATATCACTTTCATTAACAGTTACTCTTCCAGAAAGTGTGGTTAAATCTGCATCAAGACCAGATGTAGTAGTTTCCACATCATATAATTCCATATCTAATTTATCAATAGCGTCTTCTAATGCATCGCCACTAGTAATGTAGTTTTCCTCTGTAAATTCAGTAACAGCAGGATCTACATTATTATTATTACCAATAAACGACTGGATATTATCAACATTACCTGATTCATCAGTATTAGAAAGTACCCATCCAGTAGTACTATCTCCAGTATAAAGTAATTCAAAATAACAATAGTTTAAATCAATTACTAGATCATCACTTGACCCATTCATATTTAAACCATTAAAATCTACAGTAACATTATTAGTTTCAATGTCACCAAGACCTGCAAACCCAACTACGTCACCTATTTCAGGTGATGCAGGCATTAAAACAGTAAAAACTCCACCTGAAGAATCTAATACATAACCTTTACTTGCATCAGCAGAAGTAGTTCCAGAAGCTGTATACCAAAGTAACCCACCACCTTCTATTTCACTATAAGGCTGCCAATCAGTATCAGCTGGACCTGTTTTTTTATAAGACACACCATCTGATTTAAGATATAGAGACCCTTCTGGTGCTGCAATACCTGCTCCAGAAGAAGGGGTATCGATACCATTAAGTACATCTGCTTCAGCAGTAGTACCAAAAATTCTAAGTCCTTTTTTTATTCCAAAAAGTGCCATAAGTTAATTCCCCCTTAAAAAATTTTCAATCTTATAATACTTTTAATTAAGGAAGATTCATTGTTTGTAATACTAATTTTACAATGACTTCCATTAGCTATATATATATTTATAGCTATGTTAAAGCGTTTGCCTAAAAAAGCGTATTTTGTAGATTCTATGCAATTATCATTATACAAACTTGAAACCTTAATAACACCTTTCAATCCACCACTAATAGTTTTAATATCACAGTCAAATGAGTCATACTTATCTAAATCTATATCATAAAATTCTTTTGTTTGTCCAGGCTGTATAGTTTCTTCAACAAGTCTTGTGCTAATTCTTTTTAATACAATCATATCACACTATCCACCTGTATCCTATTAAACTATCTTGAAATCTGCAATTCCATCACCCGTTTATATAATAATCTACATAATGTATCCTTATTAGCCATTTGTCTAGCTTCTGATAAAGAATATTTTAATAACCCTAAATCAGTAAGTTTAGGAAGCACTTCCCTTGCCTTTCTTACTGTAAGATTGACTATATCGTCCACTTGCATTTTCTTAGCTATCATTGGAGCCGAATATGAACTTTGCTGCGTAGTTACTTGTGGATCAATTGCAGAATCTATATCATCTTGATTGCCTTCTTTAAAACCATAAACAATTCTCCATGTATTAGTATCTTTCAATTTTACATTTTGTAACCAATCAATGAACTCTTTACCAGGGGCCATATCATATTTTTTACCATATTGCTCAAACAACTCAGTGAGTGGAATCTCACCACCAGGCCTTACTGACCGTTTCATTGCATACGCCCAACCACTTGATATATTTTTTACATACCCTTTCATAATAAACACTCCTTTTCTTATTTTATTTTACCTTGTCCAATTAGAAATTACTAATTATCTTTTAACCATACCTAACCTATCAATAATAAAATGTAACATATTAGATAGTCTATGCATTGCTATTACATATAAACAAAACCATAAAAAATCACCATTAAATATAAATATACTAGTCATAATTAACATACTTGCCCACACAGAGAAACAGTACCCACAATCAAATATATTATGAATATAATTTAAAATCTTTGAGTTACTTTCAAATAAATACTTACGTAATGGAAAAAAGAACTCAGATTTTACTGCTAACTCTGTAATTGCTTCAATGCAAATAACAATAACTAAAATTTGTAATATAATTATACTCATACTATTTATATAGTGGTTAGTTTAATAGTAACATATATGTTCTATAGCCACAATCCCATATTCTATTATATCCTTTAGTCATAATTAAGTCTACTTCTGTTTCAGTAACTATTGGTTTTTCTTTTGTCTTTCTCAAAGACGTGATGCTACTACGTTTTCCGCCCTTAAAATAATGTGGTATATATTTAGTGAACTCTGTCAAAGTAAAACCAAGAATTTCATATACAGGATTAAATATATTAGTATACCTCATATCACAACAAACCTTAATATTATCATATCCATTAACTTTAGCATAAAGTATCACTTTTTTAAGTAATTTACTTACACCACCTACAACAACAGTATTAATAGACGAACAAACTCTTTTTAATTCTAGTGTTTTACCTACACTACTATATTTTCCACTTATGGTACCTACAGACATGGCTGCTACCAAATCTTCACCATAATATAAACCAAACACTTTTTCAAACGAACACGCTCCACATAAATGATGCCCATCAAAAAATTTTACTGCATCCGTATTATTTACTTCATATAATGCACACTTCCTAGCATGTATTCTACAAGCAGTTCTATGTATAGCTTGTATTATTATCGATTCAATTAAATCAAATTTATAAATTATTTCATCCTCAAATATAGTTATAAGACGTATTCCTTTTTGCTTACAAAACATCATCTTATCATAATGATAACTACGTGGAATACTATTAGCAGTATCAGAATGCCAATACAGACCACAAACCTCTATAGCCAAATTATAATCAGGTAAATACAAATCCAACTCTTTTGGATATATTTGCACTCTATCATTATAGATTACTTTAATATCTGGAAATCTATGTATAAAAATATCCCTTATTTTTTGTTCTGGTCTTGATGTATAATTATTCTCAAGGTAGCACGTTCTACACCTATTACCAATAAAATTAATAGAATCCCTAAAATTATAAAAAGTAGTTTCCCACTCATGCCCATAAGGGCAAAGCAACTTTATTTTTGTAGTACTATTAATATATTCTTTTGATAATAATTTATACCCTCGTTGTTCTACATAATCTCTTACATACTCAATAGTAAGTTTTGCTGGTTTACCCATTATGTAAGATTTTGCATTTGGATGCCTCTTTCTATACTGTGCAGCTTTAGTCAAAAGACATCGTTTTCTATTGTTATAATAGTACACTCGACCTTTTTCAATAAGCTCTTTCTTGTCTCTTAACTTATGATAATTTCTATTTTTTATTATTACTCTAGTAGCCTCACAATCATCTGAACCACAATAAATTTTTTTTGAATAATAAGTTATAAACTCTCTACCACAAATAGGACATACCCTTTTATACTGTTTATAGTTGTTAGCAATTCTAGTTCTTCGCCTATCTCTTTTACGATCAGCAATCCTACGTCCTTCATCTTTACACTTAGGACAATACTTTTGTCTTGGGCTAGTTGGAGTATATTTTTTTCCACACAGTTTACAAACCTTAGTCTTATATGTAACCATAATTTTAACACGTAGTTAATTTAGAAATATTAAAAGAAGAACATTCCCCAGAATGTCCATACTTATAATGACATTTAACACAACACGCTACACCATTATCAGGATCTAACGCCAATCCAGGCTCTAATTTTTTAGGTCTCACATGATGAGCATGTTCAGCTTTTTCACCGCAATATTCACATTTGTAGTCTGCCCTTTTAAGCACTTCTTTTGACCAAGTATTTAATTGTGTTGTAGTAAAATATATACTTTTATTACTTTTACACCCATTCCGCTTATTAAATATAGGGCAATTATCCTTACAAACATCAGAACAATATAATCTACATTCTCTATCGGTATTACCTTTTATAAATTGAGCTCTTCCCTCTACAGACGTTCTTTTTGGTATAAACCACTTACCACAATAAGCACATCTCACTTCCAGTAAACCATTATTATTTTTAACCTCTTCAACAGGAATTAATTGTTTAGCATAAGTATCAAATAAAGGAATATTTTTCTCTACTACACCACCTTTAGACATTCTTTTTGATATAGCACTACATTGTAAAGCAGTTTTCTTTAACCCAGTCAAAGCTGTTGAAATCTTAGCTCGTACAGCTGTTGATTTATTAGAGCAAGAAACACTACAAACATCTGTAGGATAATTAATACGCATAAAAAACGACTGACCACATACACTACATGCAGATACAAACTTATAATAAAGATTATTCCTTCTGAAAACATCTCTTGTATAAATATATAAAAATTCATCTATCTTTTCTAAACCACCACCATCATATTCTATCTTCATATATATTATTTTATAAAAAGGTTATTTTACAGCAAAGCGTCATTACACCATAAAATAACCTTTTTATTATTTTTTTTAATTATAAAAATAGGTCTATAAACTTCTATCTATAATACCCATACCTAACATACGGCTATCCAAACACCCAAAACCCAACTCAGCCCATCCAAAAAATCCTTGTTTCTGTACACGCAATAATGTTGGATCATCATGAGCTTCATATTCCTTACGAATAGGCATAACTAAAGAGTCATTAACACTTAAATCAAACCCAATTATCTGTGTTTCACCTAGTGTGCCTATAGTACCGTCTGCTGCTGTAATATTAGGATTATCTAATGTATACGCATTATAAACATTACCTGAAGCAACGAATTTACCATAAGCAGACCCATCACCATTAATATTATAAAGACCTGTAGCACCTAAATGCTGTATTTCGTGCAGAGAAACATTCCAAATACTCCCCATCCCTGATGCTTGAAAAATTTCTCTACGTGTTACCGGATCAATATCAGTATCTGTCCATTCTAATCGTTTATTCTACAAGTCATTTCTGCTTGTCCCCAATTTTTCAACTGGATATCGGAACATATCATCATCCTATTAATTAGGATGCAAAGCGCTATAAAGGTAATTTATAGTTCATACATTTTACATCTTCAACAAAAAACTTTACAATATCAATAAAAGTAGAAATATCCTCTTTTTTATCGCATCTTAATTTATAACCATAGTCTTTAAATTTATCAGTCATACTATTATGATTAACATTAAATTTTATATTGAATTTCTTACAGAAATATTCACTAATCATATTACACTCATCCTTAGTAAACACATCAGTATGTAAACAAACAGTTCTATAAGTAAATTCCCCTCTTTTATATGTATATAAAGACCCATCATCCATATACCAAATTGCTATAGATAATGGGCTTAATCTATTTAATATAGATTTTTTAACTATTTTCTTTGCACCAGAAATTCTATTTCTATCTGTTAGTTTTCCACCCACATAAAAATTTTTATACATATAATGAAAATTTTTTCTATGTTTAATATAAGCATCATAACCCTTAAAAATCTTAGTTCCTATTTTTTTTATAGTATTATATATACTTACATTATCAATGTATGCCTTAATAAGTTCTATTTTCCAATCTAAATATTCTTTATACTCTTCTTTATGGGCTATTCTCAATTCTGTTCTATTCCATAATGGTCCTTTCTTAGATTTTTTTTCTGGGCCTTTTATTAATTTAAATCTATTTAAACAGCCATCTCCTAATAGCATTCCTATTACAGCACAATTAAAATCATATTTACTTCTAACTACTAAATTACCTTTTTTTGTTCTCTGAACTTTCATAGCTTTCTCCTATGCTTAGCTGCTGATTAGCTTGTTTTCTCAATTTAGCTTTCCAGCAATTCACTTTGTTATTCATTCAATCATTACTGACTGAAGCCGCAAATGGTTTTTTACGGATATCAGCTGCGTCTTCCGGGGCAAGGTAGAGATCAGTTAATGTTCTACCTATCCTTTTAAACCCAACTATCATTTTATTAATTAACTCTTTAGACAAATAACCAGCGCCTTGAGCACTAGGACTAATTTCATATATTGGAGCAGGTCTAGAACCTAAAAGACCTTTTCCTGAAAAAGCCGACGTTGCCGCAGGCATAATTACTCGCCAACCACTCTCTTCTTCATAATTAGCTATATCTTTGGCAGCACGATTAGTCGCCCTAGCCACGATATCAATTCTTGAGTCCCTTGCATATGTTATTTTCCAATCTGCCGAAGCATCGATTGTAAATGTAGGGATATAAACCTCTTCACCTATCCCCTCTATAAAATTCTGAGCTACATCATTCTGTTACTTTTATGACCTAATCTTAAATTAGGCGGGGAAGCTCTTCGGCATTCCCTCTCTACGTCTCCGTAGAAGTTCAGACTGTATCATCATCCTTCAAGGATGTTTGACGTTCAGTCGTTGGGGGCTTCAATTATTTTAATCTTTTAGGTATATCTTTTGTTATTTTATCACGACTATTATTTAAATCTCTAAGTGCTATAGCTATTTCTATGTCTCTATCTGAAACTGGAGTACCTTTAGCTACTGTCATTCTATTACTTACATACTCCAACAATAAATCGGCTTGTTTTTTCTTAGCTACACCATAAGCAGCTAATACAGGTAGTGATTTACTTAGTCTCTTTATTCCTCGAAGTGAGACTTTATACCCAATTTTTCCAGTTTTTCTAACAGTAGTTGTTATATATGCACCAACATTAAACTGTTCTTTTATTATTCTTACACAATTAGCTATAAATTCTTCACTATCATTAGCAATTTCGATTGACGGAAAGAAATACAATGCTTTATTTTTATGATGGTACTGCTTACATAAAATATAACACCCGTCACTATCAATAGCACCTATTAACCATCCTAAATCAAATAATTGGTTGCCACCTGGTTGTCTTATATCAGTCATATTTTCACCTCAGTAGTAATAACTGCTTAACAAGAATTTCCAGCGTTACAGTCAAATTTTCATTATTACGTTACCGTAATATGGGTCAGTAGTTTAACCAAGCCCAGGTAAAACCCAAACAGGGATCTCAAAGTCTTCACTTACAGGATATACTGCCTGAGCACCAGGTCCTAAATGTTCTACAGTAAAAAGCTGTCTCATAATAGAGTCAAGCTCTATTCTTTGTAGAATCGGTGTCGTTAAAGCGGCAGCAAACGCACGGTACGCCGCCATTCCTTCTGGCGTATTTATTGCTGCTGTAGCTTTAAGGAGTTCCCGCATTTCTTGTTCTTCCATTAATTAATCCTCCTATAATTTTTTATTTAATTTTGGATGTGTTAAATACACATTAATCCAAACTTTAATTACATTACACAAGCAATTTTACCCTAATAGGGTATAAAGTTACATTATCTATATTAGCCTGACATTTAGCAATACTTGCGCCTTTAACTACTTTAGCTACAACTACTGCCGAACATCTATCGCCCTCAATAATATCATTAGCACCATCAGATGTAGTTGTACTATTGGTAAGTCTTGCATCATCTGCAGCAGCAAACAACGAAGCTCCTGGGGCCATTTTTGTTTGAACTGTCCCTTCTGAGTTTCTAGCACAAGTATAATGCACAGTATCATAAATACCTAAATGTGCTACACCTACAGGAACAGATTTATGCCCAGTAATTACACCAGAAGCATTATAAAATGGCTGTGCAATAACATCACTAGACCCCAAATCTCCTGGCATATAAAACCCTGTTGGGTGCACTTGATGATATCCTACTTTAACCTTCTGCATAAGGAATCCAAAAGGAGATTCACTTACACCATGAGCCATTTTTTTAACCATAGGCTCCTCATTAGATGCTGTAGGATCTAAATATACAACTGAACCAGCATACGCTACTACATTACCAATACCACTACTCCCAAAAGTACTATTTTCTGCATAGCTGCAAAATTGATCTTCTATAACTGGATGTCTTGGAATAAACATAGTTTATTTTCCTCCTTAGGTCATTATTTATCAGCATCGTTAGTAACCAATGATGCCATAGCTTTTCCAAATTCGGCATATTTTGATACTAAACTATCTGAAGGATTAACTTCAAAATTCATAGCTGCAGATACAGCATGGCCTGCTGTTATATTTGCAGGAGGTGTAGTTGAAGCACCCACATCACCAGTTGTATCTGTATCACCATCAGGTGAGTTACTTACATTATCACCCTTAGCATTATTGTTAGCCGCAGATTGGGAATTATTAGTATTTGCATCTGCTGCAGCATCCTCTAATTCTTTTTCTATTGCTTTACGAAGTGCAATTCTATCTTCTTTATATGAAGAAAATTCAGCATCAGACATATCTCTAATTTTAGCAATCTGATCTTCTATATTATTAATAATTGCTACTTTATTAGCTTTAAGTTCTTCCATTCTAGAACTTACTAAAATTTCTTTGTTTAACTTATCTAAAGACTCTTTAGTAGATACTAAATCCTTCTCAGTCTCAGTAACTTTTAGCTTTGCTGCCTCAAGTTCAGCCTCAAGTTCAGAGATTTTAATGTCTTTTTCTTTAATATCATTAGTAGCAACTTCTTGCATTTCTGCAAGTTCATTTTTTGCTTCTTCTAATTTCTCTGTAAGTTTACTAATCGTAGACGCTGATTCACTAAGAGTCTCCTGCGTTTTTTTAATCTGATTGGCTTGTTCTTTTTCAGAGAAAATACCTTCAACGATCTTTTTTACATCATTAAGTAATTTTTCGTTTTCCATTTAAAGTATTGACCTCCTTATAAATTAAGTAATTCTTTTTTTATTTTAATCAATCTGAAATTTCATAATGTTTATTATTACATCACGGGTAACTTTGTGCTAGTGCACCCATACCACTAGTATTTAATGTACTAATATCAATACCTGCTCCTAATATAAACTGCACATTAAAAGTAACATCAGCAGTTACAGCTGACCCTGTTACAATCTTAATTACATTAGTATTAGTATTATAATCTACCCAATAATCGGATCCAGGATCAGATGTTGGAGTAGCAGTAACATTAGCATAAGATGCTAACTCCATATCGTAAAACTTTATTTTATCTGCTATAACTACTTCTGTAGCTGTTCCTGACATAGTTGCCTGTGTTGACCATATAAAAGGAACATAATGTGTATTACCCATACATTTAAAAATCGCAGCTGATTTATCTGATGCTGCAATCCTAATTTGCTTTGGTGTACTTCTAAGTGACCCTGTTTGGGCTTGTCCTAAATCTGGCATAAGATTTCCCTCCTTATAAAATTAATCTACAAAATTTTTAGCTTTATTTAAAATACTTTGTAAATTATCTAGCAAATCCGCTGTTTTATTTTTTAAATCATTATTATTTAAAAGTGTGAATAAATAAGAGTTTGCAGTTAATTTTACTTTGTTTATTAGACAACCTTTATCTGACACATCTCTTGAAGAAGATGTACAAACATGATCATACGCACTACACCAATTTTCATGTATTATATTACCTTCTTTATCCTCTATTCTCCTTTTATAACTAACACACGTACCTATCGAAGGGCCATGTGCTATATCTTTATCACGCTCATTCCCCCTTACTTCTTTAGAGGTTACATTAATAGCATCAATTGTTGCATCATTTCTATTCTGCTTTTTATCAGTAACATCAAAAACAATTATATCTTCTTCACTGTCTGATGCAGTTTCTAATATAACAGATGGGGGATTTGCTGGATTCTTTACAATACCACATCCAGAAAAACATATACCACGTAATACTCGAGCAACTGTACCAGTAGCTATTTCTTTTCCGTCTTTAATAACTTTACCTTTTTTACCAAAAATACCATCATCAACCACACTAACACCTACAACTTGAGCTTCATCTTTAGAAAGTATAAGATCACCTACTTTAATATCAAAATCAGTAAAGTAACATTCCATTGATACCTTCCATTTATCATTAGCAATTTCTTTTGCTAATTCTGGAAATCTATTTTTATATACAATTGCTCCTATCTGTATATGCATATCTTCAGCATCTAAAGAAGCAGTCTCTGTAGCAACTAAACTTTCTAAATCAAGTTTATTGCCTTCTTTGTCTGTAAATTCCTTAGAAAAAATATGGCCTATAATGTCTTTCTCATCATGCTCAACATCTAGAGCTTTACTTATAATAGAATCTGATGCCGCTACTAATTCAGAACCTAAAAAATAGGCATGATTTAAATTTTCACCACTAGATACAAAAATAGCACTAAAATACTGTAAATCTGGTTGTTTTTCTCCTACAGTAGGTAACTTAATTACAGAAGCTACTTCCTTACGAAGTTCTTCAGTCTCCTCATTAAATTGTAAGTTAGCCGTTAAATAGAATTTATGTTTTTGCATTTTGTTTTCCTCCAACGTCTTTTAGCAGCCTCTGACAACTTTTGTTTATGCGCAGAAGTAAATTTCTTACCTTTTAGTTTATTAGAAATTTTTATTTTAGACTCTTCACTATGATGTTTTCCTTTCATGGGTGATCTAACCCCATACATAGGATTATTTTTTCCAGAGAAATCTGCGTGATTCTTTATCAATTTTAATCTAGCTATTTCTGACATCTTTTTACCTTTACGAATATCAGAAAACCTTTTTCTTTGCTCAAATGAAAAATTAAAACCTACTATGCCATCCCCGCCTAAAGTTAAGTTATACCCGTCAGGCCTTAAAGAATTATACTGTTTTATATAATGAAACTCCATTTCATCTAACTCTTCTTTTGAATTACAGTATTCTATTATTTCCCATTTAAAATCAATTTTTCTGTATTTTAGTAATGCATTATGAAAAACTGAATTATAGGAATGTCTTTTAGCATCAGAGT
>Ga0190313_1001309_pt1 | contig 13494 bp, 17 predicted proteins | sample 4870071011_MG_FD_169989 | JGI IMG/M metagenome (GOLD analysis project Ga0190313, IMG submission 169989) | Hydrothermal vent sediment bacterial communities from Southern Trench, Guaymas Basin, Mexico - 4870-07-10-11_MG | ecosystem: Environmental > Aquatic > Marine > Hydrothermal vents > Sediment ...
CCCATGAAAGGATATATAGCGATCCTCATACCCCTCCTTAAATCCCTAGCACAAACCATCCCCTTATCAGTAAGCACCGGATGATCATGGCTAGCCCTTAAAACAAGCCCAGACCTCGTCTTCACAATATAGACACTATACTCCCGCCTATAGAACCAATAAACAACTCTAGCACCACGCACAACTCCATCATTAACAACAACGCCATCGCCAACCCTAAGATCACTAATAAACCTCCAAGCACCATACTCATCCAAAACCCTAGTATCAGGAGTCAAACAATTAATATCATAGCCAACACCACCAGGGCTAATGACACCCTCATCAACGCTAAAACCAGCAACACCACCGATCGCAAACCCGTAGCCCTGATGACCGTCCGGCATGACGTAGCTAGCTTTAACAATACCGTTTAAACAAGCAACATTAGCTGCCTGCACAAGTGTTAAATCGGATTTCATCTTCTCCAATAAATACTCATCTGCAAAGATGATAGCATCTACCTTCATACATGGTTTTGTACCTTTAGGTATTCTCCACTCATACTTATCTATTCTCTCAAGCCTTATTGAGTGACTCATATAATCACCCTTGTAGACCATAAACTTCAACTACTTATTTAGATAGGTTCTAGGGAGATATTATACTTACTATCTAAACAATGCAATTCATTGAATTGCATGGCTTAATCCTTCCTTCACCTACTATACTTCTTAAGCCATAATCTAATAGCTTCTTCAATAGCCCTAGATAAAGCACCTTTCTTAAAACCATAGATTTTAGCCACTATTTTTCTAAACTCTTCCTCAAGATCATCATCTATCACAACAAGTAATCTCCCCATTACTCGCACCAAAATATTTATATACATATACATATATATAAAGTTATTGATAAACTATGAGAATGTATCCCATGTATCAATACAGATACTATGAAAAACTATACAATTACCTAGGGAATTAGAAAGGTTAGAGACTACTCCAAGATATTTAAAATCTCTATTTCTAACAAAAAGTATATTTAAATTAACTAATAAAAACTACACATATAACACATATAGTAGAATCTATAATTATACTCTATATTTATTGAATAGAGAACTATCCAAAGCTACTAATATGTATCTTCAACAAAAAGTGAAATCAGTAATAGCTCATCTACTATACCTACAGGAAGTGATAGATAAAGGCTATCTACTCAAGATCTTGTCAAATCTAGGTATAAAGTATGAAAGAATAAGGCATTATATTAGAAGAATAATTCCTATATGTGATCGAGTTATTTTAAAAAGTATTTCTAAAAACTATGGACGATTGTTCTACCTAACTAGCATAGGATCACTTATCTCACATGCTGTTTCGTCAGCAATAACAGAACACTATCTGACAAACAAGTATAATCTAAGAGGCTATGGAGGGATATTAATCGGATTATTAACTGGTTTTATCATAGGTGATGGAGGAGTAAATGTAAAACAACATAAATCAGGATATGGTTTTAGGAATTATGTCTATGATTATAAGGGTGTTATTGAACCATTTCTATCAGTACTTAAGAAAGCTAAAGTAATAGACTATAAAATCTATAGAAAGGGAACCTATAATATTCACTCAAGGATCTTTAAGATATGGCTTCATAATCACATAATGTACAAGAACCTGAGAATTAGTGAGAAAATAGGATTCATACTAGGTCTTCTCTTAAGTGACGGATATCTCTATAAACAAAATAGGTATGCAACATTCTATCAAGCACTTAGTTTAAGAAAGAGATCCTTGGAATCAACGATCATTGATTTGATCGAAGTCACTAAATTAATAATAGAAGATATCAGAGGAAAAACCTTGTTTTCTATTAGAAGAAAGTATGTAAGGAACCCCACTACTAAGGCTATAGAGGAAGTTTACGTCTATAGGTTAAACATAATTCTCCCTAGAATAGTAATTAATACAAACGATGAGATACTTTACCAACTAGCTAAAATAAATAATCAACCTATAACCACTTAAATTTAACCAAAATAAATTTAGATAATATTATATCTTTTAGATTGTGTTTTCTAACTAGTATTCTTACTATTATGTATGGTGATGCTAGTGCCTCTATGAGTGTTATAGGTAATAGTAGGTAGAACAGCATATGTGGATGAAATAGTATGGATACAATTTTACATGATCCTAGCTCTGCAACCATATTTCAGACAATCATAATAGTAAACTATAGAACCCATAATTACAAACCCATTACAATACTATAGTGTAGTGTAGAGTATTCTAACCTCCCTATTAATCCATGCACCAGTAAATCCTAGATAAACACTAAATGTATAAGATAATATCATACAGAGAAACAACATAGGCCTCACACCTACATAAGATACCTAGGAATTAGAGACAGATATACCTTGATTAAATACACATATATGAGAGGGTATGAGGGTAGAGGAGAAGTGATCATTGGGATCATTGGCACGGGGTTAATGGGTTCAAGTTTAGCGAAATGTCTTGTTAACAAGGGGTATAGAGTGATCGTCTATAATAGGAGTCGTTGGAAGGCTGAAAAACTAAGAGAACAGCTAGGTGTTAAAGTAGCTGACAATCCTAAGGAACTACTTGACCAGACTAAGATAGCTATAGCATTTATTTCAGGTGATAATGCATTATATGATATCGTCTTTGGGGATAATGGTGCGTCGATGGCCAACAATGGATCTATACTAGTCAATGCTAGTACAGTTACTCCAATGGCTAGCCTTAGGGTCTATAGATATCTTAAAAGACATGGGATAAACTATGTAGAAGCTCCAGTCTATGGTAGCATCAGTGAGGCTATGGAATGTAAGCTTTTATCTATAGTTGCTGGCGAAGAATCTGTCTACAGAAACATATATTGTTTATTAAAAGATTATAGTTCCAAGATATACTATGTTGGCGAAATACCGAAGGCCTCTGTTATTAAGTTAGCATTAAACAACATAGGCCTTGCACTACCAGCACTATTAGCTGAAAGCCTATTATTGCTTGGGGCATGGAATACTGATCCAGAGCTATTCCGTGAAATAGCTGGTAACCTATGGTTTGGAAAAGCTATTGAGAGGTATTGGAATAGGATTATGGGGGAGAGGCTACCAAGGTTCAAGGTTTGGATGGCTGGTAAGGATTATTGGTATGTAGCTCAGTCACTTAAGGAGAAGAGACTGCCTTCAAACCTATGTGAGGCTCTATCATCAATGTATATGCAGGCTGCAGTACATGGATACATGGATAAAGACTATCCACTTATAGCAAGGTATTATATAGAGTTAACTAAGAGACAAATGAAATAAGTTTCAAAATTGAGGCTTAGTAATAAGTTCCATAATCTTATTTTTATCTATCGTCTCCTGCCTACCAGTTAATAGATTTTTAATTGTAACCTTATTTTCAGAGATCTCTTTACTACCTATAATAACTGCATGTGTATAACCTTTCTTTGACGCATATGATAGTAGTTTTGAAGGTCTACCTGTATATAATGATGCAATTATCCCAAGACTATGGAGTATTTTAATAACATTATAACTATATCTATATCCTTCAAGATCGCCTTTCATGAGTACCACTATGACTCTGCGATCGCTTTCTTTAGAACTAATTATGTTCTCTTCATCGATTACAAGCATTATCCTATCAAGACCAAGGGCTGCACCAGTCATATATTCTGGCGAACCACCATAGACAACCGTTAGATTATCGTATCGTCCTCCACCGCCAATACTTATATTGAGTCCTCGAGCCTTAACCTCATAGATTAATCCAGTATAGTATGCTAATCCCCGAACAAGCTTTGGCTCATACTTTATCTCTAAACCTAGTTCTTTAGAATATTCAATAAATCTTATAGTATCGTTCACATGATCTAAAGCAATGTTGTACTTAGCACCTAGTATGTCCTTATATTCATTAATATAGTTTACTAGATCGTCAAGACTTGTACTTACTATGCTAGTTATTATACTAGCAGCTTTAGAACCATATTTTTTACTAAGGAATACCTTTGCCCTATCAATTAGGTCCTTATCTATAAGATGTAATACGTGATCTTGATCTTCTTGAGGGATTTTAAGTGATTCCATAAAAGTCCTATAAACACCTACATTACCAACAACAAACCAGTGATCAACATTTATTTCTCCTAAATACTCATTTATAGTTAGTACAATACGAAGATCACTATTCAGCTTATTCCTCTCACCAATAACTTCGAGACCAAGTTGCCAAAACTCACGATAACGCCCACGTTGAGGCTCTTCGTAGCGGAAACATTGTGATACATAGTATAACAGTATAGGTTTAGGCTCACCAACAAGATTACGGAGATAAGCACGGACAATACTAGCAGTGACTTCAGGTCTCAAAGCTATGAGGCGGCCAGCCTTATCCTTAAAAACATACATAGACCTAACAATTTCTTCACCGGATTTGCGAGAAAATAATTCGAAGAACTCTATAGTAGGTGTAATGATCGGTTTAAACCCGTTGAGCCGAGCAATCCTCTTAAAACTATCAACTAAGTATTCAAAAACTTCAGCATCCGATCCAATTAGATCTCTTGTGCCCCGTGGAGTTTGAACAAACTTTGCCAAAGACTAATCCCTCCTAAGATCAATAACATTTAATTCGTAATATGTAAGATCACCTTGTAAAGACACTATAGCAGCTATGAATATAAGTCCATTCCTCTGAGCTTGTCTCACAAGATCAAGTAACTGGGATGCACTAATTAATTGCTTCTCCTCAAGAACAACGAGTAATCTCAAAGTATTATCCTTATGCTTAACAAGAAACTTTCCATCCTCAAGGACACGGACCCTCCTACCTCTACCACGTAGATCATTATACACTAGTAGTCTCGGCCAAAACATTCTCTGAAAGCAACTATAATAGTCATCCATGAGTTTGGATAAGTCATCATAGACCTTATCATTTACACTTACACAAACTTGATTCTTTAATAATAGATAAGCAAGTTCTTCGATAGATAATATCAACTTATCGCCATCCTTACGGCCAAACCAACGTCTATCAAGAGCATTGGTTAAAACACGATCACTACATATACCAACACATTTACTGGGATCGAATTCTATGATCTTACTGCAATTCTGTATCACTATGATACACCCTACTAAGCTAGTTATCATGCTAATAATATTATAAGGATTAATATAAGATATGTTAAAATCTAGGACAAGATCCATAAATCCTTATTTCCTACTTGAAACTTATTGTTTCCCAAGAGGAGGTGATTTGTTTGAGTTATAAATATCCTCTAAAGGTTAGGGCTGTTTGGTGGCGTAATGAGAAGGTTTGCTGGATTGATACTCGTCTCCTACCATTTGAGGAGAGAATGTACTGTACAGACGATCCTTGGAGGCTAGCTATTGCTATAAAGAATATGGAAATACGAGGTGCGCCTGCTATTGGTGTTGCTGCAGCACTTGGCATAGCTGCTTATGCGCTTACATTAATAAATGAAGACTATAATTCATTCAGAAGGAAAATTCTTGAAGCAATAGATGCTTTATGGAAGACTAGGCCTACCGCTCATAATCTTTTCTGGGCTCTTGAGAGGATGAAGGAAGTCCTTGATCGAACAGATGATGTACTTGAAGCTAGGCAATTACTTAGAAGTGAGGCCCTTTCCATTATGGACGAGGATCTAAGGGCTAATATTGCTATTGGTGAACATGGCCTAGAGATCGTTAATGATGAAGATACTATAATGACACACTGTAATGCTGGTGCATTAGCTACTGCAGGCTATGGTACTGTAGGCGCTGTAATAAGAATTGCATGGTATAGTGGTAAAAAGATCAAGGTAATAACTACTGAGACAAGGCCTGTGCTACAGGGTGCTAGATTGAATACATGGGAGTATACTAGAGAGGGTATCTCAGTAACGCTCATAACAGATAATATGGCTGGTTATGTTATAAGGAAGGGATTAGTTAATAAGATAGTTGTTGGAGCTGATAGAATCACTAGGGAAGGCTATGTAATTAATAAAATAGGCACTTATATGATAGCATTAGCTGCTAAGAGAAACAATATACCATTCTATGTAGCAGCACCAACAAGTACTATAGACTTAGAATCAAGTATTAATGATGTGATCATTGAAGAAAGAGATCCGAATGAAGTTAGAAAAGTTATGGGTAAATACTTAATCACATTACCTGATATACCAGCTCTTAACTATGCATTTGATATAACAGATCCTGATCTCGTTACCGGGATCATTACAGAAAAAGGAATAATCTATCCTCCATACGAGGAAAACCTAAAGAAGATCTTATAAAAAGGAGCAACGTCTCATCATACTTCTAAGTTCCCATGATACCGATCTAAATTAAATAGTAATGGGCCCGCGGGGATTTGAACCCCGGGTCACGGGGAGTTTCGCCCAGTCCAGCGGCATGGGTCCCGAGTCGGGCACCCTTTGAGGGTGTACCCCGCATCCTAGTCCAGGCTAGACGACGGGCCCTTCCTCATATTCTATGGTAGTCCGTGTTTCCGGTTATATGTCTTTATAGTTGTTTCTATAGATAATTTATCTGATATCCTTAGTTTTTGGCGGTGATGTTTAGTGAATACTGAAGCCATTAAGGAGAAAGTTGGTGTTAAAGCTTTTAATGATTTGACACCCTTAATTGAAGAATCACATATTATTGGTCTAGGTACTGGTTCAACTGTCAAATACTTTATACTTGAACTTCTTAGAAACAGACTTTATAGAGGAAAAATATTTGTAGTATCATCTATTGATACACTATTATTTGTGAAAAAATATTCCAAAGACTTATGCTTAGCTGATATATCTAGTGTTGAGACAGTAGATATATATGTTGATGGAGCAGACGAAGTATCAAATAATCTCGACTTGGTTAAGGGTAGGGGTGCAGCATTTCTAAGAGAAAAAATGATTGCACTAAGAGCAGAATATAGAGTTTACCTAGTTGATTATAGCAAGTATAACGGAAAAAATTATCTCTATAAAAAACCCGTGCCCGTAGAGGTAACTATACACGCATTGCCATGGATTTTAGAGAAACTAAGTCTTAATGATCAATTCAAACCTATTATTAGAATGGGTAAGGCAAAAGACGGCCCTATAATAAGTGATAATGGTAATATAATAATAGATCTATATCCTTTAAAGCCTATTGAGAGACCTGGTGAAATTGATAAAAAACTTAGATTAATTAATGGAGTTATAGAAACAGGTATATTCCCAAAAGATCTTGTCGATAAGGTATATATCGGCTATGAAGATGAGATAATGGTGTTAAAGGGTACACGATAATGGATTATCGAGTAGTTAAGGAATATATAAACGAACTTAGTGTAGAGCAATTAGAGTCTATGAAGAGAATTGTGTCTCCAGTAACATTGAGGAAGTTTATAAAAATAGTTATAAAGGAAGGGAAAAGCAAGTATGAAGCGCCTATATGGCTCTATATAGGTACTAGAAGCGATCACATAATAGTTCCTAGATTATATTGCTCATGTAAACACTTCGTCATAAGAGTTATGAGTGAGAAGCAAAGCCTTGGATGCATACATATTGTTGGACAAAAACTTGCAGAAGAGAAGAGATTATATAGGGTTATTGAGATGTCTCATAAAGAGTATCTTGAGGCTATTTACGAAATAATAAGATACGGTAGGTCACGTGTTATACGTAAAATATTATACTCCAGTAAAGCTAGAAAGTAATCGTAGTAAATCAATATAGGTGATCTATATGGGTAGGAGAAGAAAGAAGTATAAGAAGGTCATTAGGAAAGTACGTAGAATACCTAGTGTATTTCAGTGTCCAAACTGCGGATCTAGGAGTCTAACTATAGAGTTTAATAAAGGATTCGATGAAGAGGGCCGGAAAATAGCAGTTATTAGATGTGGTACTTGTGGATTAAGAGCAGAAATGCATGTGCCAGAAATATATGAAACCGTTGATGTATACGGGAAGTTCATAGATAGATTTACAGAAGGTACTATCGAGATCACGTTTGTTAAGAAAGCAGAGAAGGAAGTTCCAGAGTTTACTGGGGAGATATAGTGAGCATCCATAAATATATAGTTAACAAGATATCTTCTGGTAAAAAATTACATTTTACATTAATAGATCCTGATAATCCTCTAGAGGATATTGATAGAATATCGTCTGAGATGGTTAAAGCAGGTACAGATGCATTCCTAATAGGTGGGAGCCTAGGTGTTACCCCAGAGGAAGCCTCAAAGACAGCTAAAGCCTTGAAAAAACATGGATTACCAATAATTGTTTTCCCCGGAAACATTAATTGTCTAACACCAGAGGCCGATGCAATACTCTTCATGATCCTCCTTAACAGCCTAGATCCATATTATCTAATGGGTGCTCAATTAGCTGGGGCACCACTGGTAAGAAAATATGGCTTAGAGCCTCTTCCAACAGGCTACCTAGTAGTTTATGGTTCCACAGCAGTAGCTCATGTTGGGCGGATAGTTCCTATACCAGAAAGTAAGCCCGAGATTATTGGAGCTTATGCACTTGCTGCCGAAATGCTTGGATTAAAATACTTGTATATAGAAGGTGGTAGTGGTGCACCAAAACCAGTGTCTCCAAGCTTTATAGCAACTGCTAGGAAAGCATCTAAGAAACTAATAATTATTGCTGGCGGTGGTGTTAGAGAACCAGATATAGCTAGGAAAATAGCTATAGCTGGTGCGGATATACTTGTTACAGGAACCATCGTTGAAAGAGATCCGGGTAAAGCTAAGGAGATTATTAGGTCATTCAAGTCTGTACATACTTCTTCTTGAAGGCATTGTCCAGATCTACTCCGACCAGATTAGCTATACTTAATAGCCAAGCAAATACATCAGCAATCTCCTCGTTTAAAGCTTTATAGTCGCTCTTAAGTAACGCTTCAGCAAGTTCTCCAACTTCCTCAACAAACCATGTAAACGTAGAGAATAATCCACGGCTCCTATCACGTTCATAGTATGTTTTTCTAATAATCTCTTGAGCCTCTCTTATATCCATATAAGTCACCACCTACACTCTTTATCAAGATATTTAATCTAGCTATAAGGATTACTATCAAGAATTACTTAAACAAAGGATTTTTAAGCTGGGTAAAGTAGATTGTTATGCTGATAGAGGGTGTAAGTAATGCCTAAGTCTAGGAGGAGTAAGAAGAAAAAGGAAGCACCTGGACCATTTACTGCTGCTGGACTTGTGAGATTCTACGAGGAAGCTGATGTAGGTATTAAGATGAAGCCATATATAATCGTAATATTTGCTGTAGCTCTTACAATAACGGTTATTGTATTACAGAGGATCCCATTACCTACAACGTAGGTTAAAAAGTATTTGAATAAAAAACTATATATGCTTCTTAATCCATTCCCACATATCATTAATATATTTCTCAATAGCTTTTACATCCTTATCACGTATTTTCTTAAATCTACCTTGAAGTTTTAGATACTCCTCTATAGGCCTTCTCTTACTCTTATCAAGATAGGGTCTACTAGGGCCTGATAAGTGTATTCTTCCATCATAGTATTCATAGAGAACTACAAGCCCTGTCTCAACAGCTAATTTTGCAATCTTAACAGTATGTGCTGGATCGAATCTCCACCCTGTAGGACATGGAGCATGTAGATATATGAATTTAAAGCCTCTAATGCGAGCCGCTTTCTTAAGCTTTGCATAAAAGTCATGTGGGTATCCTACGCTGGCAGTGGCTACATAGGGTACTCCATGGGCAATCATTATTCTAGCAACATCCTTCTTAGGCTCAAGTTTGCCAAGAGGAGTAGTAGTAGTCCATGCACCAGGTGGAGTTGCACTAGATCTCTGGATACCAGTGTTCATGTATGCCTCATTATCGTACATTATATAGATAAAGTCGTTATTGCGCTCTGCAGCTCCACTTAGACTAGCCATACCTATATCTGCAGTACCTCCATCACCAGCCCATGCAATAACCTGTACATCCTTCACTCCTCTCTTCCGTAGTCCCTCAGTTATACCGCTTGCAACAGCTGCTGCACTTGCAAATGCAACATGGACTATGCTTCCGTTAAATGCGTTTCCAGGCCATGCTCCAACAACAACACTAGTACAGCAAGCAGGTATGACGAGTATTACCTTATTACCAAATGCTGCACCAACAACTTTCAATCCAATAGTTATTGGACAGCCATGGCATGCTGCGTGACCTGGTAATACGGTATTCCTCATATCTCGTGGTAGAGGCGGAATAGGTCTAGCCATACATGATCACCTCCGATGATACCAGGTGAATACGGGTGGTTCAACACCCTTCTCAAGATCATCTATTGTAGTCTTAATTAGTTCATAGAAGTCCTTGTGAGTCACATTAACTCCGCCAACACCAGCAATAATATTTCTCATATAAGGTAGTTTACGTGTATATTTAGTCAAATTAGCAGCAACATCCAGATATAATGGACCTAAGCTCCCAAAACTTATTGCACGGTCAAATACTATGACTCCCTTTGAACCATTAAGTATTCCATATATTTCCTCATCGGGGAACGGGCGTATGAATCTCATACGTATAAGGCCTATTGGATAGCCCTCTTCACGAAGAACATTTACAGCCTCCATTAGATCACCGCTCCAAGCACCCATTGCTACGACATGATACTTGGCGTCTTCACAGTGATAACGATATACAAGACCCCCGTACTTCCTACCAAAAGCTTTCCCATAACTCTCATCAACCTCTCTAATGACCTTCTTAGCTTCCTCCATGCCTCGTTGGAGATCCATGAAGAATTCCTCACTATCTTCAGGCCATGCAAGATTACCTAAAGCTAATGGTTCACTACCATCGACCACATATCCTTGTCTCCTAGGTCCAAGCCATTTATCGAGTTCCTCTTGTTCTGGTGTATCAACAGGCATTGTGGTATGACTTAATGTGAATGCGTCTAAACCAATAAGTACTGGAAGATACACTCTTGGATCCTCACTAATCTTGAATGCCTGTATAGTCATGTCGAAAACTTCCTGGTTGTCCATGGCAAATCCAAGTATCCATCCAGTATCACGTTGTCCAAAGAAGTCCTCGTAACTAGACCATATATTCCATGGAGTACCTATAGTTCTAGTGACAATAGCCATTACAACAGGTATTCTTGCACGGGAAACCCAATGTACCCATTCATGCATATAGAGTAGTCCATGGCTGCTTGTCGCAGTAAATGCCCTAGCACCAGCTACTGCAGCACCAAATGTTGCCGCCAATGCCGAATGCTCGGATTCAACCCTGATCATTATAGCGTCTAGCTCGCCCTTATCAATATACTCTGCTAATTTTTCAACAATACTTGTTTGCGGAGTAATAGGATATGCAGCAACAACCTCTACACGAGCCATCTTAGCAGCAAGTGCAACAGTATAGTTTCCAGTAAGAACAACCTTAGGCATAGCTATCAAGCCTCCTTAACCATTGTAATAGCTTTTACAGGGCAAACTTCTGCACAAATACCACAGCCCTTGCAATACTGATAATCAATAGTAGCGCCCTTCTCTGGATCAACCGTGATCGTGTTATCTGGACAATAGATCTCGCATTGAAAACATTTAACACATTTATTATTATCTACAATAGGTTTAATCCATCTCCAAGAACCAGTCTTACCAGCTACGCCAACCTTAGGCTTGGCTATAGGAACCTTATATTGAATAGGTACTATCTCGGCCAAACAAGATCACCTCTTAGAAACATATTCACCTATATATTTCGTCTCATTATAGGCATCATAAACAGCCTTAGCATTAACCTCTCCAATTTTACCGCCGAAATACTCCTTAACAGCAGCAGCCATGTTATCAACCTTGATTAAGCCAAGGGCCTTAGAGAGGGCGCCAAGCATACTTGTATTAACAACAGGCCATCCAGCAACAACAAGCTTATTACGTAAAGCAATATCGGTAGCATCAACAATATAGATCTTGGCCTTACCAGCCAATTTGAACTTATCTGGCATAACAAGATCCTCCGATGGAACATTAGCGACAATAACTCCATTATTTCTTACAATAGCTGTCCTAGTATATCCTATCTTGATCAAGCCAGGATCTAGTACAACAAGTACATCGGCATCGCTAAACATACCATGCCTCAATATAGGTTTATCACTGATACGGGCAAAACTACGCACAGGTGCACCTCTACGTTCAGCTCCAAAGAAGGGAAATCCCTGTCCATGGAGACCTTCTTTTAGAGCAGCAGCAACCAATATATTTGCTGCAGTTACTCCTCCCTGTCCACCACGTCCATAGAATAGTATTTCTATAAGCAATATATACACCCATATCCTACTTACAAGTAACTATAGTATATAGATGTTCCCAGAGGCATTAAACTATTATCCCCTAGAAAACGCCATGTAAAAACTAGTACTACTATAGATATATTATGTCGGTTAGTTTGGCCCAAATATCCATGAAGAAGATCAATTAAAAATTATTTCCTAATAAACATGTGTATTGGTTCTCCAAGAATATACTCTGCAAAATCACGTACAGCTTCAGAAACTGTTACATGTGGATATGGAGCATATGCTGCCTCATCAATAGCTATTTTACCAAGATATATTGGTAGAAACGATGATACTACCTCAGAAGCATTCGGTGCAACGATATGTAATCCATAAAACTTATCATCCTCACCGATCAATGCTTTGACAAAACCATACCTACCATCCTTAATACGTATAGCTGATAAGAATGATAATGGTATTTTATACCTTCTATACCTGATACCCTTAGCACGGAGCTGTTCTTCAGAAAACCCTATAGAGCCTATTTCAAGACCAGAGAATACTACTAACGGTATTTTCTCAGGCTCTAGCCTATTAACATCCTTACCCATTATGGAGTCTGCTACAAGTATGCTCTCAATAATAGCCTTCTGAGCAAGCAATGGAGGTCCTATTACATCGCCTGAAGCATATATTCTTGGATTACTTGTCCTATAGCCATCGTATAGCCTAATGTATCCGTAACCATTAGTCTCTACATTAGCGTTCTCTAAACCAACTCCCTTAGTCCGAGGAATTCTACCTATAGAGACAAGCACTTTATCTACAGTAAACCTACTACCATTAGATAGTGTTATCTCGATGCCTCCATCACTAGATCTATTTATTGATGTAGCTAGTGTATTCTTAAATACCTTAATACCCTTACTAACCAGGAACCTCTCAATTACCCTACCAACGTCACTATCCATCATTGGGAGAAGCCTTTTCAAAGCTTCAACAAGATATACGTCGATACCTATGGATGACAGTATGTAGGCTAGTTCAACACCAATAGCTCCGCCTCCTATAATCGCTATTGATGAAGGCATTTCGTCTAGGTAAAATATTTCTCTATTAGATACTATGTTACTGCCATCAAACCCCACATTAGGTAATGGCTTTG
>Ga0190313_1001310_pt1 | contig 13491 bp, 13 predicted proteins | sample 4870071011_MG_FD_169989 | JGI IMG/M metagenome (GOLD analysis project Ga0190313, IMG submission 169989) | Hydrothermal vent sediment bacterial communities from Southern Trench, Guaymas Basin, Mexico - 4870-07-10-11_MG | ecosystem: Environmental > Aquatic > Marine > Hydrothermal vents > Sediment ...
CTCAGTGAATACAGTTAATCTTCCAGGGTCTCCTCCAGGGGCAAGGTGGTCAATGTTTAATTCTTTTACAGTGCATACTTCAACTCCAGGGATGTTACTTCCTGCTTTTTTGATTCCTTTGTCTTCTTTTATTACTATTAAAGGACCTTTTTTCTTCTTGTATTTTCTTCCTCTCATTTTTCCTTTTCCTGCTTTTATTTTCTTCTTTTCACATCTTTTTAGTTCTTCTTTTAATCCTAAGTTTTCAAGAAGTTTTCTTACTTCTTTTGTTTTTTTGAGTTCTTCTGCTTTGTCTTCTAAAACTATTGGAAGAGTGTTTAGTTTTGTTACTTTATGCCCTCTTTTTTCAGCTAGTTCTTTTTTTGCAGTTGCTGCTATAGCTGATTTCATTGCCTTGGCTTTTTCTTTCTTGTTAATTTTTTCAATTATTTTCTTTTCTGTTTTTGGAGGATGAGCTCTTCTACCTCCTTTTGCTTGCGGGACTCTTTTTACGTCTCCCCATCTTCCTTCAGGGAGTTTTTCTCTTGGAAGCCTTGCTCTTCCAATGTTAATACTTGTTCTATAAACTTTATGCCTTCTTCCAACGTATTCTGCTGAAGTCATTAATCCAGCAAGTTTAAAAGCTCCTTTTATCTGGTATAATTTTGACCTGAAAGCATGAAAAGCTCTTCTTATGATATCCTTTCTTAATTCTTCGTTGAATACTTCTGGAAGTTGTATTTCTTTTATTGGTTTTCCTTCAAGGTCAAATACTTGTGTTTTCATTTTTCATCATCCTTGTTGTGATTTTGTTATTATTTGTTCAATACTTGGTAATGGAAGATCTTTGTTTTTCCTTAGAGCTTCTCTTATTACTATTGTTCTCTTCTTAGGTCCTGGAACTGATCCTTTTATTAAGATGTAGTCTGCTTTTACTTCACCGTAATTTACAAATCCTCCTTTTGGAGTGACTTCTTTTCCATCTGTTCCTATTTTAAGAATTCTTTTGTTAAGCTCTGTTCTTCTTTGGAATCCCATTTGACCAGTCATTGGAACAGTGTAAAGGACTCTGGCAGGATGCCAGGCGCCTATTGCTCCAGGCATTCTTCTATGTCCTTTTGCTTTCCTTGTTTGGATTTTTATTCCAAATCTTTTTACAGGCCCCTGGGTTCCTTTTCCTTTAGTTACTCCTATAACGTCGACCCATGCTCCTTCTGTGAATATGTCACTTATTTTTACTTCTTTTCCTAAAAGTTCAAGGCCTTTTTTCCATGCTTCTTCAACACTTCCTCCTATCTTAAGTTCCATTATTTCAGGAGTCTTCTTAAGTCCTATCTTATCAGGCTGAGTGTGAATTATTGCTCTTACTTCTTTTACTTTTGAAAGCATGCCTTCAATTTCTTTTATTCTTTTTTTATGATCGTAATTTTTTGGTAAGATTATTTTTCTTCCAACATTTTTGCTTAGTTTTTCAGCCCATACTTCTGTAAGTGTTTTTAGCCCTTCAGGTGTTTTTTCATAGACTCTTATTCCAAGTACTACAATTGGCGGGCATTCAAGAACAGTGACTGGAATCGCTATTTTTTTTCCAAAAGCTGGAGACTTCTCGTAAGTCTCAGTGGCTATTATTTGGGTCATTCCAGCTTTGTATGCTGGAAACCCAAGAATTTTAGGTTCAGCTGTTTCTTTGAAGCTTTTAACATCTGGGTAAATCCTCTTTGCTCTTTTACGAGGATAGAATGCAAGTGATCCTCTTCTTGGTCCGCTTCTTTTTCCCATTGTGATTCACGTCTTAAAGTTAATTTTAGGTGATTATGAAAGGCAAAAACCCGCCTTCAGGCCATAAAAACCAAAGGCCTTCAAGTGCCGCCGGACATATTTTCAAATAAAAAGCAAGTATAATTCTTATCAAAACAATATATAAATGTTGTGGTAAGGTTTTTGGTTAAAGTTTAAATACTCTTATTGTTTTTTAGTTTTTGATGAGGATTCTTAAAAAAGTTGACGTGCTTGAAAAGAAAGGTAAGAAAGTGGTATTATTAGGAAATGAAGCTATTGTCAGGGGAGCGTTAGAAGCAGGAGTAGGAGTTGCTACTGCTTACCCAGGAACTCCTTCTTCTGAAGTTCCAATGACTTTTTCAAGAATAGCCAAGCAAGCCGGAGTGTATTTTGAGTATTCCACTAATGAAAAAGTTGCTTTTGAAACAGCTGCTGGAGCAGCTTATTCAGGTGTTCCAGCTATCGTTTCAATGAAGCATTTTGGGCTTAATGTTGCTTCTGATTCAGTAATGCCTGTTATTTATACTGGTGTCAAGGCTCCTTTGATTATAATGGTTGCTGATGATCCTCAAGGTTGGAGTTCAGCCCAGTCAGAGCAAGATTCAAGGTTTTACTCAAGATTAGGCCATATCCCAACAATAGAGCCAGCTAATCCTCAAGAATGTAAGGACTTCACAGTCCTTGCTTTTAAGATTTCAGAGGAATTCAACATCCCTGTAATGCTTAGGACTACTACTAAAGTGAGCCATTCTATTGGAACAGTAAAGCTTGGTGAAGTCAAGAAACCAAAAAGAAAAGGAAAGTTTGTGAAGGATAAAAAGGTTTACTATAACATAAGACCTAATCTTCAAAAGCTTCATGAGCTTTTGCTTGAAAAAAATGAAAAAATAAGGAAAAAATATTCTGAAAAGTTAGTTGATGTTATCCCAGGTTCAAAAAATCTCGGCGTGATTTGTTCAGGAGTTTCTTATGAATACGTGCTTGAAGCAGTTAAGGAAATGAAAGTAAAGCCAAGGATTTTAAGAATTAAGATGACTTATCCTCTTCCAGTAAAAATGATTTCAAAGTTTATCAAAGACCTTAAGTCAGTGGTTGTTGTTGAAGAACTTGAGCCAATAATAGAAGAAGAAGTTAAAGCCATAGCTAAGGAGGTTAACCCCAAACTTGTTGTTCATGGAAAGGATTTATTACCTTCAGTAGGAGAGTATAACACTGAAGACATTATTTCTGCTTTTGAGAAGCTTTACAAAAAGAAGTATCATATTGATTTTAAGAAACATTTAAGGAAAGCAGAAGCCATGGTTAAGGACTTACCTCCAAGAAAGCCCTCTTTCTGTCAAGGATGTCCTCATAGGTCAACTTTTTACGCGGTCAAGAAAGTACTTGGAAGCAAGACAATTTACGCAGGAGATATTGGTTGTTATATTTTGGGAATTTTTGAGCCTTATGAAATGCAGGATTTTATAATAAGCATGGGGGCCTCTGAAGGAATAACTCATGGGATTATGAAGTCAACAAAGCAAAAGCCAGTAGTGTTCATAGGGGATTCTACTTTTTTCCATGCAGGAATGCCTGGGTTGGCTAACTTTCATTTTAACAAGACAGACGCATTAGTAATCATTCTTGACAATTCAGTTACTGCAATGACAGGACATCAACCTCATCCAGGTACTGGGAGAACAGGAATGAATGAATCAGTACCAGCTTTAAAACTTGAAGAAATAGCCAAAGCATTAGGAGCTGACAACGTAAGAGTAGTTAATTCTTTCAACCAAAAAGAAGTTCAAAAGGCAGTTAAGGAATTGTATTCTAAGCCAGGTGTGAATGTTATTGTTTCAAGAGGAGAGTGTAGGCTTTTGTTCATGAGAGAAATGAAAAAAGAGCAAATTCAAGTTCCAAAGTTCCAGATTGATCCTGAAAAATGCGTTAAGTGTGGGGTGTGCACTGATGAATTTGCCTGCCCTGCGATCATAAAAGAAGGTAAAGGAAAGAATGCCAAATATTATATTAACGAGGACATGTGCTGGGGTTGTTCTGTCTGCGCTCAAATATGTCCTTATAATGCAATAAAACCAGCAAGGCTGGTTAAGAGGGATGATTTATGACTGATGTCTTGCTTACTGGTATTGGAGGTCAGGGGGTTTTAAGCACTTCAGCAGTACTTGCAAGAGCTGCTCAACTTGATGGTTTTTTTGTCAGAGGCGTCACGCTTCATGGTCTTGCTCAAAGAGGAGGCTCAACTCATACTTTCATCAGGTTTTCCAAGGATAAAGTATTCTCACCATCTGTTTTAACTGCTAACGCTGATTTGATTCTTGCTTTTGAGCCTTTAGAAGCATTACGAGTTTTGAAATACGCGTCTAAAGAAAAAACAGCAATAGTGGTTAATGATTATCCTTTGACTCCAATTTATTCTAACGTGCTGAAAATACCTTATCCTAAAAAGGAAGAAATAATGTCAAAGCTTAAGAAGTTTTCAAAAGAAGTAGTAGTCTTTAATGCTTTTGGAAAAACAAAAGAAGAATATGGCAATATTCTTTATGGCAATTTAATGCTTCTAGGAATCAGCATTGGAAAAGGATTTTTAAATCTTTCTGAAAAAAATGTTGAAAAAGCAATACTCTGCACGATAAAGTACGACTTGGATAAAAACTTAAAGGCCTTCAGGGAAGGCGTGAGCCTTGGTAAAAAATTATAGGCTGCTCATCCTTTAATACAGCCTATTGGTCTTACTCTTACTACTTTTTTAGCTAACCCGGCATTGTGCACTGCGTCAACTACTTCTGCTACGTCCTTGTAAGCTTCAGGAGCTTCTTCAGCTACTCCTGCGTAAGAATGTGCTTTAACTATGATTCCTTTTTCCCTTAGTCTGCGGATTATTTCCTCTCCTCTCCAGGAATGTTTTGCTTTTGTCCTGCTCATTCTTCTTCCACCGCCATGGCAAGCGCTTCCAAAAGTCTTACTGGTTCCGGTTTCTGTTCCAACTAATATGTAAGAGTATGTTCCCATGCTTCCTCCTATGAGTACTGGTTGTCCTACTTCCATGTAATCTTTTGGCAATTCTTTCCTGCCAGGACCAAAAGCTCTAGTAGCTCCTTTTCTATGAACATAAAGTTTTCTCTTCTCCCCGTCAACGTCATGCTCTTCTATCTTGCACGTGTTATGTGAGATATCATAAAGTGTTTCCACTTTTGCTTCTGGAAGTACTTTTTCAAAAGCAGTCCTTGCCAAGTGAGCTATTACTTGCCTGTTCGCTAACGCGCAGTTTATTCCAGCATTCATTGCACCCCAGTAATCCTGTCCTTCTTTTGATTTTATAGGAGCACATACGAGTTCCCTGTCCCTTATAGGAATCCCGTACTTTTTTGAAGCCTGCGCAAGGATTGGAAGGTAATCCATTCCTATCTGATGCCCAAGAGCTCTTGAACCACAGTGAAATGATATTAAGACATCTCCTTTTTCCACTTTGAACACTTTTGCTGTTTTTTCATCAAACACTTCATCAACTACTTGAATTTCTAAGTAGTGGTTTCCTGAACCAAGAGTCCCTACTTGCTTGTACTGCCTTTTTTTTGCTTTGTGTGATACTTTTGAAGCATCAGCTCCGTCAACTCTGCCGAATTCTTCTATGAATTCAAGGTCTCTTTTTGTCCCATACCCTTGTTCAACAGCCCAAACAGCTCCTCCTTCTAGCACTTCATCAATTCCCTGTTCAGTTAGCTTTATTTCACCAGTGCTTCCAAGACCAGCAGGTACTGTTCTAAACAATTCGTTTACTACCTCCTCTATTTTTTCCTTTACTTGTTCTTCTTTCAGGCCAGTCCTCATTGTTCTTACTCCGCAAGAAATGTCAAACCCTACTCCTCCTACTGAAAGTATTCCTTCATCTTCGTCAAAAGCACCTACTCCTCCTATTGGGAAACCGTACCCCCAGTGAGCGTCAGGCATTGCCATTGCTGCTTTAACAATGCCTGGAAGGCTTGCCACGTTCATGAGTTGTTCTCTTACTTTTTCATCCATTTCTGTAACTAGTTTCTCGTCAGCGTAAATCCTTGCAGGAACATTCATTTCACCAGTTTTTTCAATTTCCCATTCATAGTCACTTATCTTTTTCAAAGCTTTAATATCCACAGGACTCCCTCCTTAAGACTCATACGTCAACAATGCATTGAGCAATCCAATGATCATTTGTTTTCTCAACTTTTACCTGTGAGTAAGTGGCTGCTTTTACTTCTGTCTTAGGATGGTGCTTTTCAGGGTTAAATTCTTCTCCGAGAGCGATAGCGGTTAGTTTGTTATCGTTTATGGTTACTTTAAAATCTTTGAAGACAATTCCTTCTAAGTCCATTTCTGTAAGCAGCTCGTTGAGGAATGATACGAGAAGACTTTCAAGGTCTGTTGACTCGCAGGTTATTTTTATTTCTTTGCAGGGGGTTATGTTTTCTAAGTCAAACATTATTGAAAACATTGCCTTGGCACATTCAGTAAAAGCTTCTTCAACTGTTTTTCCAATTCCTCTTACTCCTATGTCAGCAGTGTGTTCAAAAGTTTCGAACAACTTACTCACTCCTTATTAGTGATCTAAGCATAGTTTAAGCAATTAAGTTTATAAGGTTTTTTTGTTTTAAATTTGTTTAATGAAGAGAAGAAATCCTAACAAGGCTAAAAAGAAAGTTGAGGAAAAGAGAGCTGAGAAAGCTGCTGTTGATTCTTTGATTAGCGTTATAAGGTCAAGGATTACTTTTTTGACTCCTGAGGAGAAAAAAGCTGATAGGATTTTTAAAGAAATTGAAAGAGACCCGTCATTGGTTGATAATCTTTCAGCAAGAGACATAGATTGGCTTATGGAAGTTGCAGAAAAACGTGAGCATGAAATGAGTATTTATTTAAATGTTCTTCCTCTTTTAGAGAAAAGACGTGAAGAGTTAAAGAAAAAATAGTTGGCTTATTCAAGTTCTATTTCTATGTGGACTTGGTCTGGGATTTGCACTCTCATTATTTGCCTTAATGTCCTTTCATCTGCTTGGATGTTTATCAGTCTTTTATGGATTCTCATCTGCCATTTTTCCCATGTCTTGCTTCCGTCACCGCAAGGAGTCTTAAGTGTTGGTACAGTTAGTTTTTTCGTAGGAAGAGGAATGGGGCCTGATACTCTTGCCCCTGTTTTTAAAGCTACTTCTTTTATTTCTTTGCATACTTCTTCAAGTTTCTTGTAGTCAGGGCTTACAAGTTTTATGCTTGCGGTTTGAGTCACTTTTTTTCACCTTAAATTAAAATAAAAAAGGAAAGGTTTTATTGTTTTTTCTTAACGTCTATCACCATTCCTGCTGCTACTGTTTGACCCATGTCTCTTACTGCGAACCTTCCAAGTGGTGAGAACTCGTTTGCTTTTTCAATGACCATTGGCCTTGTTGGCTTGAATTTTACTATTGCAACGTCTCCTGTCTTAATGAATTCAGGGTTTTCTTGTTCTACTTGTCCTGTTTTTGGGTTGATTTTCTTTACAAGCTCAGTTATTGTACAAGCTACTTGTGCAGTGTGCGCATGGATTACTGGCTGGTATCCTACTGTTATTGCTGTTGGGTGGTTTAATACTACTATTTGAGCAGTGAATTCTTCTGCCACCGTTGGTGGATTGTCAGGATGACCTACTACGTCTCCTCTCTTTATGCTTTTCTTGTCAACCCCTTTGAGGTTGAATCCAATGTTGTCTCCTGGTTCTGCTTCCTGTAATGGCTGGTGGTGCATTTCTATTGATTTTACTTCTCCAACCACTCCTGATGGCATTACTATTACTTTGTCTCCTACTTTGAGTTTTCCGGTTTCAACTCTTCCTACTGGCACTAATCCTACTCCTGTAATTGTGTATACGTCTTGTACTGGTAGTCTTAATGGTTTGTCTACTGGTTTTTCAGGTACTTTAAAGTCGTCAAAAGCTTCTACTATTGTTTTTCCTTTGTACCATGGAGTTTTATCTGACTTTTTAGCTACGTTGTCTCCGTAGTAAGCTGATACTGGAATGAATGGAATTTCATCTGTCTTGTATCCTATGGTTTTCAGTAAGTTTTCTACTTGTGATTTTACTTCGTTGAATCTGTTTTCATCATAGTTTACTGTGTCCATTTTGTTTATTGCAACTATGAGTTGTCCTACTCCAAGAGTTCTTGCTAAGAAAGCATGCTCTTTTGTTTGTGGTTGTGGTCCTTCTTTAGCTGATACTACTAAAACTGCAGCGTCTGCTTGAGAAGTACCAGTAATCATGTTTTTAACGAAGTCTCTGTGTCCTGGAGCGTCTATTATTGTGAAGTAGTATTTGTTTGTTTGGAAGTCTTTGTGCATTACGTCTATTGTTACTCCTCTTTCCCTTTCTTCTTTGAGTTTGTCCATTACGAATGCAAACTCAAAAGTTGCTTTTCCAAGCTTTGCTGCTTCTTCTTTGAGTTTTCTTAGTTCAACATCACTGAGTGCTCCTGTGTCGTAGAGGATTCTTCCAACCAAGGTTGACTTTCCATGGTCTACGTGTCCTATGAACACCAGGTTAAGGTGTGGTTTTTTGTCTGCCATTTCTTCTTACCTCCGTTTTTAATTAATATGAAGTGGTTAGTTTGATTTTTAATACTTTTGTTTTTTAAGCCTAATAAACTTTTCTCTTCTCGTTTTTCATGCTAGTAACTCTTGTGGGGTTGGTGGCTGTGGTTTTAATCCTTTTCTTTCTCTTACTTTTTTAATTATTTCTTCTTGTAAGCTTTTTGGAACCATTTCATATCCTAAGTATTCAGTGCTCCATAGTGCTCTTCCCTGAGTAGCTGACCTTATTGCTGCAGCAAATCCAAACATTTCAGCTACTGGTACTTTTGCGATTATTGTTAATGCGTCTTCTTCTTGATTCATTTCAAGTATTTGCCCTCTTCTTCCTTGTATTTCTTTTGTTACCGCGCTCATGTATTCTTGTGGTATTGAGATGAATAGTTTTTGTTTTGGTTCCATGAGGACAGCGTCTCCTAACAGCATTGCTGCAAGGATTGCTCTTTTTACTGCTGGGATTACTTGAGCAGGCCCTCTGTGAACAGCATCTTCATGGAGCACTGCGTCATGAAGTTTTACTATCATCTTTATTCCTTTTTCCTGGGCTAAAGGCCCTGCATTCATTGCTTCTATAAATGCTTGGATTATTAGTTCTTTTGCTTCGTTTAAGTATTGTACTCCTTTAGTGACGTCTATAAGCATGCAGTTATTGTGAATATACCATACTTTTTTGGATTCTTCAGCATCCATGCCAAGGTTTCTTAGTTTTTCTGCTAATGCTTTTTGGTCTTTTACTTTTCCTTCTTTTATTTCCCCTTCTTTTATTGCTTTGTGGATTTCATCGCTCATTGGTTCTACTGTTAAATAAAATTTATTGTGTTTGTTTGGGGATTTTCCTTCTACTTGTTGTGATTGACTTGCAACGCTTTCACGGTAAACTACTATTGGCTGTGATGAGGTTATTTCTACTCCTTTGTCTTTTCTTAGTACGTGTTCAAGGATTTCTAAGTGAAGTTCTCCCATTCCAGATAGTAAGTGTTCTCCTGTTTCTTCATTTATTTCTACCCTTACTGTTGGGTCTTCTTTTGCTAATTGTCTTAGAGCTTCGATGAGTTTTGGAAGGTCTTTTGGGTTTTTTGCTTCAATTGATTTTGTAACTACTGGTTCTGAATAGTGTTTTATTGATTCAAATGGCTCTATTTTTTCTTCGCATGCTGTTTCTCCTGCAAAAGCATCTTTCAAGCCTGTTATTGCAGCAATATTACCAGCAGGAATATCAGGCAACTGAATTCTTCCATCATTCATGTATATTGCTACTTGTTGCACTGTTGCTTCTCTTGCAGAGTTGATTAAGTATAATTTTTGTCCTTTTTTCACCGTTCCTGAGAAGACTCTGCCTGTGGCTACTTCTCCAGCATGAGGGTCTATTGAAATATTGGTTATCATTATGGTTGTTTTTCCGTCTTTGTCGCAGTTTATCATTTGTTTCCCTACTTCACTTTCAGGGTCTCCGTTCCAAATGTTTTCAATCCTGTATTTTTGAGCTTCTTTTGGGCTTGGCAGGTGTTTTACTACCATGTCTAAGATTACTTGATAGGCTGGGATTTTTTTAGCTAATTCTTTTTGTTTTTCTTGTTGGGAGTATTCATAGATTTCTTTGAAACCAATGCCTGTTTTTTTCATGAATGGAACTGAAATAGCCCAGTTATGATAAGCAGAGCCAAAAGCAACAGACCCATCTTGCACTCTTACCTGCCATTTTTCTTTGTATTCAGGTGGGGCATATTTTCTAATAAGTTCGTTTACTTTTGTTATTATTTTAGTAAGTCTTTTTTGAAGTTCTTCAGGCCCTACTTGCAATTCATTGATTAACCTGTCTACTTTGTTTATGAAGAGTACTGGTTTTACTCTTTCTTTTAGAGCTTGTCTTAATACTGTTTCTGTTTGAGGCATTACTCCTTCAACAGCGCAAGCTACTACTATTGCTCCGTCTACTGCTCTCATTGCTCTTGTTACTCCTCCTCCAAAGTCAACGTGTCCAGGGGTGTCTATTAAGTTGATTAAGTAATAATCATTTTCAAAGTTGTATACCATTGAAATGTTTGCAGAGAAAATTGTTATTCCTCTTTCTGCTTCTAGTTCATACGAGTCTAATTCACAGGCTTTTCCAGCTAGTTCTTCACTCATCAATCCTGCTCCAGCGATTAGGTTGTCTGATAAAGTTGTTTTTCCATGGTCAATATGAGCGACTATTCCAATGTTTCTTATTCTTTCAGGCATGTACATTAGTTCATGAACTTTTTGTGCCATTTGTTCTATTCTTCCCATTAACTACCACCTTTTCAGAAACAAGTTTTTAAGTCTTACCTGCTGCTCTTTGCTATCCTCTCTACTTCTATTTTTCTTGAAATAGCATAACTTTGTGAATCATTATTAGCTGCTAAGATTAGTTCTTCTGCTAAGGCTTCTTCAGCTGATTTTTTGTTGTCAAATGATCTTATCGCTACCGCCCTTCCTATGTTTCTTAGGGCGAAATCAACTCTTCTTTGAGGAGAAGTATCAACAGCTATCGGGGTGACTATCCCACCGTATTTCACTCTTGTGGTTTCTTCCCTTGGGGCTGAGTTTTCAATTGCTTTTACTAGTATTTGAATAGGGTTTTGTTTTGTCTTTTTATGCACTATTTCAAAAGCTTTTTCAACTATTTTTGTCATTTTTGCTTTTTTTCCACAGCCTCCTCTTCCTCTTATTACTCTTCCACCTATTTTTCTTCCAGTTCCCCCTATCATTAATGAGTTGATTAGTCTTTCAACAATATGAACTTTGCTTTTACCACCTTCTTTTTTCACGTGCCTTCCTTGATTATTCATTGTGATTCTTGGCTTTAAGCTTATGTACTTCCTTAACCCTGGGTCTGTGACTTCTGCTTTTGATTCCCATTTTCCGAAAATTAAAAAGTCATCCATTAATCATTTCACCTTTTTGGCTTTTCTTTTCTTCCTGTTCTTAATTCTTCTAAGCTTACTCCGTTTACTTTTATTACCTTATATTTTATTCCCCACATTGATCCTATAGCTCCTCCTTGTGAGCCTCCTAGTCCTTCTATTAGAACTTCATCGTGCTCGTCAACAAATTTTGAAGCATTTTCTCTTGGAAGATGAGCAGTAACCATTTTTCCATTTTTTATTAATTGTACTCTTACGCATTTTATTAATCCTGAGTGTGGTTGTTTTTGTTCCCTAACAGTCTTTTCAGTGACTATCCCAGAAGCTTGAGGAGCACCTTCTAACGGATCTGTAAGTCTTCCTGCTTTTCTTCTCATTCTTGTTACATACTTTACTTGTTTCCACCTAAACCTCTGCCTGTCTTTTTTCAGTTTTCTAGCAGCAAATTCTCCTGGCATTTCACATCACGGTTATTTTGTTTATTTTATAATGTCTTCCAACTATTTTTTTTACTTGGTTTATTTTTTTCCCTTCTTTCCCTATTGCTCTTTTTTTGTGTTTTGGGTCAATATATACTTTTGCTTCTGAACCGTTTATCTCGATTTTGTTTACTTTTAGTGGGTAAAGAAGGTTTTTTATAAATCCTTCAGGGGTCTTATCAAACTCATAAACATGAATTTCTTTTCCTATCTCTTTTTTTATTTTGTTTATTATGCTTCCGTTTTTTCCTATTGCAAATCCAATGTATCCTTTGTCAACGATTATTGTTATGTCGTCGCCTTCTATAAGGCAGTCTACTACTTTTGTTTTGGTTTTTGCTTCAAAAAAGTTTATTAGTCTCATTTCGTCTGCTGTGAGTTTCATTCTTGTTCCTCTGTTAGTTCTTTAAGTTTGACGTCTCCGTTGTCTATTATTGAAAGAGAAGCCACAAGAAATGGCTTTCCGCAGACAGTTCCAAGCTCTAAGGAACTGCCTTTAAAAGTCACTACAGGGATTTCATTAAGTTTTGCGTATTTTTCAATTAATTCTTTTTTATCTAAAGGAATGTTTTCAGCAATCACTACTGCTTTTACTTTTTTGTTTATAATGTTTTTTAAAGTTTTCTCTGTGCCTAATTCTACTTTCCCTGTTTTTATAATTCTTTTAATTTTTGCTTCTAAGGTCATTTTTTCACCTTTTCAATTGGTTTTCCCATTATTAATTCGACTTGCCCAGTCCCTGCTGGAATTGGTTTTCCTACTATGATATTTTCAGCAATTCCTTTTAAAGGATCTTCAGTTCCTCTTATTGCAGCGTCAAGCAAGTGACGTACCGTTTCTTCAAAAGCTGCTCTTGCGAATACTGATTGTTTTTCTCCAGAGATTCCCTGTCTTCCTACTGCTTTTATTGTCCCGCTCATTGCCATTAAGTCAGCTACAAGCATTAAGTGTCTTAAGTCAACATGAAGGCTGTTGTTTTCAAGCACGTTGTATGCTTCTTGAAGTAAAGCATTTCTTGCAGCTTCAATTCCAAGCACTTGTTCTATTTCTTTAATATTGTTGCTTCTTGTTCTTGTCGCGTCTATTCCTTCTAGTTTCAGTACCTCTTTAAGGTTTGTTCCTTCTGTTTGGATTAAATATTCTCCTTCTTTTTTTATCACTGCAGCGTTTTTTATTCCAGGTATCCCACTTATTGGTATTGTTCTTATTTTTGCACTTATTCTTCTAAGGTTTTTCAGGTTTTTCCCTTTAAATACAAGCAGATTTTTTGTTGCTTCATTTGGTTTCTTTTTTACTTTTTTGAAGATTTTCTCTATAATTTGTTCCAGTTCTTCTTTTTTAAGGTTTTTCCTGAACTTTACTTCTACTTTTTTTTCAGGAAAGTTTTCGATCACGTCTGCTATTTTTGAAAGAGTAACTTCTTCAATTTCTTTGGCTATTTTTAATGCTTCTTCTTTTGATGGATTTTTCAAATAAATAAGCATTGTAGGCATTTTTGGTGTTTTTCTAACGTCAACTAATTCAATGAACCTTGGAAGACCCTGAGGTGTGGACATTTCAGCTACTCCTGCAAAGTGAAAAGTACGCATGGTCATTTGAGTTCCAGGTTCTCCTATTGATTGAGCAGCAATTACCCCAACAGCTTCTCCTGCTTCCATTCTTTTCTTCAAAAATTCTTCATAAGTTTTTTCAAAGATTTTTTCAGCTTCTTTTTCATTTTTTCCTTCAGCTTCTTTTCTTGCTTTTTCATAAAGGTTATGCGGGAGTAATTTTTCATATTTTTC
>Ga0190313_1001314_pt1 | contig 13476 bp, 13 predicted proteins | sample 4870071011_MG_FD_169989 | JGI IMG/M metagenome (GOLD analysis project Ga0190313, IMG submission 169989) | Hydrothermal vent sediment bacterial communities from Southern Trench, Guaymas Basin, Mexico - 4870-07-10-11_MG | ecosystem: Environmental > Aquatic > Marine > Hydrothermal vents > Sediment ...
TCCGCCAGAGGAGGGGGAGGAGAGTAAAGAGAGGATAAATCCTCCCCCTCCAGAGGAGGGGGAGGAGAAAGAAGAAGAAATCCTCCCTTTCCAGAGGAGGAAGAGGAGAGGAATAAAAAGAGAAGGGGAAAACCTTTCCCTCCTTAAAGAAAGGTGAAAGAATAAGACACCCTCCTCTTCAAAAGAAAAAAGAAAAATAAAAAAAGAAGAAGAAAATAAGTATAGAAAAGAGAATAAAAATAAAAGGACAAGAGAAAATTCAGATTAATAATCTTTTAAATTTAATTAAAATTTTAAACAAACAAGCCCTCTTTCAAAAAAGAGGGCTTGTTTGTTTTTTATATTCTATACTCTCTAATATTCTGGCATTGGAGGTGTTTGAGAATTATCTTTTTCTTCTTTTTTCTCAGCTACAACGCACTCAGTAGTTAAAAGAATACTTGCTGCTGAAGCCGCGTTTTGAAGAGCAGATCTAACAACCTTTGTTGGATCAACAATGCCTGATTTCATCAAATCTTCATATTCCATTGTTTGAGCATTGAAACCGTAATTCTCATTTTCTGATTCTCTGATTTTCTGGACAACAACTGCCCCATCAATACCTGCATTCTGAGCAATTTGGCGAACCGGTCCCTCTAATGCTCTTTTTAAAATATCAATTCCAATTTTCTCTTCTTTATCAACTTCTACCTCTTCTAACACCGCTGAAGCCCTTAATAAAGCCGTTCCTCCACCAGGAACAATTCCTTCTTCTACTGCTGCCCGGGTAGCAGCTAAAGCGTCTTCAATTTTGTGCTGTTTTGCTTTTTGTTCAACTTCAGTTGCTGCTCCAACCTTAATTACTGCCACTCCTCCGGCTAATTTTGCCAATCTTTCCTGTAATTTTTCTTTATCAAAATCAGAATCTGATTCTTTAATTTCTTTTCTAATCTGCTTAATTCTTGCCTCAATCTTTTCTTTTTCTCCTTTTCCTTCAACAATAGTTGTATTCTCTTTTGTGGAAACAACCCGCCGCGCTGAACCAAGCATATTTAATTCTACAGAATCAAGTTTTAAACCTTTCTCTTCAGAAATTACTTCACCGCCGGTTACAATGGCAATATCCTCTAACATTTCTTTTTTCCTGTCACCAAACCCAGGCGCTTTCACTGCTAAAGTGTTAAATGTTCCTCTTAATTTATTTACTACTAAAGTTGCTAAAGCTTCTCCTTCTACTTCATCAGCAATAATAACTAATTCTTTTTTGCCTGCTTGAGCAACTTTTTCTAAAACTGGCAAAATATCATTAATAGCAGAAATTTTTCTATCAGTTATTAAAATATAAGGATCTTCATAAACTGCTTCCATTCTTTCAGCATCAGTTATCATATAAGGAGAAATATATCCCCTATCAAACTGCAAACCTCTGACCACTTCTTTTGACAAACCAAAACCTTTTGATTCTTCTACGGTTATTACTCCATCTTTACCTACCTCTTCCATTGCTTCAGAAATTAACTCTCCCATCTCCCTGCTTTCGGCAGAAATGGTTGCTACCTGCGCCATTTCATCTTTTGTAGTTACTGGTTTTGCCATCTTTTTAAGAGCTTCAACAACTTTAGCAACACCTTTTTCTATTCCTCTTCGTATTGCTAAAGGATTAGCGCCAGCAGTCACATTCTTTAATCCTTCAGCAACCATTGATTGAGTTAAAACTACTGCTGTTGTCGTTCCATCACCAGCCACATCATTTGTTTTTTCTGCTACTTCTTTTACTATCTCTGCTCCTAAATTTTCCACTTTATCTTCCAGTTCAATTTCTTTAGCAATACTTACTCCATCATTAGTAATTGTAGGAGAACCAAAACCTTTATCCAAAACAACATTTCTGCCTTTCGGACCAATGGTGACTCGAACAGCATTAGCCAATTTATCAACTCCTGTTTTTAATTTTTTCCTTGCTTCTTCTTGATAAAGTATTTGTTTAGCCATATTTATTTTCCCTTTCAGTGCCTAAACATCCTAAAATTATTAAGATGCCTAAACACTGAAACGGTTTTATTCTTCAATAATAGCAAGAATATCTTCTTGTTTGGCAATCAAATATTCTTTCTCATCAATTTTTATTTCATTGGGTCCATACTTAGTAAACAAAACTTTGTCTCCGACCTTTACTTCCATTGGAATAATCTTTCCTGAAGAAGTTTTCTTGCCTGGACCAACAGCAATAACCCTGCCTTGTTCAGGCCTTTCCTTTTCTGCTGTTTGAGGAAGGAGAATGCCTGTTTTTGTTCTCTCCTCGCCTTTTATTGGCTCAATTAAAATATTATCTGCTAAAGGTTTTATCTTCATATTTTTTCAATAAACAACGAACAATGAAATTTATTGTTCGTTGTTCTTTAGTTGTTCTTTATTTTTTACTTATTTTTGCTAACCAAACGACCTTTTAGTTTTTATAGTCAGTTTAAATTTAGTTTATCTTATATTTTCATTTATTATTTTAACAATAAATTATTTTCTGTCAAGCACTTGACAAAATAAATTATGTATTGTATGTTTTAAAATAGCAAGTTAAAATAACAAAAAAGGAAGGAGGAAAAGAGATGAAAAAGAAAATCTTTATGGTAATGGTTATTGTAATTTTAACGATAATGATGGTACCCCCATCATTATCGTTTGCCCAGGATCCTTACAGTGCCTGGGCAAACATTTGGGGGGGAGGGAGATACCATTATTCCTCACCCCCCAACGTACAAGTAGTAACTACCCTCCCCGGTGGAGGGTATGTGATAGGAGGACAAAAGATAAGAATAATCACGATCAACTCGGCGGGTCAGAAGGTATACGATAACTGGCCCGCCGAGATCCTGTCCCAGATAATCAAATCGGGGACAATGCTGGGGATCTACTATCTCCAGCAAAAATAAAGAAAGAAGAAAAGAGAGACAAAATGTCTCTCTTTTTATTTTTAAATTCAAAATAAATAAATTTCTCAAAAGATTTTAATATACAATACAGATTTTTAATCCTGAAATAACTCCAACTTTATCCTTAAAACAACAAACATTTTATTGTATACTATTTAAAGCATCTAAATTTTAATTTAAAGTTTTGGAAAAATAAATATGAATTTATCAACGCCGGTTGAGAAAATCTCTGGAATTGGGCCAGTTTCTAAAAACAAACTAAAAAGATTGGGAATAAAAACAATTGAAGACCTTATTTTTTATTTCCCTCGCCGCTACGAGGATTTTTCTCATTTAGTTAAAATTTCGGAAATAAGAATCAATGAAATATGCACAATCAGAGGCAAAATTTTAGAAATTGAAAATAACCAAAGCTGGAAAAAGAAAATGATTTTAACGCGAGCAATTATTGAAGATGAGAGCGGAGCAATAGAAGCAGTTTGGTTTCAACAACCTTATTTAATCAAGACCTTAAAAAAAGGAGATTATCTTTATCTTTCTGGTAAGACGATTTTAAAGAAAAATAAAATTTATTTAAGTAATCCTGTTTATGAAAAAATAAACTTAGAAAAATTAAATCATAACCAAGGAAATGAAACAGAAATTATCTTAACTCATACAGGAAGATTAGTCCCTATTTATCCAGAAACAAAAAATATCTCTTCTAAATGGTTTCGCTCTATTTTAAAAATTGTTTTGCCAAAAATAAAAGAAAAAATTCCTGAAACTCTTCCAAAAAAAATTTTAGAAGAAACTAACCTTTTATCCAGACCTGAAGCCGTCTGGCAAATTCATTTTCCTGACTCAAAAGAAATGGCAGAAAAAGCCAAAGAAAGATTTTCTTTTGAAGACCTTTTTTATATTGAACTCTTTATCCTCCAAGAAAGAGCTCAATTGTCGCAAGAAAAAGCAGTTGCTTTTCCTATTAAAACAGAAATTATAAAAGATTTTGTTAATTCTTTGCCTTTTAAATTAACAAATGGTCAAAAAAAAGCAGCGTGGAAAATTTTAAAAGATATGGAAAAAGGAAAACCAATGAATCGCCTTCTTGAAGGTGATGTTGGTTCAGGTAAAACAGTTGTTGCAGTAACAGCAGCTTTAAATGTAATTAAATCTAACTGGCAAGTTGCTTTTATGGCTCCAACTGAAATTTTAGCAAAACAACATTTTAAAGAAGTAGCCAATCTTCTAACTGATTTCGGCGCAAATATCGGTTTATTAACCGGTAAACAAGATCTTCTTCGTTCAAAAAAATTAAAAAATGAAACAATTGAAATTTCCAGAGAAAAATTACTTGAAAAAACATTAAAAGGTGAAATAGATATCCTAATTGGAACTCATGCTTTAATCCGAGACAAAGTAAAATTTAATAAATTAGGATTGGTGATTTTAGATGAACAACACCGATTTGGAGTAGAACAAAGAGCAAAACTTATTCAACCTTCAAAAACAAACAGCAGTGACAATAAACGAATAATTCCTCATCTTCTTTCAATGACCGCTACTCCCATTCCCCGAACTCTTGCTTTGACAATTTATGGAGACTTGGATATTTCTTTAATTGATGAGATGCCAAAAGGAAGAAAAAGAATAATTACTAAAATAGTTAAACCAGAAGAACGAAAAAAAGTATATGAATTTATAAAAAAAGAAGTGAAAAAAGGCAGGCAGGTATTTGTCATTTGTCCGCGTATTGAAAAAAATGAAGAAGTGGAAGAAGAAAATAATAACATTAAAAGAAAAATTAAATCTGTTGAAGAAGAATACGAAAAGTTAACAAAAGATATTTTCCCTGATTTAAGAATAGGAATTCTTCATGGGAAAATGAAACCAAAAGAAAAAGAAAAAGTAATGGAAAATTTTAAAAATAAAAAAATTGATATATTGGTTTCAACCTCTGTAGTTGAAGTTGGTATTGATGTTCCAAACGCTACAGTAATGATAATAGAAGGAGCAGAAAGATTTGGTTTGGCTCAACTCCATCAATTCAGAGGCAGGGTTGGAAGATCAAGTTCTCAATCATACTGTTTCTTATTTACTAATTCTCCTTCTAAAAAAACTTGGCAGAGATTAAAAGCATTAATATCTTCTGAAAATGGTTTTGATTTGGCAGAGAAAGACCTAAAAATTAGAGGACCGGGAGATTTTGCTGGCGTTAAACAATGGGGGATGCCTGATTTAATAATGGATTCTTTAATGAATACACGATTAGTAGAAAAAGCCCGAGAAGCAGCAAAAAAAATACTAATTAACTCTCCTCATTTAAAAAAGTATCCTTATTTAAAAGCAAAAGTAGAAAAATTAAGAAAGAAAATACATTTAGAATAATACGTTATTTTCTTACTTTCTCAGTAACCCAAAAACCCATATAACGACCAAGCATCAGTCTTGTTTGAGCGTCTAAAGCAGGAAGAGAAGAAAAAATAATCATTGTGAGCGGAAAAAGAATCCAACCAAAAGCAAAAACTAAACATCTGGATTTTTTAAAAGAAGTGGATTTAGATGAAAGAATTGAAAAACTTAAATAAATAGAAAGGATAAGTCCTAACATAGAAATATTCATAATCTTACTTATAATACGCGGCAGATTGTAAGATATTGTTGTCTGGGTAAATTTTTCACCGCCTAAAACAAGAGGTAACCATCCTAAAAGAAAAATTAAAATACTGGAAGTTGCCCAAGTTATATGATCTTCAAGCAATGCGCTCCCTAAAATAATTTTTTTTCTAAGAGGAATTTTTTTATTTTTTAAAAAACCAAAAAAAATATAAGGAATATCATTAACCCCATATGCCCATCTTCTTTGCTGTTTATAAAGATTAATCATTGTTTTCCAAAAAGATTCCGCTACATTCATATCCATTGAAATAGGATAATGAAGAGGCTGAACCTTATAATCTCCATTGTATTTTAAAAAACATTGCCAAAATATTCTTGAATCATCAGGGACAATATTGGTTTGCTTAAAATCAACCTCTACCAATGTTTTAAAACTCATAGAATGAGAAGAAAAAGTTATAAGTCTGTGTTGTCTTTCTTGATTAATAGTATGCCAAAAAGTAGATGAAAAAGAAAAAATATAAGAAATAATTGGCGCTTGCCAAGCATTATTTATATAAAGAGGAATAGGTTGAAAACTTGTCCTTTCTGGGTTTTTAGATGTAAGGTAATAATAAGTTAAACAGCTGAAGTATTTTGGAAAAACACAAGTATCTACATCCAAAGAGGAAAAAATAATATTTTCATAAGGTATTTTAAGCGGATCTATTATCTTTTCTTTTGCTTTTCTTGCTGCCCAAGTTTCATTAGAGCCCTTACCTGCCAACTCCCCGGGTATATTGTCAGGATGCCAGGTAACTAAAAACCTAAAAAATTTTGAACCAAATTCTTCTTTTATAACACGAGCGGTTTTTTCAACAAAACTACGCGCTCGTTCCTCACAGGCGAGAACCACAATCATTCTTTCTTTAGGATAATCGCTTTTCTCTAAAAATTGAAAATTCTCTCTCACAATCTCTAATGGTTCTTTATACATTGGAATAATGATTAAGTGATATATTTTTTTCCAGTCAGCTTTTTTATCTTTCTTTGACAAGTTTGCTAATCTCTGCAACCAATTTATTTTTTTATTCTTTTCCATTTTTTTGTAACTAAACCAAAGATAAATAGAAAAATATATTGTTCTAAAAAACCAAAAAACAACAAAACAAATAATAAAAATAGCCACCCAAAAGGGCTTTTTCCAAGAAAGAAACACTGCTAACAATAAAATCAGCCAAGACATTGCCCCGGGGAAAATTTCAAATAACCTAAAAAGAAAACGCTCTTTACTATCTTCTAAATCGCTGGCTTTACCAATTTTTAAATAATAATCGTTTTTGTCTGTTCCCATTTCAAAAATCATTTTTTAAATCAAAAATTTAATACAAACTTACTAATTCTATATTTATAAACTGTAATTGCTAACTGATTTAGTAACCATTAAATAAGTAGTTAATTTTTAAGTAATTTGTATTCACTAATTAAATTTCAAATGTCAAATGTCAAAACTCAAATCCAAATCTTAAATCTCAAAACAAATTTAAGCACAAAGTGCAAAGCGCAAAGCCACTGCGTAAAACTTAAAGCCAATTAAAATTCAAAATTCTAATTTCTAAATCCTTCACCCCGTAAAGAAATTAAAGATTTCTAACAGGGTAAACAATTTCAAATTCAAATGTTCAAAATTCAAAAGGAATGCCTTCCCCCTCCTTACCTCCCCCTTCCCTCTGGGAAGGGGGAGGATATGAAATAAGGAGGGGGAAGATTAGGGTAGGGGAGGATGTTTTGAATTTTGAATTTTGAATTTTGAATTTTGGTCATTTGAATTTGTTTAGGATTTAGGATTTTGAATTTAGGATTTAATAAGTTTTGCGCTTTGCGCTGTAGCTTTGGGTTTTACGCTTTATAAATAAATAGGATGTGTATATCCCTTAGGCAAACTTGAGGCAAATTCAGGATTATCATAAAGCCCTAAAGCTCCCATTGCGCCAATTATACCCCTTTCCCCAGTAATTTCATAAACTTCTACTTTATTCTTTTTAGCAATTTCTCTTATTTTCTCAATATCATCAAAAAAATGAAATTTCAAAGCATAAGAAAGATCAATTAAAGGTTGAGGTAAATAAAAACCATCATACACAACCATTGCTGTTTCTTTGCTTAAAGTGTATTTTTTAAGTTGTTTGACAAAAAAATTTATAATCTTCTCCTTTAAAGATCTATCCTTGTAAGAAAAACCAACTACCGTGCTGAAACAATTAGCCGTCTTATGAGGATTATAAGGATAAAGCTGAATATTTCCATGAGTAAGATATCTTACAGGCTCTTTTTTAATTAAAAGATTAGAAATATTGTGGACTAAAGCATAAGTTGCCCCTTCTTTTTCATTATCAGTATCATCAATAGCGATAAGGATAAAATAATTTTTAGGCAGAACAATCTTTCCTTTACCTAATCCTCTCCCTCCACTCTTTCTAATAACTTTGGATTGAAGAACTCCTTTTGCTAATCCTCGCGAATAACTAGCGCTTACACCTCCTCCTCCGTACCCTTCATAAACTATTTCTATTTGATTTTTATTAACTTTACATTCTGAAATTCCAATTGGAGCAAAAGAAGGAATTAAATTTAGTTTTACTTTACCGGGAGATAAAATAAAAATTGTTTTACTGCCTTCGCGATATGACTTCTCCACTAATTTAGAAGTCCGCGGGAAATGGTGATAACGCCAAGCCTCAATAAAAAACCCCTTCTCTGGACCATAATCTTCAATCAGCATTACTTTATCTGCTTGCTCGTCATAAATAGCCAAAATTTCATTATATTTCATTATCCATTTAGGTATTCTTTTTAAATTTCCCATATCTTAAAAATTTTAATTAGACATAATAAAAACGGCTTCTCGCCGTCCCTAAATACTTATCATATTTATCTTTGCAGTAAGACATAGTCAAATAACATCTCTACCGATTTTAGTGGGCGGTACAGGACTTGAACCTGTGACCTTCTCGATGTCACCGAGACGCTCTAGCCAACTGAGCTAACCGCCCTTAAATCTCGATTTTAACACATTAAATAAACAAATCAAGGGATTTGACAAAATTAAAAATTAAGGTTTCTTTCAGAAACAGTAGTTTGAATTTTCAACTTAGGAACAGTAGATAAATTAGGCGCATTTGCCTGAACATCTAAAAAAAATGTCACTCGCGGCTGTTGTTGAAAACTATCACCTATCAAAACAATATTAAAAGAATTAACTTTCAAAGAATTACCCGTCAAATCATATATTTTACCATTCCTATCTACTTTTAAATGGTTTTTTTCTAAAAAAAATTCCCAGCATTCATCATTATTGGAATTGATAAATCTTACACCATTCCGATCAGTAATTTCATAATTATATCCTGAAGTAATACAAGATCCATTCTCATCTTTCTTAGCCATTCTTAAAGAACGACTCATATATTCCATCGCATAACTAACCTGACTTAAAAGAAGTTGATTTTTTAATTGATATTCATAAATACGAATTCCTGATACAAAAAGATTTACGCTTATACTTATAACAATAGAAAAAACAGCCACTGCCACTAAAATATCTACTAAGGTAAAGCCGTCTTCCCTATTTTTTTTCTTTATTAAATTATAAAAATTAATCTTTTTCATAAATTAAAACTAAAAATAAAAATTACTCTGTATAACGCCAATTATACAGTTTTTCTTTAACAGTAACTGGTCCTTTTCTTTCTCCTTTATAATCCCAATAAACTTTTACCTCCACATCTATTTCGTCATCTCCATTATGAGCAATTCTTATTTCTCTAATAAACGGAGTTACATTTCCTGTCCCTCTATAACCATAATACTGATTGTTTATAATCTTTAAATGCATATCTTGATTTCCACAGGTTCCTAAAGCAGAATCATCATATTGAAGCTGATAAAAATTCTCACCATTACAATCTCCTATTCCTGTATCCCACTCTTTTTTTCCTTTTAGCCAATTTTGATCCCTTAAATTCCTAATAATTTCCACCCCTTCCTGAGCAAGATAAGCAGCAGTTAAGTGAAAAGAAGATTGACGGGATTTAGAAATATTATCCTGAATTAAAATATAAACCCCTAATACACCTATTAAAAGAACGAACATAGCAAAAATTACTTCTAAAAGAGTAAATCCTTTATTACTGCGATTACTATTATTTTTTATTTTAAAAATCTTTTTCATTTTTCTTTCTTGTTAAATAAATAATAAATATAACTTTATCTCTCAGTTGTTTTTGTTTTTATTCTGCCCCAATTGCTATCAATCCTGCTTTATTTATTATCACTTTTTTAGACCTTCCCTTATTATCTGAAAGAGTAATTTCTGCTTCATCAGAAGAAGGGTTAATATCTACCTCTGGATCAGGCGGAGAAAAAACTATACTCAACGAATTAGCAGATAAACTGCTAATAATAATGTCTTTGTCCAATTTTACTTTTTCTATTATATCATCATTCCCATCATAATTCTTATTATTATTACAATCAGCAAATAAAATATAAGAATCTTGAGATGAGGAATTAAAATAAACACCATAACTATATTTGTAATTTTTTGGATCGCAAGAACTACACTCTTGAGCCGCAATTGCCATTCCTTCCATTCGTCTAATATCCTGAATCAATCTATTTGTTGATTGCTGAAGAAAAATTCCTGACTGAAAAAACTTATAACTTGCTAAAACAACAACGGTCAAAATTAGTATAATAGAAGTCACCACTAATAACTCTGTCAAAGTAAAACCTTTACTTAGATTTATTTTTTTAAAAAAATTTTTAAAACTCATAAAAAGGTTGAATTAATTAATCTAAAATAAAAATCAATAATCTGCTGTCCCCAAAACATAGCAATAAATGTACCGCTAACTAAAAAAGGTCCAAAAGGAATTTCGCTCTTTAAATCTTTCTTTTTAAACATAACCAAACCTATTCCTATTATAGCACCAATAAACGAAGAAAAAAATATAGCCAAAATGATTTTTGGGAAACCAAGTATCAAACCCATCAAAAAAGCTAATTTAACATCACCAAATCCCATCCATTTACCCTGAGAAAAAAACCAGATTAAAAAGAAAAAACTACTTGCTCCTATTCCTGCTAATAAAGGATAAATAAAAAAATTTCGCAAACTAAAAATTGAAAATCCATTTGAAATTGAAAATTGCAAGTTATAAATCCCAGTAATTATAATTGCTGGCCATATTATTTTATCGGGAATAATATAATGCTCTAAATCATAAACAAAGATAATAATTAAAAAAGAACTAATAATTAAAAGATAAAAAATAGAAAACAAAAATTGATACTTAAAAGAAGAAAATTGAAGAGTTGAAAGTTGATAATTAAAAATCAGTAAAAATATTAATCCTGTTGATATTTCTACTAAAGGATATTGAATTGATATTTTTTTGCCGCAATAACGGCATTTTCCTTGCAAAATTAAAAAACTAAAAACCGGAATTAAATCTTTCCAAGTTAAAGGATGTCTGCAGTTAGGACAAAAGGAACGACCTTTTAAAAAACTCTTCTTTTCTTCAAGCCGAAAAATTACACAATTCAAAAAACTTCCAATAACCAAGCCAAAAATAAAAATAATTAAATAAAAAATGCTCATATTATTATTTAAGGGCAGGAGGTTGTTGTTAATCTTGCTCGACAATCTGAAGCGCCATTTAAAACAACTTTTTTAGATTTTCCTTGCCAATCAACACACCAACAATCGCCTAAATTTAAACTTGAAATAACCGCATATTCATCTTGAGTGCTCTTACAACCAATTACCCCATTAACTCCATTATTTTTTTCAATATAAGATTTAATTCTCCCAAAATCTCCTTCATCAGATAAGGTTGTGTTCGTTGAATCACAAACATCTTTATAACTTTTTGTGTTGCTGTATAAAAGTTCTGCTGATTTCTGAACTTCCAGCAAAGAAGATTTTACTGCCGCGTCTTTTGCGTTATTTTTATTTCTTTCCATATTAGTTAAGAAAACAGCAACTATTAAAGCAAGAATAGAAACAATTACCAACAATTCAATCAAAGTAAACCCTGCGTCTTGGATATAAAACGCAGGGTTTATTTTCTTATTTCTGGCAATCTTTAAATAGTACATTCTATAGTACATTCTAATTATAGTTATGGACAATGGGTTGTACTACATACACTCGTCGTCTCCTTCGCCACTCCTGTTGAATCAACACAAAAGTAAGAATTACTCTTTGATTGCAGATCAGCACATGCTGCCCAAGCAGAATCGCTATCATAACAGTGCCAAGTTGCTCCATTAGCTTCAATATTAGCTTTCGCTCTTTGAGCGTCACCACCTGTCTCAGTACAAAAACCAGTATAGTGTTCCTGATGATCCATTGCATACAATTCAGCCGCTGACCTTAAATTACTTAAATCTGCCTTAATTGCTGTATCTTTTGCCTTATTCCTCGCCGAACCTAACGAAACCAAAACAATAGCTGATAAAATACCAATAATTGCAATCACGACTAATAATTCAATTAAAGTAAAACCTTTGTTTTTCTTTAACATTTTTTTAGTATTAATTTTTAACTAAATTAAATTATAAATTTACCCGACCTTTACATTTTTTCTATTATATTCATTTTAAATAATGAAACCTTAAAGTCAATATCTAAATCCTTAAATTAAAATCCTTTGCCTATTGAGTAAAGCGGAATTAAAACCGCTGCCATTAAACCTCCAACCACTCCTCCCAACACCACAATAAATAAGGGTTCTAACAATTGAATAAAACTTTCCAAATTTTGATCTATTTCTCTTTGGTAAAAAGTAACAATATTTTTTAATGAAGAATCTATATTTCCTGTTCTTTCCCCCACCGCTGTCATTTGGTAAAATAAAGGTGTGATAAATTTAGGATAAGATTCTAAAATAACGCTTAATTTCTCTCCTCTTTTAACACCGTCTTTAGCTGCTAAAATAATTTCTTTATATTTTTCATTACCAACAACATCAGCTGTTACTTCTAAAGCTTGGTCAATAGGAATTCCGCCTGAAATAAGAGTAGAAAGATTTAAAGCAAATCTAGTAAGATAATATTTTTTAAAAAATGACCCTATTAAAGGAATTTCTAACAAATAATTTCCTAAAATCTGTTTTCCTTTTTTATTCTTGAATAGAAAAATTAACCCTCCTGCTAATAAAAGAATAAACAAAACAACCAGTAAAATATGATTTCTCAAAAAATCAGAAACAGCTAAAACAATTCTTGTAATTAGAGGAAGTTCAACTTTAGCAGATTTTAAAACTGACGCTAATTGAGGAATAACATAAGTTATTATCAAAGAAACCACTCCAAAAAAAACTAATAATACAAAAGCAGGATAAATCATTGCTCCTTTTATTTTTGAACGGGAATAATCTTCTTTTTCTAAATAATCAGCCAGATAAGAAAAAATATCTGTTAATTTACCAGAAACTTCTCCAGCTCTCACCATATTGACATAAAAAGGAGAAAAGAGATCAGGATACTGGGCCAATGCCTCAGAAAAAGAACTTCCTCCATCTATTGATTCTGCCACTTTTAAAATCTTCTTTTTAAAATCTTCCTTTTTGGTTTGTTTTGCAATTGTCCTCAAAGATTCAACAATAGGAACATTTGATTTAAGCATAATAGCCAGTTGGCGCGAAAAAACAACTAAATCTTTCCTGCTTGCTTTTTGAAAAATAGTCAACTCTCTGGCATAAAAAGGAACCTCTCTCTCCTCCAGCATAATTGGATAAAGATCATGGGATCTTAAAACTTCCAAAGCCGCCTCTCTATTAGAAGCTTCTACTATTCCGCTTTGTATTTCTCCTTCTTTATTTCTTGCTTGATAGTTAAATTTCATATCTTTATATAATTAAATCTTTAAAATTAGCTGGATTTAAAGAATAATTTTTAGCAGTCTCAAGAGTAATTTCTTTTTTTC
>Ga0190313_1001315_pt1 | contig 13476 bp, 15 predicted proteins | sample 4870071011_MG_FD_169989 | JGI IMG/M metagenome (GOLD analysis project Ga0190313, IMG submission 169989) | Hydrothermal vent sediment bacterial communities from Southern Trench, Guaymas Basin, Mexico - 4870-07-10-11_MG | ecosystem: Environmental > Aquatic > Marine > Hydrothermal vents > Sediment ...
GAAACAGACTACCTAAAAGAACTTCAGAGGATAACAGGAGAGGAAATAGAAGAAAAAAGAGTGGAGGACATAAAAGAGAAAATAGGCGGCGTGAAAAAGACTAAAAGCAAGAAACCAGAATCCAAAAAGCCTGTAGTGATAGAGTTTCCCAAAGTAACTGAAGAGATAAAAAGAGAAGAAGAAACAGAAGGCGCTCAGAAAGTCAGGGGCATGCCCTTCAAAGAACACAAACTCCCGAAAGAAGAGAAAAGGAGGGTGATACCCTCACAATGGAAGCCTCCTGAACTGAAAACAATAGACGTGAGATACCCCCTCATAGAACCGTACGCTTATGCTGTAATAAAATGGAACGAGAAAGCACATGAACTGAACTACTATGTACTAGAACCACCCCTAACAAAAGAAGAAGCAGAAAACCTGACGAGAATAAAGGACCTGGTAATAGACCTCCTTGACATAAACCTAATGGAAATAAAAGACCCGTCAAAAGTGAAGGGATACCTAAAAGACAAACTTGACCAGATTATCTCAGACTATGACATACGGCTGACTGAAGTCACGTACAATAAAATACTATACTACGTGTACAGGGACTTTCTTGGACTGGAAAAGATAGAACCGTTAATGCAGGACGAGAACATAGAAGATATTTCCTGCGACGGGGTCAACATCCCCATATACGTGTTCCACAGAAAGTACGGATCCCTGAAAACCAATATAATGTTCACTGATCCTGACGAACTAAACTCATTCACAATTAAACTGGCCCAAAGGTGCGGGAAACACATCTCAATCGCAGAACCCCTGATGAACGGAGCACTTCCTGACGGAAGCAGGGTTCAGGCCACGTTCTCTGCAGGCGGAGACATTGCAATGAGAGGAAGCACTTTCACGATAAGAAAGTTCACCAAAGATCCCCTAACAGTAGTAGACCTCATGAACTACGGCACCCTGCCAGCAACCATTGGAGCATACCTCTGGCTGTCAATAGAATTCAGAAACTCAATTCTTGTGTCCGGAGGGACCGCAACAGGAAAAACAAGCCTGCTTAACGCGCTGTGCCTCTTCCTACACCCTGAAACAAAAATAGTAAGCATAGAAGACACTCCAGAGCTCAGGCTCCCTCACGAACACTGGATAGCAAAAGTAGCAAGACCGGGCTATGGCCCTACAGAAAGAGGATCTGTAAGCATGTTTGACCTGCTGAGAGCCGCGTTAAGAGAAAGGCCTGAAGAAATCATCGTGGGAGAGGTGAGGGGTAAAGAAGCATACGTGCTGTTCCAAGGAATGGCAACCGGCCACCCTGGAATGGCGACCCTGCACGCAGAATCCTTCGAAGCAGTAGTCAACAGGCTGATCACGCCACCCATAAACCTTTCTCCAGGACTGCTTCAACACCTTGACATAATAATCATACTCCAGCACTCACGCATAAAGGGAGTTGACGTGAGAAGAATAAAATCACTAATAGAAGTTGTAGGGGTAGACTTCAAAACAGGAAAACTGATAACAAACACGCTGTTCAAGTGGGTCCCGTCAAAAGACTACTACGAGTTCTCATCAGACCAAAGCCACGTGATAAACAGCATAATAGAAGAGAAGGGCATTCCTGAAAAGAGCGTGTGGGAAGAACTGAAAAGAAGAGAGGACATACTAAACTGGATGAGGAAAAAAGGAATCAGGCACTATAAAGAAGTCGGTAATATAGTCGCAAGATACTACAAAGACCCCATATCAGTACTCGAAGAAGTGTATGGAGGGAAATTGAAAAAATGATGCCCTTCCTAAACCGATCATACAGAGTCATTGCGTACCGAATCTTCACAAGAAGCAGAATCATCGAAACGTTTTTCCCAAAAAAGTACAGAACAGACCTAAAACCAGCCCTCAAAAAAGCAGGACTACACATAACCCCTGAAGAATACCTGTCAAGCATGCTGTTAACCTGCGTTCTTTCAGTACCCTTCTTTTTCTTGGCGTTCAACTTCCTGTTCCTGCATGTAATACAGCTTGCTCCATCCGCCGCATTCCTAATGTCCATGCTATTCTCATTTATTTCAACAGGCAGCGTGGTAGTATTCTTCCTAGTGTACCCAAGCTACGCAAAAGACAACCTGAAAAGAAACATTGAGGTTAACCTGCCGTACGCGGTCACTCACATGGCAACCGTGGCAGGCACAGGCGTTCCCATCCAGCTTGTTTTCAAGCTCATGGGAAACTTTGAAGAGTACGGAGAAGTCGCAAAAGAATGCAGGAGAATTGCGAGAAACATTGAAGTATTCGGTTATGACGTAACAACCGCCCTAGCAGAAGCCGCAGGCAAGACCCCAAGCCCAAGCTTCAAGGATTTATTATGGGGAATAGTGACCATAATCCGTTCAGGCGGAGACCTAAGACAGTACCTTGTAGGAAAAGCAAAAGAGCTCATGGAAAAAAGGAGGATTGTTGAGTCACAGTACCTTGACACGCTCAGCCTAATGGCCGAAATATACATAACCCTATTCGTAGCAGGCCCCATACTATTCGTGATAATGGTAACAGTAATGGGGTCAATGACAAACATAGGAATACCCATGAACGTGCTGTTCGCAATATTCGTTTATATCCTAATACCAGTCATGGCAGCAGGATTCATGTTCATGATAGAAGGAAGCAAGCCAGTAGGGATGTGAAAATGATACCATTCAAGAAAATGAGTCTTGCGGGAAAAGAGATCTCCCCAATGTACCTGCTAACAGGAGTAGGAATATTTCTTATAGTCCTGGCCATGACCGCGTTCCAGTACACCTTCTACTACCAGGGCCTGTTGGTTACAGGCGCTCTCGTGTCCGTGCTTCCGATACTCCTAACATACTACCTGGAGTACTCAAAGATAAAAAAGATAGAAGTTTACCTCCCTGACTTCTTAAGGGACGTGTCAGAATCAGTTAGAGCAGGAATGACCCTTCCGACAGCGTTTTACAACGCAAGTCAAGGAGACTACGGCCCACTATCAAAAGACATGAGAAAAATCGCTGCCCAGTTAAGCTGGGGAATCTCAATGCCAGAAGCATTAACAAGATACGCTAAAAAAACGAAAAGCAAGCTAGTAAAACAAGCGCTCATGATCATTGTTGAAAGCTATCAGTCAGGAGGAGAGATAGCAACAGTACTAGAAACAGTTTCAACAGACGTGAAAACACTTAAGGAACTTGAAATGGAAAGAAAAAGCAAGCTAAGCGTATACATCATATCCACGTACTTCATCTTTTTCCTGTTCCTGGGAATCATACTCATACTCACCAAAACATTTCTTCCGGCAACACCACAACTGCAAAGCGTGTCCGCAATACTCGGAAGAGGCGGAGGAGTCCCAATGAGCGAAGAAGACTTCAGGACAGTGTACTTCCACCTCTGTTTAATAGAAGCATTTTTCGCAGGCCTGATAAGCGGGCAGATGGGAGAAGCGAGCATAATCGCAGGAATAAAACACTCTGTAATACTGGTGATCGTTACCATACTCGCGTTCCAGTTCTTAGTAGTTGCAGAACCCTTCCAGTCAAAAGTAGCAAACGAGATCCTGCTCATCCCACCAGGAGCGGCTGGAAGCAGTGCAAAAGACATCGTGTACACGTTCACTGCAGACGTGACCAATGTGGACGTGGCAAGGGAAGTCAAAAGAGTGGCTGAAGAAAAAAACGCTGCTGAGTTCCGGTCGCTCACCCCTGACATGATAAAATTCACGTACAGGTCGTGCACCCCCTGCAATAAGGGGGACCTAATAGTCAGTGAAGATAGCATTATAGTGAAAAAACCGAGCAAAGTAAAGTACAGCATATACAACACAGGAAACGGGTATAACATAATGATCGAGGACGCGGGAGGCTAAAAAAGATGCCCGGAGTAATAAACTATGACTTTCTTCTCAGCATAACACTCTTCCTAACCGCATACGCAAGCATATTCTACATCACGCCTTATTTTGTGCAAGCGTACAGAGAAATCCCAGACCAGTACGCCCAAGAAATGAGGTACCTTGAACACGTTACCTTGAACACCCCGGGATCACCAAGAAACTGGACAGACGTCTCCAGCATGACCTCATTCGGGCTGGCTGCGTACTACAATCAGACCCTGCCTGGAGTGATAGACCCTGAAAAAGCAATGGCCATTAACAACACGAACTGCACCATGCTCGCGAGAAAGGCAGGACTCACAGAAAACGAGATAATGATCAGGATAGAATGGGCTGGAAAAACAGTGCAGTGCACTCCTGGCACAAGCCTGACAGGAACAAGAAGACATATCCTGCGCACGGTAAGCGTAGGAAACCAGACAGGGGTAGTGGAGGAGTGGGTATGGTGAAAGGCTTTTTCAGAATGATAGAACTGTTCCTTGCCCTAACCCTCCTTTTCACAGTAATAGGAACACTACAAATAAACAACAGCCCAAGGTACGCTGACCCTGCTAACACAGCAAGGCTGTACGACAACGCAAAAAGGATAGCACTCGCTTATAACGCTCACAGGCAGGACATTATCAACGGGAACATAGCACCCATACCAAGCAGCATGATCCCAGAAGACATAGACTACCATGTTACTCTTTACTCAACCTCCTCTGGACACGCGATTGACAGCGTAGTAACAGAATTAGGGAACGCGATCCCTCTGAACAAAACGCTTGCAACCCACTCCCTTCTCGTCTCAGGAGAGATAGTAAACAGCACTAACAGAACCTATGCTCCAAGAAGACTTCTGGTGGTGGTGTGGAACAAATGAAAAAAGGACAGTTCTACATAATCTCGGCGTACATGATTGCAGCACTACTCGCCAGTATTGCCGTGCTGTACTATCCTTCATACCACCGGACGAACGAAAGAATAGAAAAGACAAGCATCGTGGAAAGCGTGTTCCAGGAGATAAAAAGAGAAGCGGTCTACGCTGCCAGAATAGACCCTAACAATACAACCCTCCTCTCTGACTGGATCCAGTACTCTGAATGGTATGCTGAAGGAAAAGGCCTTGGCCTTAACATGGCGTACTCTACCGGAACAATATCAGGAGAGTGCGACGGGTACTACAACTGTGACTCAGACTGCACCACCGAAACCCTCTTCAACATAAGCTTATCAGACAACACCAAAATTATCTCAGGAAAAGCAAGAGTATGCTGGAAGTGAGTAAACCTTGAAGATGATCAAAGACTATGAGTTGTGCAACACTGTCTGGAAAAAGGCAAGAGGATTAATGTTCAGAAGAAAACATGAAAAGCCCTTGCTGTTCATCTTCAACCGAAAAGCAAGACTGGCCAACAGCATACACTCCTTTTTCGTCTTCTTCCCTTTTGACGCAGTGTGGTTAGATGAGAACATGAAAGTGGTTGACATAAAACAGAACATAAAGCCATTCACCCCGAACCTGTCCCCGAAAAAACCTGCCAAGTACCTTCTGGAGTTTCCTGCAGGAAAATCAAAAAACCTGCGGATAGGTGAGAAAGTGAGTATAAACGGGATAAAACCAGGATAATTCTGGGCGCAGGATATCTTGAACAGAATGATAACAACCAACAATGCACATAAGGAGAACAAAAAAAGACTGCGTTGAATGCGGTTCATGCGCAAGCTCCTGCCCGAAAACAGATTCTTTCGAAGAGTTTAAAACAATCATAAGATGCGATCCCAGCGCATGCCAACTTGAATGCACCTCCGCGTGCCAAAGGAATGCGATCCAGCTGGCCGGAAGCACTCCATCCATAATCTCAGAAAAATGCAATGGGTGCGGAGCATGCGCTGACGCCTGCCCTCTTAACGCGATAATCATCAAAGAAGGGAAAGCAGTAAAGTGCGACCTGTGCTCTGACCACGGTTTTCCGAAGTGCATAAACGCATGCCCATACAACGCGCTTCATATCCTGCCATCAAAAGAAGAGAAGAAGATGCTGGACAGCCTGCTGGGATACGAAAAAAGGAGGGTCAGGTGGACCAGTGTCTTAGAAGAAAACAAGAACATCATCTGCATTGACAGAAAAAACCGGAAAAGGTACGTTGTCAGGGGAAGAGAACCGTGGCTTGAAGAAGCAAGGGTAGTGCACGGACTGCTGCAAGAAAGATTAGATGATCCTGAGTTTGATGTGGAAGCTGACCTTGAAGACTACTGCGAGAGCATAGGAGTCAAGCTGTCAGAAGAAACAAAACCATTCCTAGCTAACGAAATAAGAAAAGAGCTGGAAGGGTATTCTATCTTGTCAGAACTTATCTCAGACCCGGAAATAGAAGAGATCGCGGTAAATGGAACCGAACAGCCTGTCAGGGTGTACCATAATGTGCACCAGTGGCTGGATACAAACATATGGTTCACGTCAAACCAGAAGATCACTGACATCGCAAACAAAATGGCAATGCCTCTGGGTAGACGGCTTTCTGCAAAAAGCCCGCGGCTTAACGCGAACATTCCCCTGGGACGATTGCACGCTGCGCAGTTTCCTGTGAGCAAGGAAGGAATAGTGTTAACCATAAGAAAATTCAAAGAAAAGCCCTTAACTCCTTCTAACCTGGCCAGAAACCAAACAATAACCCCAGAAGCACTAGCATGGCTCTGGGAAAAAATACTTGAAGACAAAAACGTTCTTGTTTCAGGGAGCACAGGCTCAGGAAAAACAACAACACTCAACGCCCTCCTGTGCTTTGTGCCGGTCAGAGAACGGATTATAGTGGTAGAAGAAACCCCTGAAGTCACGCCCCCGCACGAGCATGTTGTTCGGCTAACGTGCGCTCCAGAAGCAGGGATTAGTATGAGCCAGCTCGTGACAGACACTTTAAGGATGCGGCCTGACCGCGTTGTAGTGGGAGAAGTAAGAGACAAGAAAGAAGTGGAAGCACTGGTTGACACAATGCTTGCAGGACAAGGGAAGAGCAGTTTTGCAACGTTCCACGCGCAGACAGGTAAACAGGCAGTACAAAGGCTCAAAAGCCTGGGGGTAGGTGAAGAAGCCATTCCCTGTTTTAACATAATAGTCTGCCAGAACAGGTGGACAGACTACGAAACAGGAGAGGATCTAAGGAAGGTTACAGAGATAGGAGAAATTACTGAAGAAGGTTACGCTCCTGTGTTCGCATACCAGAACAAGACCCTGAAAAACCTGCAGGGTAAAAAGCAGGACAAGGAAAAGGTGAGTTTTATTGAAGACAGCATGCTTGAATTCAGAGAGTACTCTTGGAAAGCAGATGATATCTCTTTTGGCAGAAAAAATTAAACGCTTTAAAGAGGAAAAAGCGCTTGATTCAGAAACAGCGTCCTGCCTACTGCTGGTTCATGCACTGCTCGTCTCTGGAGAAAGTTTCGAGCGCGTGCTTGAAAGTGTTCCAGGAGCTGCAGGAGAAAGGCTCAAGCGCGCGGCGCTCAGAATAAGAAAGGGTGAAAAGGCGCACGAGAGCCTGGCGCAAGAGAAAAACAATTCTCCTTCAGAGTACTTCTCAAGAGCATGTGATGAGCTCGCGCGAACATACTACACTGGAACTTCAGAAAATCTTGCCGCACTCGCGAAAAACATTTCAAGAGAAAGGCAGAACAAGGTGAAAGAGTACAACAGCAAGATGATCATGTACTCCTTGTTTTTCGTGGTTTCTGCCGCAGTCCTGCCCGCGATGTTCGAAAGCTTTCTGATAATAGGCTCCTCGTTCATGGACATAAGCATAAGCCCAGAACAAGCGTTCCTAATAACAGTGGTAGGGTTTCCTGCCCTGAGCGCGTTCTCTGTACTGCTCGCAATAATAAAGAGGCCGGGATGATGTGGAAAAAAACAGTCCTGCTGTTCTGTATAGGGGTTTCTTCCCTTATTCTGCTTGACCCGTACGCAGCACCTTTTATCATGACATCTTCTGCAGTGTTCCTGTTCTTCCCAGAATACAAGAAGGCGCAGAAAAAAACAAGGATGAAAAAAGATGCTCCTGTTGTCATGTACCATTTTTCAGTCCTTTCCACATTCCTTCCGTTCGAAAAGACATTGAAAGAAGCGTGCAAGAGAAAAGGAGAGTTTTCCAGAGAACTTGCGAAAGTGGTCAGGAGGATTGAAAGAGGAGAAAGCGTGAGTAGAGCGCTGGAAAAGATGAAAGAGGACAACCCGTGGTCAGAAAAGGAAGTGAGACTACTTAAAGCGTGCTACGAAAAGGGAGACAGGGTGTCTGAAGTAATTAAAGACGCTGCAGAGAACGCGCTTGAGGATTCAAGGCTTGAGGGCGAAAAAAACGCGAGCATTCTGGTGGAAAAATACACGCTTCTTATAGCTTCAGGGCTCCTCATCCCAGGGCTTCTTGGCATGACGTTCTCAACCGTGTCCAGCCTGGACATTACAGGACTGCAGGGGATGGGAATGGGACAACAGGAGAAAATGATAATGAAGCAAGCCCTTCTTGAAGCTAACCAGCTGTACATTCCCATACTTGCTGTGCTCGTTTCAATTTTCCTCGCAGGCGCTGAAAAAGAAAGAATACTAGTGTACTCAAGCGTTCTCGTTCCATTATCCCTGTCTGTGTTCAGGATAAGCCTGACTGCCCGGCTTTTGTAACCAGCCAAAGCTTTTAAAACAGGAACTTCCTTTGAAGGACCATGTTAGAGATAAGACTGGACAAAAAAGTCAGCTTAAGAGGGTACACGCTGGTAGAAGGTTTTCCAGGAATCGGGTGGATTGCCACCATCGCAGCAGGCCATCTTGTGGAAAAGCTGAACATGAAAGACATAGGATATGTGGAAAGCGATCAGTTCGCGCCAGTATCAGTAATACTAAAAGGAAAACCAATGTTCCCAGTAAGAATGTACGCTGACCCTAAAACAAAAATAAGCGTGCTCCTCTCAGAGTTCGTGGTGCCAAGCCAAACAATATACCCTCTTTCAAGAAATCTTGTTGACCTTGCCAAAAAACAGGGAGTCAAGAGAGTAATCTCCCTTGCAGGAATAACTTCCCTGGCCCCTCAGAAAAAAACCGCTTACGGAATAGCATCCAATGATAAGGTTCTTCAACTGTTCAAAAAGGAGGGCATAACACCTATTGAAGAAGGAGTGACAGCCGGAGTGTCTGGAGTACTACTATCCTTGTGCGCAAGAGAGGATGTTAATGCCATGGGACTCCTGGTCCCAACCATGCAAAAAATACCTGACCCAGGAGCTGCAGCAGACCTGCTAGAAATATTCTCAAGAGTCACAAGGGTGAAAGTGGACACCACTGACCTGAAGAAAGAAGCAAGCCAGATACAAGAAAAAGTGAAAACAATGCTGGCCAAGATAGAAAAAGGCAAAAAAGGGTACGATAATGCTGAAAAGAACTTGTACCCTGGGATATACGGGTGATTTAGAATGGTCCCTTGCATAACCGCGATAGACTGGAATGAAATAGAAGACCTGATGATGCACGGAGTAAAAACGTATGAACTCGTGTGCGCAGATCATATAACAACAGCAGGAAAACTAAAAAAAGAAAGCAGGCTGTTCATAACCAACCTGAGCAAGCAGGACATAATAAAAGGAACAAGAGGCGTACTGGCAGAAGTAAAATCAGTCGAGATAGGGTACTGGAGGACGGTTCCAAGAGAATTTGACGAGAAAGAGCTGCTTACAGCAAGAATACAAGTAAAGTACCTGGATGAAGTCCAGGTAACAGAAGTGCATGATAAAGGAAAAGGAAAAGGGCTCGAAGTTGAGATAAAGTCTCACGCAATATTCGGGTGATAATTTGCTTGATCCAAAAGGATACCACAAGGTTTTAGGGCCAAGGCCAGCCGCTCTCGTAACAACAGTTGATGAAAAAGGCAGGCCTGACGTAGCAGTGTTCTCTTTTGTTACTCCAGTATCTTTTGACCCCCCGTTGCTGGCCATCGCAGTAGGCCCGAACAAACACTCTTACTGGAACATCACCCGGAAAAAGGAGTTCGTGGTCAACATCCCTACAGAAAAAATGCTGGATAAGCTTTGGATAGCTGGCGGAAAACATGATCCTGAAACCTCAAAAATAGAAAAGGCAGGACTAAAAACAGAAAAATCAGAAAAAGTCGGACCCCCTTTACTTTCAGAGTGCGCTGCAAGCCTGGAATGCTATCTGGAAGAAGCAAGAAAAGTAGGAGATCATGTTCTTGTTATAGGCAGGGTGGTCGCTCTTCATTATGCTCCTAAGATGGTTGACGAGGAAGGCAGGCTGAAAGCAGACATAGCAAGGCCTCCTCTGCACGTGAGTGATAACATTTTCGCGTTCCCTTACGTCACAAAAGAAGTTTAATCCTCTTTCACGTACACTTCTTTCTTGCACTTCGGGCACTCGTAAACTGTTTTGTCCCCTTCTTTTCCGAGCATTTTCGCGCATGAAGTGCAGAACTGCGTGCCACAGTAGGGGCAGTAATACTTTTTAGTGTTCAGAGCACCGCAGAACTTGCAGGCGCTGGCAGAAGGTTTTTCAAGCGCTTCAAGCTGCTCAGCCAAAGATAATGTCTGTTCTTTTTCAGGAAGCCCAAGCTCTTGTTCTATTTCTTCAGGAAGCTCAGAAGGAGTATACTCCTCTGGCACCATTTTTTCAGGGATCTTGGGCGGAATGTACTCTTCTGTTTTATGCACCTCTGTTTCAATGGGCGTTGAGGACTGCTTTTTTCTTCTTTCAAGGTACCTTGAACGGTATCCTTCATGCTCTTGTTCTTTGGGTTTTACAATCTGTTCTTTAGGTTTTGTAACATTCTCTTCCAGAATCTTTTCTTCAGAAGAGCCGGCAGCAAGCCGCTTTCTTCTTGCTTTTGCCTTCTTGATAAGGTCCATGATCTCTTGGTCTACATCAGAACTGCTTTCAGTCATTTTGATCCCACGATACGTTTTTAAACAATAAACTCATGCTTGATTTATATGGATTACCTTTTCACGCTGGCCAGGGATCCTCTTGGAACAATTCTTTACACTGTTGTGAACACCCTGGCGTACGGAAGCGTTCTTGACCTGCTGCTAGGGATCACGCTCGTCACGGTCCTTGCATGGGCCTCTTCAACCCTCATAAAAAAGGCCATAAAAGTAACAGAATTAAAAACAAAAGTCAGCAGCAGTATCTTAGAGCCTGTGTGCTCTGCAGTACTGCTGTACACTGTTCTAAGCATATGGTACCTGCTCGGAACTGGAAAGATCAGCTTCAGCATGCCTCTTTTCGGGATTTTCCTGGTACTAGGGTTATTGGGCAGGTTCATAGGAGATAAACTAACAAGCTGGCTAAACAGAAGAATGAAACTGCCTGAACCAATCATGAGCCTGCTCGTGATATTCCTTCTCTCTGGCCTGCTACTGTCACTGTTGGCAGCATGGATACTGGTTAACTCTTTATACTTTGAAGTATACTATTATAACCCATATGTGCCTAATTCAGGCGTTTATGCAGGATGGTAGTGAAAATGAACGCAGGAAGGATTGTTTGGAGCATGCTGGCATTCTCGCTAGCGCTTGCTGCATTATCCCTGCCTCTTGCGCACGGGGCAGAATACTGCAGGACCATAGACGGAAAGCAGTACTGCTATCAGCTGCCTCAGAAGTTTGAGAACTGCACCCAGGGCCCTGATGGAAAGTTTTCCTGCCCAGTAGACCAGGAAGCACTGAACGCATCATGCGATCCAGTAGAAGGAGGGTACGCGTGCTGGAGGCCTTTCATGGTCCTGGATGTTCCAGTAGAGTTCGTGACCCCCATCCACTGCTTTTCCACTTTCCAGTGCCAGGTCAACTGCCCTGAAGAAGATGAAAGCTGCCATGAGTGCAAGTACATGCTAAGCATATGTGTCTCAAGCGCGAACCTGAAGGAAGCTGGGAACATAACCTTTACCGCGGACGTGATCAAAAAAGGACAAGCAAACATAAGCACTATCAACAAAACCGTTGAATACCCCTATGATCTAAACCTGAGGCTTGTCATAGACCCGGTAGCACTTCCTGACGAGATATACAACCCTGAAAACTGCAACGTGAGCACTGAAGAAGGATTTACTGAAATGGTCTGTGGCCCGAAAACAGGCCAAAAGTTCTTGATAGACGCAATGGTCGAAAAGAAGGCAGACCTCGTGTTCTACACCGGACTGATAAAAGAGTACCGCGAAATAGGCTTTGAAGAGAAAGCAGGGCTTCTGCTAGAACAGCTGGCTCCTGTCCTGATAGTACTGGCAGCCATAGTTGTGGTCCTTGCTGCTTTCATAAAACACAGGAGGCGCAGAAGATGAAGTCAGAAATATTGCTTGCCGTGATAATCACTGTTTCATTGTTTTCTCCGTTCACGTACGCACAGCCTGAAAAATCTGCGATGAAAGCATCCACTTTCTGGGAACCAAAAGAAAACAAGCCTGCAAAAGAAACAACAGACGAGGATAAGTGCGCTGGAGAAGTGGGAATAGACAAGTTCAACTATTCTGACTATCGCGCTCTAAGACGACACGTGATAAACAACCTGCCTCAGATAGACGCGTACGGAGACTATGCTAAAGGAGCGCAGGAAGCAGCGTATGATGAGCAAGAACAGTCAGAAGTCCCTGGCACTGCTTTCGCCAAAAACAATTTTGTGATGGGCCCGAACGGGAAGATACTCTTGTACGATGTCCAGAGGCATCAGGTGGCCTCTCCTGCAGAAGCATGTCACCTCACGAACCTGGTGTACGACGGAAAGATGTCGTACGCTATTAGGACAGGGGAAACAGCGTTCTGTGGAGACGAGGACACGTGCAATTCAGGCTGGGAAAGCAGCAAAGGTGCAGAAAGCTTAAGAGAACAGAACAACGCGCTCGTAGAGTTTAAGGATGCCCTTATGAAAAACAAAACAAGCGTGAGAAGAATAATAAAAGGCAATCCCAAGATAAGGCAAGGAATTGAGTCAGTGGTTGGAGAGATCGATCCTGACTCGTTTGACCCTTCTGATTACACTGAAACTGAAAAGGTCCAGATGCTTCAAGCAGTGGGCGTGGAACAGTCAGACAAGATAAGCAAGCTGATGAAATCCCTGCAGATCCCTTACAACAAGGTAACTTCAGACTACTTGTACCTTTCTTTAGCTCCTGTCTCGCAGGCTGAAATGTATCTGATACCAGAAACATACTCAAAGTTCATAAAATGGATGCAGTTATGGAGAAGCTTTGATGACTGGTACTTGATCGTGGCTAGCGCGTCCTTACTGGCCTCTTTCAAAAAAAGCGGTGCATCAGACATAGGACAGCAGGGAACTAAGGAGATTGGGGAAGAAGGGGTCAAAGAGGGAACCAAGTGGACAACAAGAGTAAAAGAAGGAATAAAGAATAGTCTGAGAAATAAGAACTTTCAGCAATCTCTGACTGATGACACGATAAAAGACATTTCAAAAATAATCCAGGATGCAGAAACAGGAGGAAGGCAAGCTTCCGAAGCAGCGGAACAAATTGGCTGGTGGGGAAGACGCTGGCAGAGTATAAAAGGATGGGGCCGGAGGCAACTTGTTGGCGCAGACGCGATTGAACAGGCTGCCAAACTG
>Ga0190313_1001316_pt1 | contig 13474 bp, 13 predicted proteins | sample 4870071011_MG_FD_169989 | JGI IMG/M metagenome (GOLD analysis project Ga0190313, IMG submission 169989) | Hydrothermal vent sediment bacterial communities from Southern Trench, Guaymas Basin, Mexico - 4870-07-10-11_MG | ecosystem: Environmental > Aquatic > Marine > Hydrothermal vents > Sediment ...
ATTACACATTATGGATTGAGATCATTAATGCCTGATAACGTGGAGTTAATCGCGGGGCCCGGGTGCCCAGTATGTATCACGCCAGGTTATTACGTCGACTTACTGATCAAACTATCTATGGAGGGTTACACGGTATTATCATATGGAGACTCGTATAAGTTGCCAGGGACGAGGCTGAGAGGCGTTAGAAGTTTATTTGATGCCCGAATACATGGTGGTGATACACGAATAGTATATAGTTTCATGGACGCGGTTAAACAAGCACGTGAAAACCCTAGTAAGAAATACGTGTTTTTCGCCGTAGGTTTTGAGACAACAATGCCTACCACAGCTTATCCATTGAAACAAGGACTTGTACCAGATAATCTATTGATATTATCAGCTTACAGGTTAACACCGCCTATCATGAAATATCTACTAGATGAGAAGCCCGAGGCTACACTCCACGGTATTATAGCACCCGGCCACGTATCAGCCGTTATAGGTTCTCAACCATGGATATTCCTGCCAAGAATATATAAAATACCAACCGTAGTTGCTGGTTTTGAACCAGTAGATGTCTTATTAGCTATACTTTATATCTTAAAAATGCTCTACGAGGAAAAACCGGATCTAATCAACGAGTATAAACGTGTAGTGAAACCATACGGTAACCTCCACGCCAAGAAAACCATGTGGACTACATATAGAGTAGTAAATGCTTATTGGAGGGGAATAGGTGTAGTATCTTCGAGTGGAGCAGTACATGCACGTGAATACTTGAAACACGATCTATTCTATCAACTGGGGATAGAAGATACGCCACGTGAAGATAGATTACCGGGTTGTAAATGCCCTGAAGTAACACTGGGCTTAGCTAAACCAACTGATTGCCCATTATTCATGAAGAGATGTACACCAAGCAATCCATATGGACCATGTATGGTTAGTGTAGAGGGCACATGTAGGATCTGGGCCGAGAACCTCCCAGTTAAGCTTTAAACCATGTTTAACAATATACTATTCTACCGGGCGTTTACATGGAGTCTGAGAAAATAATAGTTGTTGATAATCCATTAGCTAAACACTATTTAACAATATTAAGAGATCGAAACACACCACCACAAGTTTTCCGCGAATACTTGAGAAAAACAGGTTTTATACTAGGATATGAAGCCTCAAAATACTTAAAATGGAGTAATATATTCGTCGAGACACCCCTAGCTAGAGCAAATGGTTTAAAACCCGGTAAACCAGCTTTCATAATAGGTATTCTGGGAGCTTCAATACCATTAGTACATGGTATATGGGATGCTATACCATGGGCAGGCCTAGGCCTTGTAGCAGCTCGTAGAATAGAGTCTGGCGAAGAACTAGATGTAGAGATCTATTACCAGAGGCTACCAGAGGATTTATCACAATTCACGATTCTAATCGGAGACCCTATGCTTGCAACTGGTAAGACAATGGCTAAGACAATAGAGATTATACACGAGAGGAAGGGGAGAGATATAGTCATATTAACAGTTATAGCTAGTCGTTATGGCATTGAATACATTAGAAGTAGATATAAAGATATACCAATAATAACTATTGAGATCGATCCGTTTCTTAACGATAAATACTTTATAATACCAGGGCTTGGAGACGCTGGCGATCGCGGGCTTGGCTATGGCTAAAATATAGAGAAAAGAGATGGTTTAATCGAGGGAGAGACCGGCTCTAAAAGCCTTAATATTCTTATCAACCCAGTCTTTACGAACTAGCTCAGTAATAGCTTTCTCAATATCCTCTGGTTTAACAATCCCTGTTTTACCCACGAGATGGCCCATAGCAACCATGTTAGCAGTACGTATAGTACCAGTTTCTTTCTCAGCGATCTCGTTATAAGGTGCTTTATAGACCTTACCAGCTTCTACTGGTAATTCATTAATGTATGTTGAGTTTAGGAATACTATCGTATCCTTACTTATAAGGTCATAGTATTTCTCTAGATTTAATGGATACATAACTAGGAATATCGTGGCTCTCCTGACCCGGATATAGTCTATTTCACCTTCTTCATCTGATAATATCATCTCAACACGAGACTCTGTACCACGCGTCTCAGAACCATATGATTCAGTAGCTGCAACGTTTAAACCAGTATGTTTAGCGGCTGCAGTGCCAAGTATTCTTCCAAATAATAGTATGCCTTGGCCGCCACGCCCAATAACTATGATCTCATGCTTCACTTTCTACCACCTCTCTCCCTAATATATTCTATGTAGCCGGGATAGTTATTGATAATGTATTCTCCTAATACAATACCCTTATTCCAGTCAAGCTCAGACTCCTCAATACTAGGTCTCGGCTTATACTTTACACGTTTCTTAAGCTCATTATATAGTTCTACCGGGTCACGTAAACCAATATGTCTACCAAATACCTCGGGACAAGTAGATACTACCTCGATAAACCTAAACCCCTTCATACCAAGTGCTTTATAGAAGTACTGCTCAAGTATTTGTGGATAAACAGTAGAGCCTCTAGCCACATAGTTAACGTCAAATGCTGATAACAACCTTATCACATTCATAGGTTTCTCTAGATTACCATATGGTGTTGTCGTGGTATAGAGGCCGGGAGGCGTAGTAGGTGCTACCTGACCACCAGTCATAGCGTATATGAAGTTAGTATTCATTATTACTAAGAGATCCATGTTACGCCGAGCAGCGTGTATTAAGTGGTTACCACCAATACCAGCTATGTCTCCATCACCACCAAGTACTATGACCTCGATCTCGGGGTTGGCTAATTTAACGCCAGTAGCAAAAGCTATTGCTCTACCATGTAGTGTATGTGCACCGTCAAACTCTACATAGAATGTTGTACGAGCCGTACAACCAATACCAGTTACAAAAGCGATCTTATCACGATGTAACACTCCCTCTTTAATCCTACGATCAATAGCTCTTAACAACGTTTGCAACATAACACCTAAACCACAGCCAGCACACCAAAGCGTAGGTATACGTGGTAGTCTCAAATACTTATCTAACGGATAGGCCTCGCCTGGCCTGATCTTTTCAGAAGTGATTACAGCCATTTATCCACCACACTCCTAATCTCTTTAGGTGAGGGGAGATCAAGGTCTATAATAGAAACGGGGATAACTTCACGGTCACGGACAATGCGTTGAATATCCCAGACGAGCTTACCCATGTTATTCTCCACCACAAACACCTTGTCAGCATTACTACATAATTTCCTGATCAGATCATCTTTAAGAGGCCATATGGTTTTCAACTTAATCATACCAGCTTTAATACCCTCATTCCTAAGATCCCTTACAACAGCTAATGTTGAACGTGCTGATGAACCAAATGATATAAACACGTATCTAGCATCATCCAAATAATATGTATCGTATTCGAAGATCTTGTCAATATTCTTTAATATCTTATTAACTATTCTTTCAACCATTCTACGTTGTACCATAGTATCTTGTATATAGTAGCCTCTCTCATCATGAGTTAAAGACTCAACTATAACGTGGTACCCCTCGCCAAAAACAGCCATTGGGGGGACACCATCGTCTTCATCAGGTTTATAAGGCCAATACTCCTCTGGCGGAACCTTTGGTTTTTTACGCTCAATAATCTCTACCTCCCCGGGCTCACGGAAAACAGCTGATTCCCACAAGTGAGCTATAGTAGCATCAGATAATAGTATGACTGGGGTTCGCAGCATCTCCGCCGTATTAAAAGCCTTGATCGTAAGATCGTATGCTTCCTGAACACTAGATGGAGCATATACTGGTATTATATAATCACCATGCGATCCGAAACGAGCCTGCATAATATCTGCTTGAGTAGCCTTAGTCGGAACACCAGTTGATGGCCCAGCTCTCATAACATAAGCTATTACGACAGGAGTCTCAGTAATAATACCGAGGCCGAGTCCTTCAACCATTAACGAGAAACCAGGGCCGGAGGTAGCGGTCATTGATTTAGCGCCAGCCCATGAGGCCCCGATCGCTGCGTTAATACTTGCTAACTCATCCTCAAACTGCATCAATACACCGCCATGCTCTGGGAGTTTCCGGGCCAAGTACTCCATGATATCAGATGTTGGTGTTATTGGATAGCCGGCGTAGAATCTCAACCCCGCTGTTAAAGCACCCTCAGCTATAGCCTCGTTACCATGGGTATACACGCGTTTCATTTTCTCACCTCTTCAACATATATTGCGAAATCAGGGCAGTTATACTCGCATAATCTACAACCAATACATTCCTCGATCCTAGCTGGCTCTGGGTATCTAAAACCGTATTTGTTATACTTATTGCTTCTCACAAGCACTTTCTTAGGACATACAGCGATACAAAGCCCACATTCTTTACAGCGATCAGCAACGACTGAGACGCGGAATTTCTCGTTACTAGCCCTGATCACTAGGAGTTCTTCAAGAACTTGCAAAGATGCCACCCACTAAGTCTTTATTCAAACAATAAGTAATGACCTCAAGTAATATTTTAATGTTAATCCCTACCACATATAACGATCAAGTCTTTACTCGGTTAAACCCTCATAACTCATTATCTCCTCGCGTAAAACCTCAACGGTTCTCCTACAAGCAATTAATGCTGAAAAAGCAGCAGCCATCATTGAGAATATAAAACCATATCCGAGTAATAATATGAAATCTTGTGACTTAAGCAGATCAAGTACCTCACCAGAAATTTTCAACCCCTCACTTAGTATTGTTACAATAGATGGTAGGATAGCGAGAGAAGATAGCAGGAGAGGTATATAGAACAAGCTAGGCGCAGAACCTATTGTCCCTTTCTTAAGGCTTTTCTCAACGCTATCTAAAATATGTGCCATTGTCAAACAGAAAAGACCATTTAAAACATATAAAGCCATAATAAGAACATATGAGATATACGTTAATACATCCTTTAATGACATATCACCTAATTGCATAGATAATAAACTAGGATCACCAAGTCCAGCTATACCTATTAAACCAGTTAAAGCCATGTAGACTAGGATAAGTATTGAGTATAGGTTAAACACCATACTAGTCTTTAATACTCCAGCGATCTCCCCTCCTATAGCTGATGATGACTCTAAAGAAAAACTTGCTGGCATAATTTGTCTAACTATACCATTCAATATTAAAAAGTATTTTAAACCAAGCATTATTAAAGCAATAAGCGTTATGATAAGTAGATATATTACTTCCTCGGTTAATACTCCTCCAGCATTCATAAGTACTTCTCTCATATGAGCAAAATAGTCTAAACCCTGCATAGGACCTAGGAATTGTACATTAATATATAGTTTATATGCTTCTTGATCAATTAATGGTAGTATTAGATAAGCTAATAGATCAATAACCATGGCAACCCCAATACTTAATACACCAATACCTATCCTATTCAACTCAGTAACATAATATGCTAACCACTCTCTACGGTCACCATATAATGTTTTACGATACATTTTCGAAGGAAGCTCGAACTTACCCTTACCAGTTAATTTATTAATAGTATCTCCTACTCCTGCTTGCGTTATAATCATTGGTATAAATATTAACGGGTAGAAATATGGTGGTGGAATAACCAAAGTAGCTAGTATTACTATAATGTAGAGGATCATTGCTATGAAATACTTGAAAATCCCAAATACTCTAAATAATACAAAGGATAAATATGCAAGACTAATAACATATATCGCCCATAGAATAACTAATACATATCCTAAATAAGTACTCGCATTAAAAACAACTAGAAGAGATAATGCCGCGGCTCCAAATAATGAGAATAAACCTAGTTTCAGAAACAATACCGGGTCGAAACTAGTCACTTCCTTGAAATCGATCGCGGACAAGCTATTAATGAAATACCTATAAGTAATAAGCGCTAACAATACTAAGTAGATAAGAGTGGCTACACCACATAATATGGGGTTTTCACCTAATAGTATGGTTGATAATAGGAGTAAAGGTAATACTATCATTGAGAGAGCAACAGCTAATACATTACCATGACTATACTCGATAAAAATATCTATAAGTTCCTCCTTCTCATCAGCTTCTCTATCAATGCTTTCCTCTTTACTCAACTAGTAACCCTCAACCTCTACTTATCTCTACAAGCTTATCTACTATCTCATCTAATTTATTCCATATAATAGTTTGTCTAATAGACTCTAGGTCTCCCAATACATTTTCAAACTCGGGGTCATATGGTATAGAGCCTAGATAATCTATCCTCCTCTCAACACAATACTTCTCGATCAAACCCTTATCATCCATGTTACCGATCAAACCCAGTATCTTATAACCACCATCACGTAATAGCTCTATAAGCCTCTCAACACTTTTTAAAGCTAATTTACTAGGCGTAGACACCAACACGATCTCAACGCGGTCACCAAGATATGTTAACAAGTTTAAATGCTCATCACCCATACCAGGCGGTGTATCGATCAATAAATAATCTAGATCACCCCAACGCGTAATAGCGAGTATCTCACGAAACGCGTTATCAACACCCTCCCCTCTCAATGGTAATGGTTTATCACCACTATACATTGCTATAGACAAGTACTTAACACCATGAATAACTGGTGGTAAAATACCCTTTTCCTCCTCCGGCACATAATCAAGCGGGTTAACACCAAGCACTAAATGTGTCGATGGATTAGTAAAGTCGAGATCTAATAAACCAGTCTTAAACCCTTTACTAGCAAGGTTTAAAGCCGCTAAAGTAGCAACAACAGTCTTACCAACACCACCCTTACTACTCATAACAGCTATGATCCTCTTAACACTAGCTAGTCTATATGGGATGATAAATAGACGAGGGTCACTCTCCCCACGTGATCTCTCCAATCTCAACACCCCTACCACTAACTATTTCGAAATCACGTGATCCGCAACGGGGGCATTTAAAGAAGGAATATACAGTCTCGGGGACGAAATGTATTGCTTCACGAACCGCTTCATCAACCTCATCCATCGATACACTCCACTGATACCCGCATCTCCTACAACGTAGGAGAAGCTCAACGTTACGATACACTATATTATGTACAGTAAAGCCTCTCTCTTTCAAAATCTCTTTTAACGCATAATCAAGTACATCTCTATCAATACCTTGTAGCATACCAAGTCTAATCTCGACTTTCTCAATAACCCTAGTCCCCTTCTCACGTGCCATATTATCAAGATACTCGGCTATAGCCTCGGCCAACGCCCATTCATGAACCAATTACGACACACCACACAATGAATTAATCATAATCTAGATATAGTGGGGGTTATACATTTTTACTATATCCCCGCTTCTAGATATAGTTAGGTGAGGATGTTTTGAGTGAAAAAACAAGCCGTATACCCGGCTTCTATAAATTACCTCTAGAGAAGAGATTAGAGATCGTGGCTGAGTGGGCCGGGTTAACCGAGGAGGAGAAACAATTGTTAAGAAAACTAGGGAATCTCGACGAGAAAATAGCTGATGCCATGATCGAGAACGTAGTAGGTGGTATGACCTACCCATTCGCTGTAGCGACTAATTTCAGGATTAATGGCAAAGACTATCTAGTTCCAATGGTTATTGAAGAGACAAGCGTTGTAGCAGCAGCTAGTAATGCTGCTAAGATGCTTCGAGAAGGAGATGGTATTATCGCGCAAGCCGGGCCTCAGGAGATGATTGGCCAGATACACCTTGTTAACGTTACATCACCATATTATAAGGCTATGAAAATACTAGAGCATAAAGAAGAACTACTAGATTATGCTAGACAACAAGCACCATTACTCGTTAAACTAGGTGCTGGCCCACGTGATCTAGAGGTTAGAGTACTTGATTCACGAATAGGCCCTGTTATCGTTGTCCACTTGATCGTTGACGTTAAAGACGCTATGGGAGCTAACACGGTTAACACTATGGCCGAGGCCCTCGCACCAAAACTAGAGAAGATAACTGGTGGAGAGGCCCGGCTAAGGATCATAAGTAATTATGCAACAAGGAGAATAGTACGTGCATGGGCCCGTGCCAAGCCAGAGGCAGTCGGTGGAGAAGATATTGCCCGTAAGATCGTGGAGGCAAGCATATTAGCCGAGATCGATCCGTATAGGGCGGTTACACATAATAAGGGTATAATGAACGGGGTCATAGCAGTAGCGTTAGCAACAGCACAAGACCATAGAGCGATCGAGGCTGGAGCCCATGCTTACGCGGCAAGAACTGGGGTTTATAAACCATTAAGTAGGTGGGAGATCGACGATGAAGGAATGCTTGTAGGAACACTAGAGATACCACTACAGATCGGCACAGTTGGTGGAGCTACCAAAGTCCACCCAATAGCTCAGATAGCCCTCAAGATCCTCGGAGTAAAAACAGCAAAAGAACTCTCAGAGATAATGGCAGCCGTCGGACTAGCTCAAAACCTAGCAGCACTTAGAGCCCTAGTACATGAGGGTATACAGAAAGGCCATATGAGGCTACACGCCAAGAACCTAGCGATCATGGCAGGCGCAACCGGAGACCTCATAGATAAGATCGCTGAAAGAATGATCAAAGACGGCAAGATAACATATGAGTATGCAAAACAACTACTAGAAGAATATACACAGAAACAATAATGAGGCCGGGATAAGGCACTCTATGGTTAAAAAGAGTTTAACGAGAAACTAAACACTTTATAGATAGACTTAGTCTTTCTTTTAACTAAATCATCATCGTAAGAAAAGCCTCGGTAGGCTCTAATTTTCTCCTAATATGATCTTGTACTAAACCTAGTCAAGTGTAATAGAACTCAGTAAATACGTGTTTTCATCACCAACTACTACTGGAGTGACTGAAGCTTCACATTCCATGATCTATACATCTATCTTACCTAATGGTTTTCTTAACTGCCTCTATTATCGGCCAATTTAAGCCTAATCGTTTTAAAATGACTTAACATCTAGCTTTAAAATAAGCTTTGAAATAAAACTATTAGGCCGTTCCGATATTGATTATCATACCGACTCCAGATCTTTATTTTACTTAATGTTAATGGATTTTACGTCAATGTTTTCGTCTCTTTAAATATCACAATTAATATAATTAAAATATAGTAGCTATATTCCGATAGAAATTATCATTAGTTGTTGAATGTAGTTATATAATTTCTCTGCTGATGTTACATTAATATATATTAAGCAATGAATTTAATTATTTAAAGTACATTTTATACTTTTCTTTAAATGCTAATTATACTTTAAATAATCATGACAAAAAGAAATATAAAGTTAAAAAAGAATATTGTACTGTAAACAGGATGATATAATGGATCTCAAGTTCAAATATATGCTTATGTTAGTAATAGCATTACTAATATTGCCATATCTTAATACTGTAATTGTAAATGCTACGTGGCAACAAGATATAGATAGTGGCGAATATACTTCTGTAACAGCTATTGCTTACCTAGATTCAACTGGAAGATACGGATGGGCTAGAGGCGCTGCCAATAATTTTGGTGATAAACACTCGGCATGGACATACTTTAAGTTCGACGCCGATGGCGCAGTATTTTACTCTAACGTAGTATTACTTCATCCGGGAGAATCCTATGATACAGGTGATATCCCAAAACCTAGTTCTACGGCTAACTTCTTCGTAGGAGCTAGTGTATGGACTGTTGTAGTATTCTACGATGGAACAGAAAAAGAAGATGCTAGAGCTTGGGCTATTGCCAATCGTGGTTAATAGTCTCTCTCTTCTTATTTTTCTTTTTTAATAACATAACCTTAAACAAATTATATATTAAATTAGGTGTATAGATATTGAACTCGCAGGGTATGGTTCGAACAAGACTAAAATACTATGTATTTTTGGTTCTAATATCAATTGCAGTATTCTTTTCCCTTAATAATATAGTGAGTTCAAATAATTTAAATGAAATTACTTATTACTGGTTAAAGAAGAACGTTTACTTTAAATATAGTCTATATGATAGGTCAAAGGCGCCTATAGTATTTATACTGAATACACACAAAGAAAATATTCGTGTTTCAAGTTATAATTGGAGTATATTATGGAGAGTGTTGAATGTAGATGGTAAATACATAGTTGTAAATTATACATTAGAAGCCAGTGAAGCCGAAATAGTAAATATCTCATCTACAAAAACCTCTACATACACTCTTAAGCAGTTCACAATTGCACGTAAGTACTTAATCGATATAGAAACCCTAGACGTATATAGTGTTGACAAAGGAAATAATAAGATGATATGGGTTGGTGAATGGCCGTTTCTATTACAACCATTAGCTACTGTTAAGAAAAGCGTAAAACTATTATACCTAATGAAAGTTAATGTATCAGTTTCAATAGATGATTTAAAAGATCTTGCAAATACTCTGGAAAAAGTTAATGAAACAGTAATTAACGTAACTAATGGCGCTAAAGTATATAAACCGTTGATTAAGGGTGAAAGAGCTAGATTATCGGATAAAATAGTTGTTTTCACAGTTTTAAATCCTCCACCAACAAAGTACTCGTTCAAGATCAAGGATTACGTTATATCTGGTGATAGAATAGTTAATGGTAAAGGCGAGCCTTTCTGGATCCCAGATGATGCTAAAGAAGCGTTCAATAAATTGTATAATTCAAGTAATAGACCCATACGTTTTTACGAAGGTGTAACGGCTGGTTATGTTAGGATCGTTATGATGGTTGATCCTAGTGGTGATGTTTATGTTCAAATGAGTATAGGTAGGCTTAAATCTATATACTATGACGCCATTACTGGCGTATTACTATATATGAACACTAAGTCTGAGAATGATCTCTATATGTTGATAGGGTTCAAAGATATGGTGTTTTACGATAATATTCGGGTAGGTGTATACCATGGTGAGAAAGATATTGTCGTTAAACTAGTTGATACTAACATAGATTTTAACAGACCAGTATTCGGCGCAACTTCTCTAACAGAATCTCCAACAAGGACCACTAACATATCGTATTATTCGGCTTTAGATCTTTTACCCTACCTAAACATAATTATGGTTTTATTCATAATAATCTATATTGTTTATCGTGTAAAACTCGGGAAGAGCTGACATTCATTGAAAATACCTAGACTTTCTTTTCTAACGCTATTGATTCTATTGTTACTACCTTTGGCGATGCTTTTCTATTATGCGGCAGTTAATGATGCTGGTAAAGTACATGGTTTAACTATAGGACCTGGATTACCAAGTTGTGATGTACACGAGTTTGAACTATATATGCTTGCTTCAAAAGGTGATAAAGTATCATTGGATGTTAGTGTATCAGATACTCCATGGACATACAATGTCACCTATATGGACTTGTTAACAGGCGAGAAATATAGTTATATACAAACATACTATAGTGTTAGAGCACCTACACCAGTATTTATAGTTCCTAGAACTAGCCTATACTATATTAAGCTATACGTGTCATTCCCAGGAAAACATAATGGTACATGTACAGCTCAATTAACTGCTAGTATAGAACAAACTATACGTTATGAAGTGATAAATAGAACACCATATTATCTATTAATACTGATATTACTAGCTTTTATAACCGAATATATTATTCGGAGAAAACACGTTAAAAGCTCAGCTAAACTAACTCTGTTCATATGGGAGTTTAAATATATGGGTTTATGGATCTTCTCCCTAGTAACACTCTATACCTATGCTTTATTTTACTTAGATTACCCCTCGTCAATAAATAGTATTTCATACATATGGGTTATTTCGCACCCAATATATTTTGGTAAAAAACCTGATTACATATTAATTTATCTATTGATCTTGGCATCAATGGTTACTATGACATATACCTATAGTTGGGAAGCAAAATTCGATAGAATAACAGATTTATTGCCAATAACTAGGGTGAAGAAATTCTTTGTCAAACTATCTTCTATAATTATGGCGTCTTATTTTCCATTGGTATTTGTATCTTTAATGATATATTTGATGTGGGTACCTGATCTGGTGTTTACTAGTATGTTTATTAAGGTTTATTTATTAGAGCTTCTACATTATCTAGTGATATTGTTCTGTATACTTTCCTTTACTCTGCCGCCCGCGATCATTATTTCTAGAGTCAATGTTTCCCTAGTATTGAGTACAATCCCGTTTATGCTATTATACCTAAACTCACACCGTATACCTAGGGAGTGGTATATCTTTGATCTAAGACTCTTAACTAAGAATTCACAAGTAGACTTGTTACTTATAACATTGTTTCAACGTGATCTTTTAAAGGAATGGTATATGATCCAACAACTAGGTTACTTGATCTTTTACTTAATAGTATTCGTCATAATTGTTTTAGTATTGCTAATGATTTATCGTATCAAGGAATCACCGTGATCAGGGATGATTGTCTTAGAAGCTATTAATCTTTGGAAACTCTTTAGAACAACTATAGCTTTAAAAGATGTTAATCTAAAGCTAGACAAGGGTTTACATCTATTACTAGGTCCTAACGGGTCTGGTAAAACAACTCTACTAAAGATTTGGTGTGGACTCCTTAAACCTACACGTGGTAAAGTTTTCGTCAAAGAGAAATATATTCCCTGGAAACAACGTCACATAATCATGAAATTTATGGGCGTATTGTTTGAGGATAACAATATTCCATGGTGGATTAGTGGTAGGGATTATCTAGAATTCATAGCACGCGAGAAAAATATTAAGTGGAGCGAAGTTGTTGAGTTAGCACATTGTCTTAACATTACTAGCTATTGGAGTAAAAGCATTCGTAGTTACTCCTCTGGTATGAAGAAGAAAATAATACTTTTATCCGCTTTAATAGGCGGTAACGAGATCCTAATACTTGACGAACCATATACATTATTAGATGAAGCTGCGGTTAAAGAACTCAATAAGATCATTATCGAGAAGAAAACAGAATATGAAGCAATACTTATATCCTCACATGTATTCACTGGTATAGAGGAATACATTGACTCATTAACAGTTCTACTTAATGGTAAAATAGTATTCCACGGTGAATTACCAGAACTACGTAAGACTGAGGAAATACTCTATGAGTGCAAGGTGGAAAACCCACTTAATCTAATAGATAAACTATATAGAGAAGGCATAGAAGAAATAGAGATCAGGGGTAACAAAGTATATTTTAAATCAAAACAAAAACCAGAGTGGATAAAACAATATGAATGCAAAGAATTAATAGATGTCAAGAAACTATACGAGGAGATCATCTCGTATGAGCGGAGCTAAACCTATATAACACTGAAAACATAAATATGTAAACGGCCTAGACTCCCGGGCGTTGGCCCGGTTGGGATGAAATGGCCGGGGACGTATTCACCGCCCTTTCTTTCTATAAATAATAATTGTGAATACTACAGCTACTATGATCGTGGCCAGTACTATGAGGTAATTCGTAAAATCTGTTTCTCCTTCTACCGGGCCTGTAGTAGTGCTTGTTTCGCTTCTT
>Ga0190313_1001317_pt1 | contig 13470 bp, 7 predicted proteins | sample 4870071011_MG_FD_169989 | JGI IMG/M metagenome (GOLD analysis project Ga0190313, IMG submission 169989) | Hydrothermal vent sediment bacterial communities from Southern Trench, Guaymas Basin, Mexico - 4870-07-10-11_MG | ecosystem: Environmental > Aquatic > Marine > Hydrothermal vents > Sediment ...
GGCCATGGTGAACGTGTGCTGCGTCCTGAATACGGGGCAGGTGTTAAAAAACTTGTGTTTGAACCCAATGGTTCATACCTGTGCAAGATTACGCAAAAACGGATTCATGCGGCACTATCCGAACTGCTTCATGGTGAAGCCGCTCCGGAATCCATAGATGTTCTGGTGTCTGCGAAAGATGAAAAACTTTTTATCGACATCACCTATGTCCTTGCCGCTGTGGACTTAAAGCAGTCTTTTTCCTTTCCGGCTGAAATAACCGATACTGTTTCTGCAAAAGAAACGCCTGAAAAAAAGTGGGATTTATCCGGGCATGATACCTCTGTAAAAAAGGATACGCCCAGTCTGAAACTCGATTTTTATCAGGATGCGAAAGGTAGGTGGAGCGGTCGTAGAACCGTTGAAAATCTGCCCGATAAACTTCCGGTCTGCAATGACGATTTTGACTGGAAGCAGCGCGACTGGGATAGTTTTCGCTTTGCAATGCTTTCTGATTTAAAACAATCGTTCCCGGAACGCTCTAACTGGTCGGTTTCCGATCTTGAATCAGCACTGGTGGAACTCTTGAGCTTCGGGCTTGATATGCTCTCGGACAAAACAGACAGAATAATGAATGAATCATTCCTTGAAACCGCATCGGATCCCGACAGGGTTCAGCTTTTAACGAGGTTTATCGGGTATAATATATTTAAACATATTCCTGCTGGAGCATTGGAAATCAATGATTCGGTTGAAAACACAGAGGAGGAAAATCTAAAAGCAGTCGCAAATTTCTGGAGCCAAAATCCCTACTATATGAATCTTGCAAGAATACATGCGCCTGCATCAACCGTATCCCAGGACAGGATGGTGACCATACAGGATTATAACACCAGACTTTCAGAACACCCCCTCGTGAAGCAGAGCCTGGCATCACTTGTATGGGACGGTTCATCCGAGGTTATTTATATATCGTTTATTCTGTCAAAAGGCCTTTTTTTAGATACATTTTTAAATGCCCATGAAATATCAGAAGAGCTGACCAAAGAGATAGAGCAGTTTCACAAAACCCTGGATCTGTCATCTAAAACCTGGGGAATCTGCTGGATGCCGGATATTGAAGACGGTGTAACACCGCGCATGCTTTTGGAAAGATATGTTAACCTGTATAGAATGGCGGGGCAAAAAGTTGTGATGACAGATGCTGCTGAGGTCGGCATAGACTTGCAATTGACTGTAACTATTAAAAATAATTTTTACTGTTCTGAAGTGATGTATGAAGTGAAAAACATTATGGAAAGCGAACAGGGAGGGTTCTTTGAGCCTGGGAGATTACTGTTTGGCGAGGATATAAATATCGGGGATATTGTGGAGTGGGTCATGTCGGTTTCCGGTGTGGCCAATGTTCAGATTAACACTTTAAAACGAAGCGGTAACTGGCCCGATGTTTCTGCCGACGGGGCAATTATACTAAAGGAAAACGAATACGCTGTTATTAAAAATCTGGCTGATGAGCCCTTAAGAGGCAGTCTGGCGCTCAAGTTTAAAGGAGGAATCAAGGGATGAAACCGATAACCGGATGGAACCGTTCAGGTCTGTCACATTTTAGATATATTGACGGAAATGCGGCAACTTTTTTTGCAGATCTGGTTTGGCAATACCGGTCCCGTTTTATAAAAAATGAACCTTTTTCTCAAAAGCACGGATATGATGCTGATTCCCAGGACTCCCTTCTGCTGTACAATAACCGATCAACTGACTGGGGCGTAGAAATGCTTAGAAGTTTTGCCCGCAGCAGTCATGTTTTAACTGAACATATTAATGACTACGCCAATGAGATGAGTGTTGGGACAGCGCAAAAATGGGACTCCCTGCGAAAACTGTCAAAAATGGTTAATTATATTCCATCTCCCCCAGCATCAGCCGCAGCCTATCTTGCTTTATCAATAAAAGATAAAAAATCCGGCATTGTTCAGCCGGGTTTGCAGATCAAGAGTAAACCTGACAGCGCTGCCCTGTTGACATTTGAAACCATAACCGAAACACCGGTTGACTGGCGGTTAAACAGTTTCAGGGCCAGTGGATATAATATTTCTCCTGAGATTTTGCGCGGAAATTCGCTGACATTTAAAGGCCAGTTGAATGACCTTAAGGCCGGCGTGCCCATGCTGATTTCAGATGAGAATAACGGAAATTCCCATGCCTGTATCCTGCAGTCTGTTATAATAAAAAAAGACAAAACAGTTATTCATTTTAATCCGTCTATTTCTCGAAAATCAATGATTAGAAAAGGGCACGCAACCGTCTATTGCAACCCTGAAGTGGCTGCCGAGGTTTACGGACCTGCGGCAACACAGGTAAGTCTGAAGCAGGCTGTAATGCTGAAAGAAAAACCGGATCTCTTGCAGGGTGATATCATATGTATTTCCGACGGACAGCGTACAAGATTTGCAAAAGTTCGCACGGTTAAGGGACGAAATGTAATTGTTGATATTGATAAAAACGCTCAGGATAAAAATCTCGGAAGTTTTAATATAAGCAGAACCTATGTAAGTCGTGCACTGGAAGTTTCGGTATCCGGCGTTTTTAATCGCAAATCCTATATTTCAATTCTTAAAATACCCGGGGAATGGCTGTGGCTCAGCGGCACTGACATAGCAGATATCGCATGGGTCGGCAGCGGAAACAAATTTAAGGTTGTCCAGGGCGCGCATGTGGAGTCTGTTGACTATCATGTTCCCGGCAAAGATGCTCCTGAAGAAAGAAAGGAGGGTTACTCCTATGTGCGCATATCACATGCAGATCTTGCCTGGGATTTTGATAATCCCCAAAAAATACTGGTTATGCCCAGGGCCAGGCAGTGGAAAGCCGACAGTTTTCTTGATCAGCTTGGAAATAAAAACAGTGTCGAACAGGTGATTTGCAAAAATGATGACAAGATTGCCAATGGAAAGTATGCTGTTGTAAAAAGGGGCGGCCAGTTGAGCTGGGGAAAATTAAAAAGCGTCAGCGTAAATAAAGAGCAGGCCGGATGCAGGCTGGAAAACATCCAGTCCCGTGGCGGCGGTCTTTACTACCTTTCGGAAACAAAGCTTTTTACAGCATTTAAAAAAAGGCTGAAATGTTTGGAGTACATGGTAAATAATACCCATCTTTCGCCTAACAGGATTGTCCCGGATGACCCTGCAATACTGAATATTATTTCTGCAGGTGCCATTATCCTTGTTGAGTCGGATCAAATTTTTTATGAAGCTATGATCTGTGAAGTGAATAAAAAGGATAAATATTTCAGTATCTTAATAAAAAATTCGGGGATAAACACTGTTTTCACGATTTCCGGGACAAGCTTTAGTTGTAATATCTGCAAGGCATACCATGGAAAAACCGTAACTGAAAAAGTATTTTCTTCGGGTAATAAGCAGACTCCCTGGTTTAAAATTCCCATTGAGGATAAGGATGTATCTTTTATCTCCAACACCCTATTTTCAACAGGAGTTGCCGCAGATATTGCGGTTGTTGTGCATGGCAAGGCATGGGATCAGGTGGAAAGCTTACAAAATTCTGCTGAAGCAGATCCTCATTTTATGGTTGAACTGCAGGATAACGGCTCGCTTCTGGTATGTTTTGGCGACGGGCTTAAAGGCAAAATGATTCCTCCAGGGGTTGATAATATAAAAATTGCCTATCGCCGTGGAAACGGTCTTAAAGGCAGCTGCGCTGCAGGCATCCTTGAAAAACCGGCAAAACCGAATAAATTAGTCAAGGCAGTTGTTCAGCCCCTGGCTGCATTTGGCGGAAACAACCGGGAGACTGAGGATTCCCTGAGAACACACATAGCGGATAAACTGTTTGCCATGGATCGCGCTGTAAGCGCTTCTGACTTTGCCAGGCTGGCATCGCTGCACAGCTCGGTGTGGCAGGCTGCGGCATTTAAAAAAACATATCGTTCAAGTCGAAGCAAAATAATTGAAGTGGTTGTTGTTCCTGCTGCCGGAACCGCACTTCACGAAGATGTGAAGACTAATATTAAAATTTTTTTAGAGAGCCGTGCAATACCAGGTGTTGTGGTGGAAGTAAGAGCTTATATAGAGCATAATCCCCATTTTAAAGTTGAACTGTATATAGATTCATCACGGCATGATGAACAGTCCATCAAAGCTTTGGCGAAAAATCTGCTGCTCAGGCAGTTTTCCCTGAAAAAATCCAGACTTGGTAAATCGCTGCTGGTGGGGGAATTTTATAAAATTCTCGAAGCTATTGAAGGTGTTGAATATTCAAAAATTTTTATCAACACTGCATTACTGAAAACCGAGTATCCTGTTGATAGGGATGCAATCGCATGCCTGGATGACACGGGCAGCAACCTTGAAATTTATCCAATGGAGTATCATATATGAGTGATTCTGCAAAAAAAGCGCTGAACAAATCCCCTTTCGGCAAGCTGTTGTACAATATGCTGCCTGATCATTATCGTGATCGTGATGACGGTTCCCTTGCCCAGTATATTGACATTTGCGGCAGTCTGTTAGACAGCATTAACAGCGCTCTTGATTCTCTGCATGAAGATTTCCTTCCTTCAGAAAAAGCTCAGGTTAAAGCACAGCCCTGGACACTGCCCTATACAGCAAAGCTTTACGGGGCATCTCTTATATCTCCGGATGATGCCGGCAAAAAAAAGGAAATCCAAAACAGTATTCACTGGAACAAACGCAAGGGCACCCTTATCTGCATAGAAGAAATTATGGAAGCAATCGCCGGCACAGAGTGCATAATTTCAGAAGGACGGAGCAAGGTTGCGATTTCTGCAAGACCCGGCGAACCCGTGCTGCCTGCCGAGTATTATGGGCAGCAAACTTCAGACTACCTTCCTTTATCACCATCAACAGTTTCAAGGCATCCCGGCCTTCCTGCGGTTACTCCTGTATTAGACAAAACATACCGCCCTCTTATTGCCGACAAAGCCGCTCCTGATGTGCAAAAATCCTTTATTGCCGGAAAGAGTGTTGCCTGGCGGGTTGAAAAAAATCATGGTGTTCCGGCAGTTCAAAACAGTTTTTTTGACAGATCTTTAAGGACCTTGGACTTCAGAGCGCCATCTGTCAGGGGAGGTCAGGCTCATCCTTCACTCGTTGTTTTACATGTACCGCCTTTTTCAGGTTTTTTTAATACAGGCATTAACTATCGAAACTGGAAGAAGGAATGGATAGACGAGGGTTTTGAAGATAATCATCTAATAGTTTGCAGGGATAAACAAAAGGATTCACGGGATAAAATAACGATTCGCAGTAAAACAGGAAATCCGGTATATATTCAATACCGAATAACAACTGAAGATTGCGATGTAACGCTGGATGGCATCGTCTGTAAACACAACATGGAAGTAAGAAAAGGAAACCTTATTCTTAAAAAAAGCGCTGTGCCATCTGTTACAGTCACCGGAAACGGAATTGAACCGGTTTGCGAGGTGTACGATTCCCTTGTAAAAAACATTCAGTGTTTAAAAGGAACCATACGCCTTGAACATGCCACGGTATCAAAAAGAATATTTTGTGACTGCCTGCTTGCAAGTGATTCAATAATCACTGCCTTAGAAGTTATTAGAGACAAGGACAACATAAACAAATCGGTTGCCGGCTTTATCAGATATTCAGTTCTTGCGCCGGGCTTTCGCGGGTTAAAACAGACAGCCGATTTACAGTACGACGAACAATCCGTAGCTTCAGAAAAAACACTCTTTTATGAAATTGAATGGGGATTAGCCGGATACGGAGTTATTATCCGGGGTTCATCGGATTTTGTGGAGTCCGGAGCAGAAAATCTGGGAGTGCTTGGATGTTATAATCATATGTTTTACAGCCGGAAATTTGCTGCCGTGAAACAAAAAATAAAAGACTTTTTACCCATAGGCATAAAAACGGCAGTTATTGAAGACCCCATGCTGCAGGATGAATTTAAAAAATAAAAATAGATATTGATATAGTTATAGGGGATGCTGTGAAAACACAAATTTCAAATAATAGTTTTAACAAAGATAAACAGTATAACGGTGTATATCTGCAGCAGGGAAGAATGCTGCTTGACGCTGACTGGAACGAGCAGGTTGATATTGCTAAAGAGTCTCTGCAAACAAGCCTTGCCGATGTTGTCGGCTCCGGGCTGCCAAAAAACAATGGTGTCAGTGTTGACTCTGCCGGAACAATTTCAAAGGGAATAATGTATGCAAAGGGCAAAAGGATAGAGCTTAAAAATACAGTCCCGCTTCTTTCCTGCCTTCCATCTATTCCCGCAACTCAGCCTCTAATTATTTATGCTGATATATTTGAAAGGGAAATAACTGCTCTCGAGGATGATTCGATCTGTGACCCTGGATTATATGGCGCTGATACCTGCACGAGAAACAAAAATATTGTGCAGTCCCGATGGATAAAAAAATCAGATTTTAATAAACTGCAATCCACAGGCGGCTCCACCTGTACGGCTGGCATAGAAAGCGATGTTTCCAATGGACTGTTCAGGCTTGAAATTCATAGCGTATCATATTCAGAAAAACAGGTAACCATCAAATGGTCATTTGAAAACGGAGCCGAGCAACATGCTGTTAATGCATGGCCTAAAGATTTTATCGCCGGAAATCGGGTGTATGAATTTTTTGATACAAAAACAGAAAATCAATACGGAAGTCAGTTTGAGGGATGCAACCTTCTAAAGCCAAAGCTTACCAGAAATACTTCAGATAATCCTGGTGGCTTACCCATGGTGAGAAGATGGGACGGGTATGCTGTGCTTCAATTCAACCAGATTGCAGGCGGCATACTCAAACAGGGCAGCCTGTCATCCGAGTTTTATAATAATGAAATAACCTTGGATAAAAGCCTTGGACGTATAATTGGGGGACATATAAATTATAATGCTTCCAACGATGTTTTGAGCATAAATCTTGGGTCAATCCTGATAGATTTAACCATAGATACTGCCCTGTTATATGTGGGGGATTACTGGCAGATCAGACTTCGTGAAGATCTGTATGAAAAAGGGGCTGTTGTGCTGAACAACTCAAAGCCGAACGGTTATCAGCATCATTACCTGGCGCTTGCTGAAAAAGAACCCGGCAAACCACCGGCCATGCTCACAAAACAAAGCTACTCTTTCCCATCCTTAACCAATATTGATTCAACAGACGTGGCAGGCTCCGTTGCGGATACAACCGTTGCCGATGAAATAGAAAGTTTAAAAAATAAAGACAGTGCCCTTGGCAATAGAGTATCTGCATGCGAAGCTGATATTGAGACATTAAAGGAGAAGATAAAACAAAAACAGGAGCGCCTTGCTCTTTGGGGAAGGGGTGTTGTGGCAGGTATGATTCCCAAAAAGCCGGGAGCAATAGTTAGAAGCAGACTAAAAATTTCTGTTGAAGATTATGGCGGGACTATCATAGACGGCATGGGCGGCCTGTGGATAGATGCAATGCCGGCTTCTTGTACTGTAAATTTTTCTCAATTTTTCAAGTTTAAAAGCTCAACCGTGATAACAGAGGTGTTAAAGGAAAAATATGATATCGGCGAGGTTGTATTTAATAAACCCATTGATGAAATAAAAACTTTTACAAACGATCCTGTTACTATTTTTCATATTCTGAATGCATCTGCTGATTTTGATATCAGCAAAATAGACGGAAAAGAAGCGGTCTTTGACAGTAATGATTTTTTTGAACCAGAATCGGTTCAATCTTTTAAGCTGCCGATTTATATCTATCCGGATGGCAAAAACCTTAAGCTGCTGTGCCAGGCTTATATCGATCCTTCCAAAACTTCGGATGCCATTTTTTCATCATCAAAAAGAATATCATATTCACTGGCAAACTTTTCTTCAGGAATGCTTCCTGTAACCTCAAACGGCAGATTCGCCAAATCCGGCCTGGCAAAAGCATTAAATGTTGTGGCCAAAGATGTTGCTGCAGATAAAGCCAGAGCAGCAGAGTACGGAGTCGCCGCCACCGTTTTAGAACTGGCTGAAACTGAAATTGGCTATGCCGGACCTGAAATAATTGAATCACATGACAGCGTCTGGGCAAAATATTCCCTTTATCCCGGTGTGCTGAAACCGAATAACGGACAGGTCTGCATTGGAACATTAATAATCCAAGAAGAAGATATCTCAATCACTCCTGAAGGGCGCGAGCAGATATCCACCCCTCCGTTTATAAAATTAGTCGTCAAATAAAAATAATTGATAGAGGTATGATGCAATGAAAAGTTTTGCGGAAAAATCCGGAAAAAAGAAAAAAACCAGCACATATACCAACACATCTAACAGTGCTGATAATTCCTTTAATTTCAGTTCCCAGGATTCATATTTTTTCAGATCTTTGCTGCACATGCCAGGACTCAAAGCAAAGCTGAAAATTGGAGCGCCTTCAGACCCGGAAGAAGTGGAAGCAGATCGCGTTGCAGATGTTGTTGTGAATGGTTCGCAAAAAGACATTTCAATTTCAGAAACATCCGACCGGATCTGTGCAAAATCATACTCCGGAGGCGCCAGGCAATTGAACAAAGATGTTTCCTCCTCTGTTTTAACTATGGACGGGCATGGCCGAGGCTTGGGCACCACTGAAAAAGACTACTTTGAATCCCGCTTTAATCAAAATTTCGGCAGTATCAGAATTCATGAGGGAAGGCAGGCTGCGGATGCTTCCTCTGCTATCAATGCCAGGGCATTTACCCTTGGAAACGATATTTTTTTTAATTCCGGAGAGTATAATTTTTCTGCGCAATCAGGCAAAAAACTGATGGCCCATGAATTGACGCATACTATGCAAAATTTTTCAAAAGAGACTGTGCGCCGTGACCCAAAAACAGGAGACTCTGACATACTTTCCATGCGCCGGGACCGTTTTTATGAAGAGGCCAAAGAGGCTGCCGCAAAAGGAGAAAAGTGGAAAGTACGATCATTATTTTCCCAAGCCAAAACAAAGGCCGAAAATGAAAGCATAATGAAAGCATTGCGGGAAGTTTATAAAACCGACGTTATACTCGATCCTGAATTATTTCCTTTGCCTGAAGAAAAAGCAAAGTCTTATACAAAAGGCTCCAAAATACCTGAAAAACCTGCTCAGGCTTTAAATTTTGATTTTCTAAAATTTAATTTCAGATGGGGCAATAAAACACTTAAAATTGACCTTCCCTCAAGCATTAAAGCGCATCTCCCTTTTAACGTGGTTGATTCTTTCAGCATAGACATAAGCGCAGAAACGAGCGGAACATTTAAAATCAATATAAACGCAGACCTTACACAGGTAGTTGGTATCAGTTTCAACAATTCATTTGATGCTTCTTCCGGAGAGCTGAAAAACAGTATTTCAATCTATAAGAAAAAGAAAGTTCAGCATTATCCCAACGATTTGGAGATAAAATCCAAGCTTAAGAAAAAAGGCTCTGATGTTAAAACCGCCATTGAAGATATTATGAGAGGAGATAAGTTTGAGGGCAGCCTGCCAGAGGATATGAAAGGAATTGAAAAAACCAAAAATCTAATATCTGCAATTGCCGACCTGTATGAGGCTATTGATGACATAAAAGTTGAAGAAGTAAAACAGTATGAGTTTTATTTTGGAACAACCGTGCCTCTTTATGAGCCGGAAGATAATGATATGTTTAATGTTCCCAGAATTGAAGGCGGATTTAAGTGGTTTTTTTAAACAAAATTCAGGACTTTTTGTAAACATCGCCTCTGAACCCAATAACTTCGATATAAACGATCTTGTCAGTATCATTGACGGAATAGACAATCCGGATATTTCCCATTCTTATACGGTAACTTCCAGACAGTTCGGCTTGCAGATGTTTCATATTTGGCAGGCTGAAAGGATTTTTCTCCAATCTTTTAAAAATGCTGTTAAGCCGCTTGGCGGTGACGGTATCAATCCGTTTGTAAAATTTGGCAGCCTTTTTGACAAACTCGATGCTATACATCACGCCGGATATTTTTCCAGCTTATAGTATTGCCTGACTTTATGTCATCCCTGGCCTGCCGGTATTCTTCCATAAACCTGGCATCGTTGAGCAGGATTTGTGTCTCTTCTTCATCGCTCTGCTTTAAATCTTCCAAAAAGTCCAAAGCAATTCCAAGTTTTTGCGGAGGCAGCCTTTTAATGGTGTCTTGAATTCTGTTTCTTATTTCTACAAGTTCCATAATTGCCTCCATTTAGTTTGCAGCGGAAGCTTCTTCCAGCACCCTGCGCATCCGTTGTTTGGTTAGCATTGATTCAATCACTTGGGATAAAGCCTCTCTGTCCTTATCCTCTAATTTATCGGCAAACTGCTACCGGGATATCCCCATTTTTTTTCTTGTCAGATAACTTCATTTTTTACTTTAAACAATATATTTTAAAAACAAATTAATTATAGCAAATAATCTGCGAAAAGCAAATAATTTACTGTAATTGAAAAAAATCAAAAATCCTGTATCTGCAATTGCCGACCTGTATGAGGCTATTGATGACATAAAAGTTGAAGAAGTAAAACAGTATGAATTCTATCTCAGAACAGTCCTGCCTCTTTATGAGCCGGAAGATAGTGATGTGTTTAATGTTCTCAAGAGTTGAAGGCGGATTTAAGTGGTTTTTTTAAACAAAATTCAGGCAAAGACCAAATTATAAAAAAAAGCCGCAGCACTGTGAGACAGATTAACTGCCCCACAGCGCCGGGAAAGGAGAAAAAAAATGAAAAAACAGGTTGGTAAAGCAGCTACCACTCATATCCAACCCGGAATGAAAGCTCGCTTGTGTTGATCAGATTAACAGGCTGTGTAAATGGGCTTATTGCATCGCTGTCGCCCCAGAATGACATCTGTGTAAGCTTGTAAAACCATTTGCCGTCGTACGTATACTTTACAGAGGCCATGGTCATCAATACATTTTCAAAATCATACATGCAAAATATCTCAGGATGTATTCTGCCGTACCAGAAATCAGACCATATAAAACAGGTCAATCTGTAGTTGTCTTCTTCATCAAATGGTCGCCATGTTTTATCATAATCCCAGTCGTCTATATGTTTCCAGTAAAACTGCCATGATGTTTTAATCATTGAAGTGCTGTTGATTTTTCTGATCCACAAATCCTTGTCAAAACCCAAAAGACCCTGATAAACCTTGTGCATTGAATAGCCTCTGGCATTTTCATCGCCTGGTAACATCGGAAGTGCCATGGCTTTTACTAGTGCGCCCTGGCCTCCCCAGCAGTCTTCAAGATCCAGGACCGCAACTTCATCAATAAGATTTCCCTCACCTCTTATTACTGCATTTAACGGAGCAATATACAGATTAAAAGATGCCCCTATATAATTTTGCTTGGGATGATCAAAAGAAAGAACTCCCTTTGTGAAAAACTCTGAAAAATTCATTGCCCCATCATCCTGATATCCACGAAAGTAATAGAGGGAGGCGTTAACATTTCCAAAGGAGGAGGTTAACCTGCCGCCATACTCCAGATGATCAATACCCCTGGTCGCTGAATTGTCATGCCAGCTCGTTTTGCCGGATTCGGCTTCAATGCTTGCTAAGCCGGCACCTTCAAGAAGAGGATAAGCCGTTGCTTCTAAATCATTTATTGATTCAGAACCTGCAACTGGTGTAAAACCTAAGCCTGCAAACTGATTCCCACGCAGTTTAATAAATTCAAGAGACTTGTCCTTAAGCTGTTTAAAGCCAAATGCATATGGAGCATCCATATTATCATCCATAACCGAAAACAGGTGCGGTCTTATATCAGGTGTGGCAACGAGTTGCGCGTTAAAATTTTCCAAAAAACCAAGGTTTCTTCTTGAGTAATCAAGACGTCCCATCCAGATTGGTGTTGCAAGGTCGTCGGGTGTTTCAAAAAACATTAATACACTGTTGTCCTGGGGGTTTATCACATTCATCACGTTAAATCCGTCAGCCTCACCCCACTGAACTATCTGCCTTCCAATTCGCAGCATTGTGGTCTGGGTAGCAGTTTCAGCGAGGATATCTATGAAAGCCTCGCGAAGATCATTTTCATATTTTAAGTCATCCTTTCCGAGTTCATAATCGGCAGGGCTTTTGTCCCTTACATCATCATACTTGTCCGTTACATCGAAAATAGCGTCATATGCGCCCCTGTAATTAATAAAAAATTTATCAATTTTAACCAAAGGTCTTCCTTCATACTCCGGCCTTATTGCAAGGTCAAATTTCAGCTCATTCCGCCACTGTGCGCCGTTTGTCTCGTCCAGAATCCCATGCTGAAATCCGTCAGTATCCCTTACAACATATGTAGACTGAATTCTGCCGTGAAAATCCACTACCATGGCAAAAATCTGGTCTGAAAATAAAAACAAGAAAAATAATGCGAAAAAACCAATTTTTATATGCCTTTTCATCTCTCCTCCTTTTTTCATTTAAGCAGCCTTTATTTACTGAACGTACTCAGCCTGCCCACTGTAAAAGTCTCAGGAGTTATGGCAGGGGTGTCAAATGCCCGGTAAACCCTTGAACCATCACAAGCAATGCCATTTGCATGCTGAATTGTTGCATGTCCTGTTTTCTCATCTAAAAGAGCCTGGCCACACATGCTTTGAGCTGCTTTTATGTCTCTCCATTGACAGTAGTAGGGAACAAAAAGGCTGGTTTTCCAGTGCTCTTTTGCCCTGTTCCATGCCATTTTATATGCAACTGTACCAGTATCCCTGTCTATCCAGTATACTGATCTTGCATAACTGTAGTATTTATCATGGGGTATGGCCTCGATTATATACATCGTTCTTGGAACCCATACGATATTGATAGGCGCCCACTTGGCCCATTTGCAACCCTCTACTTCATAACCAAATAGTATTGGAATCTCGTCTTCAGGACTTTGCCATCCGCCGTCTTTACGCTGATACATCTGGCTTCTGTAGTGTGTATTATATTCCGCAATAAGTGCAAGGCCATCCACTTCTCCGAGACAAGTCCACTTCATTGATGCATTAAGGCCAGACCATCCATGACCGTCATCGATTGTAAATTCCGATCCCATGTATGGATCCGATCTGTTTGCCCCGGACATTCTCTTTACCCTTCTTATTGCAGGCACATAAGTATAAACATCATCTTCTGTTGCGTTGGCCTTTCGCAGGCTAAGCTGGGCCATGCCGTTCATGTTATAAGGAACTGTAATATTTATTATGGTGGTATTTGAAAATCCTGATTCGTTAGGGATCCTGTCCCGTATCCCCCTGTATGAATATTCAAGCCACATAACCTTTATGTATCTTTCAAGACCTTTTTCCCCTATCCATTCTATGAAAAAAGGCTGCTCCCATGTTTCAAACCTGTTGGTCATAAATCTGCGGTTGAACATGTATTTTGCAGCGCCGTCAGGATCGTTTTTTATATCAAGATATGGAAAAGGCATGCCGTAAACATAAAGAGAGGGTTTCCCTGTGTCAGCATCTACAAGGTTTTTTTTCTCATTCAGAGCATATTTTCCCT
>Ga0190313_1001318_pt1 | contig 13465 bp, 16 predicted proteins | sample 4870071011_MG_FD_169989 | JGI IMG/M metagenome (GOLD analysis project Ga0190313, IMG submission 169989) | Hydrothermal vent sediment bacterial communities from Southern Trench, Guaymas Basin, Mexico - 4870-07-10-11_MG | ecosystem: Environmental > Aquatic > Marine > Hydrothermal vents > Sediment ...
CAGTATCAGGATTCTTATGACCAAAGATTAAAATTCTCATATTCCTACAAAAAAGAAGTAAATCTTTTATAAATGTTTTTTTAAAATCTCTTGGTGTCTTACCAGATTTTAAGAATCCTTTCACAACCAAAATATATGATTTTCCTGTTTGATAAGAGCACTCCCCTAACCTCACCTCTTCTATGAGTTTGAAATTTCGCTTTAACCTCCTCTTAGGAGATTATGCGAATAAAAATTGCGCTTAATAATTGTTAGTTTCAATTATGAGTCTGCCTCTTAAAAACTTCAATTAAAAAACTTTATATAAAAATCAAGAATAAATCTTGTTATGGAACAATAAGGTGAATAAAATGAGAATATTAATCAAAGATGAATATTTAGATTTTGAAGCACCCATACAAATGACTGAAGAGCAAAGAGAAAAGTTTATTCGATTTATGAAAAGTTTATTTGGTGATATTAAAGTTGTAAATGTTATAGAAAAAACAAAAGAGATGGGAGATAGGGAGATAAATCCTAAAAAATGGACAGCTGAAGAATTATCCTTACTTCTCACACCAATGAGTAATAGAGAGCTTACTGTTAAATTAAAAAGAACTGAGATGAGTGTTAAGATGATGAGAGGTTCATTTGTACCTGAATTTTTAGTATGGGCAAAGGAAAAAGGTTATAGTTTACCTGTTAGGATAGAAACAATAAAAGAATTTCTCGAAGAGAGGGAAAAAGAATGAAAATTTTTATTGGAGATAGGGATGGTGTAGATTTTGATGCTCCAATTAAAGTTAATGATAAACAAAAAAATAACATAATTAAATTTTTAAAAGAGATGTTTAAAGTAGTTATTGTAGAAAATACAGATTCTTTTAGAAATGATCGAATAGGGGATAAATTTTTTATGAGAGAATGGACTACAAGGGAATATGCTGTCTTATTAGAAATAGAAGATACAAATAAAGTCGCTGAAATGCTTGGTCGCTCATGGATGAGTGTTAATATTAAAAGAGGAGCTTTTATTCCTGAGTTTCTTACTTGGACGCAAAATAAAGGCAAGGATGTTTTAAAAGATGATACAAAAAAATTAATTGAAGAGTTTATGAAAGAGAAGCAAGAAGAAATTATTTCGAGAAGGAAAAAAAGAAAAAATATTAGGCAAATAGAAAAAGAAATAGAAAAATTAAAAGATGAATTAGAAAATTTGAATTCAGAAAAAAGAAAAAGGCAAATAGGATTGGCTATTGCATTAGGTCAATTGAGAAATATGACAGTAGAAGAGTTCATACAGAATAAGAAAAAAGAAATAAATAACAAAATCTTTCAATTGAAAGAAAAACTCTCCAAGATGAAAGAATAATTTTCGGCGGACTCACAACTCAGATTTTTTTTCCTTTCGGAGCCTCACGTATCTCTCAGAACGTTATACCAATAATAACCTAACAGAACTAATATGTTCTTGAAATTCACTTTATTGATTAAGGCATTAATCTTTTCATGTCTCTTGGGAGGAATATTGCTTCCCTGATATTAGATAAATCCAGCATTTGCTTTACAAATCTTGCGGGTCCAAGCCCGAAACCTCCGTGAGGCGGGCAACCATATTTGAAAAAGTTGAAATAAAAGTCAAGAAGTTTTAAGTTTAACCCTTTTTCTTTTGCTTGCGAAACAAGTTTTTCATATCTATGCTCTCTTTGAGCGCCTGTTGTTATTTCAACTCCCTTGTATAATAAATCAAAACTTAAACTATTATTTTTTGAATCTCTCATGTGATAAAAACTTCTTACTTTCCAAGGATAATCTGTAATAAAAACAAAATCGTGATTAAATTTTTTCTTTACGTACTCACCAATAATTCTTTCATCTGTTGTGCTTATGTCCTCTCCTTTTTTTATTTTGCTTCCGTTTTTTTGAAGTATCTTATACACTTCTTCCATTTTCAAACGAGGGAAAGGTATTCTAGGAATGATTAAATCAATATCAAAAACTTCTTTTACCTTACCCCCCCACTTTTCTTTTATTTTTTTTATTGAATAAGCTATCATGTTTTCTTCAACTTTCATTACATCTTCAAAAGAAGTTATGTACGCCATTTCTAAATCAAAACTTGTGAATTCAGTCACATGCCTTGATGTAGAAGAAGGATCTGCTCTAAATACTGGTGCAACTTCAAAAACTTTTTCAAATCCCGCACTTAAAGCCATTTGTTTAAAGAATTGAGGTGATTGTGCAAGATAAGCTTTCTTGTCAAAATAAGGCAGTTCAAATACTTCTGCTCCTCCCTCGCTTGCTGCACCAATTATTTTTGGAGTAAAAATTTCAATAAACTCGTTTTTTAATAAATACTCTCTTGAAAAATTTATGAAATCACTTAGAATCTGAAATATTAACGTGTTTTTTTCTGTACGCAAATCAATCCATCGATTATCAAGTCTTTTATCAAGTCCTGTTTCAGAATTAAAATCAATCGGCAGATTTGGAGCACTTTTTGACAGTATTTCATACTTCTTAGCGATTACTTCAACTCCTTTTTTGCACAATTTACTTTTTTTAACAATGCCCTCCAAAGAGATTACACTTTGGATTGGAATACTACTTATTTCTTTCAAATCTTTTTCATTAAAATTCTCTTTTTTAAAAGTTATTTGAACAGAACCCTTAATATCTTTAAGAACAAGAAAAACAAGATTTTTTCCAATAAGTCTTATTTTTTCTATAAATCCTGATAAAACAACTTTTTTATTATGATTTTTTGGAGTTACAAAATCTGTTTGTTTTCTTTCAGCTAAATCAATCATATTCTCTACTAATCAACATTTTATTTTAAAATTTATTGGTTTTTTAAACTATTTAAAAATATTCTTTAAGTGAAGAAAGAAGGTCTTCATATTTCAATTCTCTCTCAAATACTATTACATTATTTTTTATTTTCTTATTTAATAAAGATGCAATTACATCCTTATTTTCACTTAATATGAGTGCAAAAGTTTTTTTGTTTGTTAAATCAGTAATTAATGTTAAAACAGAATGAAACCCCTCTTTTCTTAATTTTGACATTTCATGAAGAATTTCTTGTTTCTTTTCAATAAGGGATCCATCAATTGATTTTAAAATCACAATTCCAATTCTTTTATTATTAATATTTTCTTCTTTTAAGTTTTCAAAAAACATTTCAAAAATATTTTTGTCCATTTTCAAATTTTTCATAAATTCTTTTGCAAAATTATTTAAATTTAAAAGAAGAGAATTGCTTAATGATTCAGCTGCTTTATAATCATTTTTTGTGCAATCAGTAAGCCCTTTTGTACTGTATAAAATCCCGCATAAAAGCAAGCTTCTGATTTTTTTAGGAATAAAAATATCTTCTTCTTCAAAAAGTTCAAAAATAAGCGTGCACGTGCTTTTATATGGTTTTGTTATAAAAGTGATTATGTTTTCATGCTTAAATGAAATTTCATGAGTGTCTATTACGCCAAAAATTTTTGCTTTTTCAACACTTTCACTAAATTTACTTAAAAAATTGTGATTCACTAAAATAACTTTTTTATTTTTTAGATTATCTACTTTTTTTGGTTTTTCAACATTATATTTTTTTAATAAATACACAACTTCTTTTTTTAATTTCTTAAATACAACAGGTTCTGCTCTCATTTTTTGTTTATTTATCAAAAAACTTAAACTTATTGCAGAACAAATGTCTTCAATAGTTTCTTCTTTAGTTCCAAGAACAAAAATCATGTTATTTACACTTAATCAAGTTGGTTTAATAAAATTTATTTTTTATTTCTTTTTTTTCTTTCCATAATTTTGAAAAGCAACCAAAAGAATATTGTGCATAATAATGAAATTGAGACAATTAAAATCCAAGAATGAATATGCTCTGGAAATCTGAAAAAAAGTAGTAGTCCAACAAGAATGATGAAGCCAATATAACTTATAAGAAATTTTTCCTTGTCTAAAGTGATTTTATTTATATTTTTAATAAAATTGTATGTTTGTTTTCCAAAAGTTTTTTTTATTCTTGAACCGAATATTGTTAAAAAATCTTTTAAAAAAAGAAACATTAAAAAAAAGCTTGAAAGAAAGATTACAGCATCATATGTTATATTTGACCAATAATCCTCCCATGTTATTAAAAGCCCAATCTCATCAGCAAATAAACCAAGTCCAATCCCATAAAACATAGAACCCAAGTATACTACTTTTTTATTAGAATAGTTTAATCCGAGAAAACCGCCAAACAAAATTAAAATTGTTCCAAAGAAAAAATGGTGAATGTGATAGTCTTTAAAAGTTATCCAAGTTGTGGGGTTAAGAATAACAAAAATTCTTGCAATCATGAATGAAAAGATAAAGCAAGAGAACATAATAAATGGCACTGCCTTATTTCTTTTTTTAACATAATCAAGAATTTTTGCCATGATGTGTAAAAAAACTTACTTTAATTTAAATCTTAAGATTTTAAAGAAATAAACTTAAAAATTAAAAACTTATTTGATATGAAGGTAAATGATGAAGCTCATGAGCACTGAGATTATCCAATGAAGAAAAGATGGGCGGACAGATACCATTTATTTTTTAAACAAATTATTTAAGTGAAAAAAGATTAAATTATTTCTAAATGAAACCCAAACTCCAACCACACATTATGATATCAAAGTCAAGTCCTTTTGTTTTGCTTCCTGGAGATCCTGGAAGAGTGTTGCGTATAAAAAAGTTTTTGAAATCTTCAAAACAAATTGCATTTAATCGAGAATATAGAACAATTATTGGTTTTTATAAAGGTGTTGAAGTGACAGTAACTTCTACAGGAATTGGCGGTCCAAGTTTAGCTATTGCACTTCATGAACTTGTTAAATGCGGAGGCAAATACTTTATTAGGGTTGGTAGTTGCGGTTCTCTTCAAAATTATTTAAAAATAGGTGATTTAATCATACCTAACAAAGTTTACAAGGATGATGGAACATCAAAACTTTTTTCAAAAACGAAGTTTGTTAAACCATCAAAACGTGTTTATGATGCGCTAATTCAAAGTGCTAAAAAAACAAGCAATATAAGATTTTTTACAGGAATAAATCGTTCTCATGATTGTTTTTATTTGAAGAATCAGAAAAAAATCAGTGAAGAATTTCATAAAAAAGGTTTTTTAAGTGAAGAAATGGAAGCAGCAACTTTGTTTTCAATGAGCAAATATCTTGGTGTTGAAGCAGGTGCTGTTCTTAATTGTGTTGATACATTTTCTCAAAAACCTGAAGAAGGTATAAAAGAATATGCTTTGAAAAACAAGAAAGCAATGCTTGGCGAGAAAAACGAAATCATAGTCTCTTTAGAGGCATTAAAAAAAATATCGAGAGGTGAAAAAAATAGCAAAAGGAAAAATTAAGTTTGGACAAGAACTAAAAAATGAGTTCAACACATTCGGGCTTGTCTTAATACCTGTAGCAATTGCAATAAATTGGGTGGGTGCGTATTTTGCACAATTACTTAAACTACCAATATGGCTTGATACAATTGGAACAATGATTTCTGCAATACTTGTTGGACCATGGAATGCAGCAATAGCTGGTGCTCTTACTAATTTAATTAAATGGATAACCTTTGACCCAGTAGCAGGACCTTATGCAATAACAAACGCAGCAATTGGTATAACCTTAGGCATGCTTTACAGAAAAGGATGGTTTTCAGCAAAACCAACAGTTAGTCAAATAATTAAATCAGGCATTATTATAGCAGTAGTTGCAACTGTAATCTCAGCACCAATCACCGTGTATATGTTCGGCGGTGTGACAGGCGGCGGCGTTGATTTAATAACAGCAATGCTTTTAGGAACAGGAGGCATGGGAGGATTGCTTACTGCAGTATTTAGTTCAGAATTAATTGGTGACTTGCTTGATAAATTAATAAGCCTTGTTGTTGTAGGGGTGATTATTGAAAACATACCTAAAAAATATTTTAAACAATAAATTTCATTTTTTATTTTTTTATTTTATATTGTATGTGAGGCAGGCAATATGGCTTTAATGATAACAAGTTTTATACAAAGAGATTCTTTTATTCAAGAATTAAATCCTATTTCAAAGATTTTTCTCATACTTCTTGTTATTGCAAGCATAATTATTTTAGATAATCTTTACATTACTTATTTTTTTCTAATTAATGTCTTCTTCTTAGCTTATTTGGCAAAAATTGAAAAAGAATTTGTTAAAGGCATAACAATTGTAATGCTGCCCATTGCAGTATGGTTCTTAATAATACATGGTATTGTAAATCCTGCTGGAAAAACAATTCTTTTTAAAATATGGTTTATACCTTTTAGAAAAGAGGGTTTGTTGTTTGCTTTGAATTTCGGAAGCAAGTTAGTAACTATTATTTCATACTTTTATTTTTTTATTATAACAACTTATCCAGGAGATATTGTGGGTTCTTTTTCAAAAATAGGTTTGCCTTACAAAGCAGGATTTCTTATAAATTCTTCTTTGCAAATGTTGCCTTTAATGCAACGCAGAGCAGAAAAAATACTTGAAGCACAAGAAGCAAGAGGTTTAAAAGTAAAAGGAAAATTAAAAGATAGGTTTAAAGCATACACTCCTCTTATTATTCCATTAATACTTGGTGCTTTGATGGAAACTTATGAAAGGGTTTTAGCAATAGAGATAAGAGGATTTAGTGCAAAAGTTAAGAAAACGCATTACAAGGAGGTTAATTTTGAAAAAAAAGATTTAATTTTTTGTTTTACTTATTTATTTTTAACATTAATTTTGATTATAGGAGGCGGAAATTTTTGAACCAAACAATAATTGAATTTAATAATTTCAAATGGCATTATTCAAATAATAAAAAGTTTAGATTAGATATTCAAGAACTAAAAATAAGAAAAGGAAGTTTTGTTGGAATAATTGGACCAACAGGTGCGGGAAAAACAACTTTTTGTTATTCAATTATGGGTGTTGTGCCTCATTTACAAAAAGGGAGAATGGAGGGCAGCGTGAGAATTAAGGAAATTGAAACTAAAAACTCTTCTTTAAATGTTCTTTCTCAAAAAGTAGGTCTTGTTGTTCAAAACCCCTTAAGTCAGATGAGTGGTGCGGGATTAAATGTTGAGGAAGAGATTGCTTTTGGACTTGAAAACCATGGTTATTCAAGGCAAGAAATGATAAAGAAAGTAAAAAAAATTATTGAATTAATTGGATTAAAAGAATATGCACGCAGAAGTCCTTTTGAATTAAGCGGCGGGCAGCAACAAAAAGTAGCAATAGCAAGCATTCTTGTTTTAGAGCCAGAAATTCTTATTTTAGACGAACCAACAGGTTATTTAGATCCATTAAGCACGGATATGATTTTTACTCTTGTAAAAGAATTAAAAAAACAAGGAAAAACAATAATTTTTGTTTCTCACAAATTTGAATACCTTAATGAACTTTGTGATGAAATAATCTTAATAAATAAAGGAAAAATTATCAAAAAAGGCGCGCCTACTGAAATTTTTAGTGATATTTCATTGCTTTCTAAAAACAATCTTAGTGCTATGGATGTAACAAATCTTTTTGCCAGACTTAAAAAAGCTGGAAAATGGAAAAAAAGGTTTGCTGTTAGTGTTGAAGAAAGCGAAAAAGAGTTAAGAAGTGAGTTTCCATGGATGAGATAATAAAAATTGAAAAACTTACATTTGTGTATCAGCCTGCAAATGTTAAGGCATTAGATAATGTGAGTTTTTCAGTAAGGAAAGGCGAAGTAGTTGGAATAATTGGTCAAAACGGAAGTGGGAAAACAACGTTAGTAAAGCATATTAACGGTCTTCTTAAACCAACAAGAGGCAATGTTTTTGTAAATGGGGTTAATACAAAAAGCAAGGAAATAGATGAATTATCAAAAACCGTTGGGTATGTTTTTCAAAACCCTGATGACCAAATATTCAGTAATTCAATAATAGATGAAATTAGTTTTGGCCCAAAAAATTTGGGTTTTGGAAAAAGAAGAATTAAAGAATTAGTTGAAGAAGCATTAAAAACAACTGGTTTAGAATATGTTAAAAAAAATCATCCTTATGATTTGCCTTATAATAAAAGAAAATTGATTGCAATAGCTTCTATCCTCTCAATGAATACTGAAGTAGTAATTTTTGATGAGCCAACAACAGGACAGGATTATTTAAACAGGAGGATTGTTATAAAAATCATTGAAGAGCTTAAGAAAAAAGGAAAAACAATTCTTGTTATTTCTCATGACATGGATTTCATAGCAGAAACCTGTAATAGAGCAATAGTGTTAAAAGAAGGAAAAATACTTCTTGATGATACTACTGACAAAATTTTTATGAAAAAACAAATTTTGAAAAGCACGAGGTTGAAACCACCGCAAATAACGAGGTTAGCACAAAGGTTTAAGAGAATTTACGATGGAACACTAAGCGTAGAAGGTTTTTTTAATCAAATGTATAAATAATGAGGGGATAAATTTAAAAATCTGGTTTTTTTAAAATAAACGAATGCAAGAATATATTGTTGATTTGCACACGCATATAAGTAAAAAAACGAATCCTTTAATTCTTGCTGAAAAATTAAGTGAAGGAATAACAGGTCTTGCAACCATAAATGAAGTTAAAGGAATTCTTAGTTATGACGATGCTTTAAAATTAGGAGAATTAAAAGAAATTAAAGTTACTGAAATAAAAAAAGGAATTATTGCAAGAATAACTTATGGAAAAAGAACAGGATATTTCATAAAAACGCAAGAAATACTTGCAGACAATCATGTTCTTGCACTTGGTTGCAAAGAAACAATACCCACTTTAAAAAATCCATTAGAAGTAATAAAGAAAATAAGAGAAAAAAGAGGTTTTGCAATACTCAATCACCCTTTCATAAAGAGTAGCAAACTAAAAATAAAAAAGTATTCAACCTTGAATATGAAACAAAAAGAAAGATTAAAAGAATTGTTTAAAGAAGCAGATGCTGTTGAAGTATTTAATGCTCAATGCATAAATTTACTGCCTGATTTTTTAACTTTTCGTTTTATGCCTTTATTATTATGTGCTAAAAAAGCAAATGAGAAAGCTGAAATTCTTGCTAAAAAACTTGATGTTCCAGGAACTGCTTCAAGCGACGCACATAAAAGAGTGAATCAAGTTCATGTGAGCGGGGTATTAGTAAAAAATTTTAAGAATTTTACTCTTAAAAAATTGTTTAACAATATAAAAAATAAGGATTTTGAGTTAAAGAAACAATACATAAGTAGAATAGACTTTTTTAAATCACATTTCTTGTAAAAAAAAATAAAAATACTAAACTTTAAAAAAAGTATTTTTCGATAAAAAAATATGAATGGCATTGTTTTAGATATGCATAATCATGTTGGAACAATAATGCCTTTTAACAAAATTCTTTCTGTCTTAATTTCTCCCGGAATTATTGGTTTAAGTCATTTGAATGATTGGAGGAAAAAAATAGATGGGAAAGAATATCCTGTTTCTCTTGATTATGAAAACGCTCTTAACATTCCATCTTATCTTGAGAGATTTAAAGAAAAAGGATTAAGAAAAAAATATGTTGATTTAATGAGCGAAACCCAGCTTAATGCAAGCTTGCCTGTTGAAATTAGTTTAACTCTTAATAAGAGAAAAGACAAGAACTTATTATTCAATAATTATTTCATGAATGAGGAGGGAGTGAAAGAAAAATTAAGACCTAAAAACCTGGATTCTGAAATAAAAACAGAATTCTTTTTTGAAGAAATCATTCCAAAACTTCTTTCAAGAATAACCATGAATGTGAGAGTTAATGATGAAGTGCATGAAACGCAAGGTTATTTTTTAAGAGCTCAAGAAATAATAACCACAACTTATCACCTTACTTCAATAAGCGTTGAAGAATATTTTTTAGATTATGAACTTAAAACGCGAGAATACAAGGGATTGGAAGAGGTTCTTGAAAACCTTTCTTCAAATAACATGATTGGAATTAATCACCCGTTCATTCTTCAAGGAAGAAAAGGAGGCTACAAAATTTGTTTAAATAAAAGAGGATTAGAAGAACTCTTATTAAATAATAAGAGGATATCAATGATTGAAGTTCATAACGGGCAAATACCTTGCATTCTTAACTTTTTGAATGCAAGAGTTGAAGAATTCGCGAAAAAGTTTTCAAACAAGTATTACAAACTAATTCCTTATTCTTCTTCAGACACTCATATTTATTCTAAAATTATTAAAAAAAATGGGATTATCTTAAAAAAAGATTTTATTAATAATTTGAATGAAAAAAATTTTTTTGAACAAATAAAAAATAATTACTTGGGTTTAAAAAAGAAAAATTTTTTTTAATTCTTTTCGCAAAAACTTTTTTATTACAAGAGTATTAATTCCTTTTATGAAAATTGTTTGCGTTGGTAATCTTAATCAAGACATAACATTGTTCATGAAGCGTTATCCAAAAAAACATGAGAAAATTGAAGCTCAAAACATTTTAATAAGTAATGGAGGCAGCAGTGCTAACACCGCTTGTTGGCTTTCGAAATCAGGGATTCAAACAATATTTCTTGGCAGTGTTGGTGATGATAGTGCTGGAAGAGCACAAATAAAAGAATTAAGGAGTTATGGTGTTAAAACAACGCACATAAGAGTGAGTGAGTTAAGCACTGGTAGAGCAATAATAATGCAGACAAGCACTGATAAGAGAATGATTAAGCATGCGGGAGCGAACACAGAAATAAGATTAAACAAGAAATTATTAAGAAATGCTCATTGGGTTCACGCGAGCAGCATGAATAAGGAATTAAGAAATGAATTATTCAACTATTGTTATGATAATAACATAATTCTTAGTTATGACCCTGGAAGTAACACACCATCAAGAAAGGAATTAAAAATGATAAAATATCTTTTTATTAATGAAGATGAATTGAGTAGAATAACTAAAAGATTAAACATTGTTGATTCTGCTAGGAAATGCGGTGCTGAGAATGTTCTTGTTGGCTTAAATAATGGTGGTGCAATTTTTGTAAATAAAGATTTCATGGTTTCAATCCCAAAAATAAAGATAAATGATTTTGTTGATGGAACAGGTGCTGGTGACGCTGGGAATGCAGGATTCATTTATGGCATCTTAAAAGGAAAAAAAATAATTGAAGCTGTTAAACTTAAAGTTATTCTAAGCAATTATAAAATAGGTTTTAAAGGCGCGAGAACAGGAATAAAAAATATTAAATTCTTTTATAAATACTTAAAAAAATAATTTGTAACACTCCTGAAAGCACTAAACATTAGTCCTTACTTCGTTATGGGAATAACTATTGAATAATTCGCGGGCTTTAACATCATTTATTAAGTACTTATTCAAGCGACCTACTTCATACAATTTATTAAGCAACCTAATGTCTTCAATATCCCTGTGTTCCATGCGACGCAATTTATCTTTAAGAATCTCAGATAATGGTGCTACGAAAACAGGAATTAAACATGGTTTTCCCTGTTTTTTTGACTTAAAATAAGGAACACTAAGAACATTTCCTTCAGGCTCACTTGTTTTAATTGCATAATCAAATCTTAATTCTCTCTTACTTCTTGGATTATTACTTAAGAACGTGCCATAATTAATTCTCACTCCATCAACGGACTTGGTTGTTTCTTCTTTATGAAAAGTAGAATTAATTAATTCTCCAAAACTTAAAAAGGATTCAAGAACCCTGCTTTCAAGATTAGAAGTATCACCTTGTAAATTATAAAAATCAAGATCAATATCATTAGTATTCCTCAATAAAACACGCTTTATAACATCCTGAGATTCTTTGCTTTTAATGCCTGATGAAGCAAGAATGTAAGCTTGAACTGCTAAACCACCAACAAGCCTGACTCCTACTCCCTGCTCTTCTGAAACTTCTGAAAGCCAGTTTAATTCATCCAAAACATCTGGTAATTTCATGACACTTGAAATACTAAACACCTTTATAAACCTTACTCCTTGTTAATTACTAATTAGTGGTGAAATTAATCTCTGACGCCTTCTGCTGTAACCCTGAAAACAGCTTCTCCTTCAGGCAAACAAGGACTGTCAATTAAGCGTGCAATACGTTTCTCTCCCTTGCTTTTGCGTAAATAAACCCTGTATGTGCTTGCATGCCCTACTATGTGCCCTCCAATTGCTTGTGTTGGATCCCCGAAAAACATGTCTGGTTTGCTCATCACTTGATTGCATATGTAAACAGCTAAATTATACCTATCTGCTAAACGCTGCAAGAAATGAAGATGTTTGTTTATTTTTTGTTGTCGTGTTGCTAAGGTTCCTCTTCCAATATACTCACTTCTAAACAAACCCATTAATGAATCTACAACAATTAATTTTACATTTAAATTCTCTTTTTCAATAAGTTCTGGTATTTTTTCAGCTAACAATATTTGATGATCACTGCTGAATGCTCTTGCAACTTTTATTCTTGATAATGCTTTTTTAGGATCCATACCAACAGCTTGAGCTAATTGCATGATACGCTCAGGTCTGAATGTTTTTTCTGTATCAATAAAAACACAATCCCCATCCAAACCCCCTTTTTCTTTAGGCAATTGAACATTAACTGCAAGCTGAAATGCTGTTTGAGATTTTCCACTTCCAAATTGCCCGAAGAATTCTGTTATTGCTTGTGTTTCTATTCCCTTCCCTCCTAACAAATTATCCAATTCCTTGCTTCCAGTCGTAATATAACCAACTTTTTTTCTTTTATTAAGCAAATCCTCTCCTGTAACAAAATTCATTTTAAGCATTTTTCGTGCACTACTGATTATTTTTTGTGCTGTTGCAGAACCCAAACCCGTGTCTTCGCTTAATTGTGCAGCAGGCATGACAGCAATACTCATTAAATCAGTATATCCTAATTCTTCTAATTTTTCTGCTGTTTTTTCTCCAACTCCAGGAATATCTCTAAGACTTAATTTTAATTTTTCATTTTCTTCTTTTGATTGAGTCTCATTTGTGCTTTCTTCTGTGCCTTCAAAAAGTTCTTCTTCCATGCAATCACCTGTGTTCATTAATACTTTTACACCTTCTTTTTAAAAGAAATTAGATAGTGCAGTGCCACTATTCCAGTAATCTGTTTTAAATTTTAAACCTAAAACCATATATAATTTTTTTAGATTAAAAATACTATGTATATTGTGGGTAAATGTTATAAATGCGGGGAGTGGATTGCATTCTTGAGAGTGCAAAAAAGTGTGAAATGTCCAAAATGCAGTAGAGTGCTTAAAGTATCTAAAGTGCTTCAGAACAAACATTACTTTGTTGATAATGCGAGAATAGCAGGAGAAATAATCAAAAAATTTCATGAATCCCAAGGAGATGTCGGGTTTTTTGTATTCAAGTGAATTAAATATTGCCTGGGTGGCGGAGTGGTTTAACGCGTCGGTCTCGAATAATTCTTGAGACAACCGATGCCCGAAAGGGCGCACAGGTTCGAATCCTGTCCCAGGCGCTTTTTTCCCTAATTAAAC
>Ga0190313_1001320_pt1 | contig 13452 bp, 15 predicted proteins | sample 4870071011_MG_FD_169989 | JGI IMG/M metagenome (GOLD analysis project Ga0190313, IMG submission 169989) | Hydrothermal vent sediment bacterial communities from Southern Trench, Guaymas Basin, Mexico - 4870-07-10-11_MG | ecosystem: Environmental > Aquatic > Marine > Hydrothermal vents > Sediment ...
GCCCGAGCCTTGCTATTTTTTTATTGGATTGTCTAACGAATTTGGATATGGATCGGCCCATGGAGCGAGCCGGTTTTGATATCTTATTGATCCCTCTGAAAACAGCCTCAACAGTAAATCGTTTTCCTGCCATTATTTTTTCCCTGTTGACTGTTTTAGAGTATTGTGGAGTCCTCTGTAGTAAAATCTTATGTCATCGAGATCAAGTTGCAGGGGATCTGAAGCCCCCGGATAATCCATCGCAACCTGATACATTTGTTCTATAATTCCCTGTATTCCTTTGACTATGACCTCTGAACCGTTCCGAATTATGACAGAGGTCACGCACCGAAAAAAAGGGATACCATTTTCATACCGAACCACAAATCAATTGCATCGAGTTTCATGCAGTTTTTAGGGTCCCATCCTACCCAAGCCGCTAAAAATGCTATTGTTTTATGGACGTTTTGACTATCCTTATAGCGATCCATAACAACGAAGGTTCCACCTTTAAAACTTCGCCTGAATATCATTTCTGATTTTCCGGCAACTGGTTCTATTAGATTTAGGACAAGGTCTCCATTTTCTTCTGTTTGTGTGAATCCGTGAAGGAGACAATAAACAAACTTTTTCTTGATCTGAAGAAAATCAGACTTTTCCTCCACGTCCATTTCACTCTCATTCGTATCCAGCCGCAAATGATCAGCCCAGGACTGAAACTCTGATTCAGCCATTTCCTTTGTTATTTTTGGCTGATCCGCTTTTTCTGGGGTATCGAGGCTTTCACCTTCTACGTCTTCATTAAATTCAATATCATCTTTTGAGCGCATAATTTTTTATTGAGCTGTTAGTTTACCGGGTCCAGCAAAGGTAACCGGTACAGTTGCCCCCGCATTACCAAATTTAAGTTCGTCTTCAATCTGTCCGGTTCCGCCGTAAACAGATCCACTTGCGAAGGTGAAGTTTACCGGGAAATATCCGTTTTCATCGGCTTTTTCCTGCAAGAATTCTTGGTCTTCGAGGAGATCATCAACGGAAAGGGTTAAGCCGCCCATCATCCATTTTTTCCTGGATTTGATCAATCTGCCGGTTCCGTCTCCGTTTTCCTGGGTTTCATTTACAAACCCGCCTAATTGCCTTCCCGCGTCTGCGTCTGCCGCAACCGCAAAATATCTTCCTGCAATTGAAACGCTTTCAACTGGTCCGCCTACTGCTGTCATAATTTACCCCACGATTGCTTTAGTTCCGAAGAAAAAACCCCAATTTGAGGTAATGGAAATAATCCCGGTATTCCCGGATATCTGATAAGTATAGGAAACATCCAAGCGCCTTGGATTTGTTGCGCTGATATTTGCTTGAATCGTTTTCTTTGCTGTTTCTGGGTCGCTGACAATCGCTTCCAATGCCAAAGCATCAAGCATCACACCTATTGCTGTCACTGCATCTTTCGGCTTTTTTGCCAATGGATTTGTAGTTGGCTGAAAATCTGGAATCAGTGGGGCTCCTTTCCATGCATCAGCTTCAAAGATCAAAGCCAAATTGAAAAGATCCTGCCAAACTTTCACGATATCATTAATAAAACGATAAGCCGGGGGTTCTTCACCCGCTGGATGGTAAAACGTGACCGTATCAGACATTTCAACGACATTATCAACAACCTCAATTGTTGAGCTACCACCTTGTACAGCTGCTTCTCTTTCAATGCCTGTCCATTGCTCGGCATCAGTTCCGGGCGTGACACTCGTTGCTTTTTGTCCGGCATAATCAACAGGGGGATTGTTGTTTGCGATCACAACAGCCGCCGCCAATTGATCAGCGGCCACAACAAAAGGTAAATTATCAGAACCAGGAGCAACCAATTGAGCATTGATTCTATCAGTTTTCCTGGCTTCTGGTATCACGATTGCGGTTGCTTGGCTTACTACGGTCTGACCCGTGAAGACAACACCGGGTTTTTTAACCAGCGGCCCCCACCTGGGTTCGAAGAAATCAGCATATAATGAAAGGGTATCTGTATCAGTAATGTCCAGGCAGTTCAGAATAAAAGTTTCCCAGATGTTTCCAACTTGAGCAAGTGCCGCCGTGATATCTGGATTTGTCGCGCCTGATGCTGGCTGAACAACGGTAAAAACAATCCCCGCCTCAGTTCCAACCACTTCAACAACAATGTCATTCCCACTTGCTCCGCCCCATTTCGCATCAATATCGACAACAGTCGAAGCGTTATCGGTTGCTATCACTGGCATATTAATGACCGAATTAATGGCCGTCACAATCGCTGCCACTGCATCCGCCACCGTGGCCAGTACTGCAAGAGTAAATTCTTTTGACTTGATGTTGTTGACTTTCACATAATAAGTTTGCTGTGCTGTTTGATCTCCTACCGGTGTGATTGTTCCGGCTGCTGTAACCGCTGCGCCATCGTCTTTCAGCGGGAAGATAGTGATCGGGATAATTCCGACCCCGCCACCATTCGGAGGGAGCAATTCATTAACAACCAGATGCAATGGAGATCCATAGCCGTATTCATCACCAACGGCTTTCGCAGATGTCACAATCTTTTTTGTAGTTGCATAAGAAGCCTGTGAAACGGTTGATCCCTGACCAAAAACAGCAACCCGCATCGGGAGAAATCTAACGCCACCCCGCAAGTTTACAAAATTTGTTTCAATTCCAACTACCCGCGCAACGGCGGATTCTGCTACAGCTACCATAATTTATCTCCTATGTTGTGTCAAAATCAGCCGTTAAAATAACCTTTCCATCTTCAGCCCGTTTAACCTCAATTCCTACGACCTCCAACGTTTCAAAAGTCTCATTAACTGGAACCTCATTGAATGAAACAGATAATACGATTCTTGAAGCGATTACATTTTGAATCGGTCTATCTCCGATCTGAGGTTGGAAGATTTCTTTTGAATTGATCCAGCGCCGCCAAACAAGTTCGCCCCTGGCAAACTGCAAATAAGTATTATCAGGATGCATTATAATATTCCTGACAAGCCTGATAATTCTGTGAAGAGCTAAAACGCTTGATTCATCACCGGGATTATACCCGCCGGCAACATTGTCACTTGCTTGTACTGCTGTATAAACATCGATGTTGTAAATAGCATCGTCTTTCTGTCTGCCAACAATATCACCATCTTTCGGGTTAAAGCTTGAGGTATCATACCAGACATTGACCACCGGAGCTGCCTCAGGGTCATCCTGAAACACTTCAAACGGGTTCATTTTCTCGGAAAATACATCAAATTTCCATAAACTGGAATCTTTGCCAGCTGTGATAGCAAGTGCCTGTTGTGCTATTGTCTCAGCTGCCAGGATTGCGGCAATCTGCAAATCAACAATCTCAAAATTATCTTGTTTATCAATTAATGGAATAGTCATTTTTTATAAGATTCCAATGTACAAAGTACGATTCCGAGTGTCCGGTCTGGGTTGCCTTCCAGAACTATGAAAGTGTGATCATTACTTAGTTGATCAGTATACTCGACAATCCAGGGCTTTTTCTTTTTATCGCTTTGACCTTTTGGAAGAGTCGAAAATCCTTTGTCAGTCAGTTCTTGCATATCAACTGCAATCGTAGCATTTCTACCGCTGACCCCCACGCCCGTATCTGGATCAATTGCAAGATTTATGTCGTTTATTCGGCCCGTGACTTCTGCTGAAAATAGATCGGGGTCGGTTAAAGTGATAACCGTCCCGAATCCATATTCGGAATCCTTGAGCGTGAAAGCTTTATCCTGCTGTGCGATATTCAGGAAGTTCATAGGGATTTAAGGCTTTCTTTCAACAGATTCAATTCAGCCCTGATATCATCGGCTTTAGTTTCTTTTAATTCAATTTCCCATTCTTTCGCAAATTCGATCATCGGATCTTTGTTCATCGAATCAAAATCAGCTGATAGAATAGCAGCCTCTTTTTTCTCTTTGGCCTTGGCTTCTGCTTCTGCCAATTCAGCCGCCTCTTTATCTGCTTTCGCTTTGGCTTCAGCCTCTCTTTTTTCCTTAGCCTTGGCTTCTTTGGCAGCTTCGGCAAATGCTTCTTTCTCAGCATCAGTCAAAGGGACGGCTTTCAGTGCTTTGATATCAACCAAAGAATCAATAATTTTCTGTTTCGCTTCCTGGTCATCACCGCTGAAGTTAGCAAGCTCAAGTTTCCCGCCTTCGTGGACAACGCCCATTTTGCAGGTGACTGTTCGCCCCTTTTGCACTTCGTACTTTTGTGTAAAACCTGTCATTTTTCAACCTGTTTTAGCCGGGACGTACCCGGCGGTTAATTATTTGACTGTGAAAATACAGAAGGAATCCACGTCAGTCAAGACGCATTGTGGCGCTGATTTAACACCGTAAATAACATTTGATCCAACTGTATCAACGGCACCATAAATATGAAAATCACCTTTGACAGTTTGTGGAATCTGATTGATTCCGATAGAAGCAAGCCTTGGATCAGCTGTTACCAGTTTAGCAATTCCAGCATAAAGCAAATCAAAACGAGCGTTGAAACTACCAAGCCAAACTTTATCAGTCGGTACGTATGGAACCTTTGTTCCCTCGTTTGCAAGCCCGTATCCAGTTGGAACCTTGTAAAACTGAGGATATGTCCAAACGTTAATGACATAATCACCAATAGTCAAACGGCCATGAAACGCGGCCCCTTCTGAGTTTATAACAGGAGGACGAAAGTTCATGTTTTCAACTTTTTCCCATTGAACGTTTGCTCTTGCCAAGAATTGAGCATTATTAAACAACAGATTCAAAGCTGTTGACCCCCAAATTGAATCAGTAGTCATCGTCAAACCGTCTGTCCTGTTTAACAATGCGCCCCCGGCAAGATCATCAATCGGAACGCCATCAGCGTGAGACCAATCAACAGCCGGTGCAATTTTGTGACTTGTTTTTACCTTAAAATCAATAGTATCACTATTGATCAGAGGAATAGTCCCGGTAAACATCGCGTTAGCAGCCTGCAATTCAATCGCCCTGAGAATCTTGTCCTGCATTACAACTTGATCATCAGTGATAGCCGCGATCACATCTGCCATTGTATTTTCATCGTACTCAGTCCTGCCGATTGCACGTTGAAGCCGCTCATTTTCATCATAATTGGCGAATTCATCATAAACAGGCGGTGTATAAGTTTTGGTTGTGAATCGCTTATTCACATTATTCCTTCCACCTGTACCCCTGACAATATCAACAGAGACATCTTCGTCATTTCTTTTAATGTCAAAAACGATTTCAACAGTATCCGACTTGTTGCTGTCCGGGCTTTGAAATCGACTTGACAAAAACATTGTTGGATTGGCTTTTTTCTTGAAAACCAAACCCATTGCACGTCTAACAAAATCCATTAAGCCCCCTTATTGATTATCAAGAATGTCGTTTCTAACGCCTTTAATGTCAAGAATTGTGAAATCCCTTAGTTGGTCAAGGGCTTTTTGTGGTACGGCTCCACCGGCTTGAACACTTAGTTTTAAAAAATGAACTTCGCCTGAAATCAGCATTCTTCCATACTGATCTTCGGCACCAGTTGAAGTTTTAGCACCTGGCATAATTCCAAGGGCCTGACCACTTCCATTCACGCCATCTTCGACCCATGGTGTCCACTTGTTTTCGAGATCAGTAACAACCAAAGTGAAGAAATCGGCAACATCGAAATTTGTCGCTCCATCTGTGATCAGGAATTCCAAACCACCTTCAGATACTAGAAGTGTATCACCGGCAACGTCTGACATATTGAGATCACCACCGACTTGAACCCCATTCGGATCTTCAAGTTTGAACCTTCCGCCGTGAGTAACCCCAACTTTTGTACAAGTCAAAATCCAATCACCTGGAATCGGTGGCCCACCCGGAGCAAGTACAAAGGCTGTCACAGTTCCGTTTCCGGTATTGCCGCCATCAGCCGTGATTGATCCCGCTGCGGCAATCAATTTTGCCATGATTACACCAAGGGCATAAGTCAGGGCGCTTGCAAAATTTATAATCGCATCTTCAAACTTAGGGTTAAAAACCTCTAATTGAAGATTGTCACTATTTGTAACAACTGGGTTTGTCATGATTACACCTCCACGCGTGCAGGTTTGTTGCTGAGGCCCATCGCCTTATCAATCAGGGCTTTTTCTTTTGCATCCTCTGACAATTCTTTGTCTTTGTCAGGATTCAGATCGCCTTCAGGATTATCCTCTTCCCGTTTTTCAAGGTCTTTTTTTGTCATTCCCGCCGCCATGTATCCGGCCTGAACTTCGGCACTTCCAAATTCTTTGCCGTCTTTCAGGTTTTTCAAGCAAAGTTCAATTGCTCCTGAACTTTCGCCTAAAATAATATGGCCTTTCACCTGATCACGCTCAAGCGTTCGCCCTTCCTCGACCAAATCTGCACAAAGCTGCGGATATTCGGCCCTTAGCTCTTTTAAATCCATGAATTTCCTTTTGTTTGGTTTAATATCCGAGCCTTGATCAGACTCAAGTTTGCGACCTTTCCCCGAGGTTGCAGCGGGTTTTGAGTTTGATATTCTGGCAGGAGCCTCTTTGATCTCATCGATCATGCTCAAGCTTAAAGCTTCATCAGCGAGCAAAGAAGCCCCGCGCCCAAAATCTTTCTTGACTACTTTTTCAGAAATGTTTTTGCCAGTTGCGGCTGATCTGCCTTCACTAACCATCTTGATAGCTTTTTCTTCGACAGCATCCAGTTGTTTTATGAGTTCTTTTTCTCCTGATTTGGTGAAAGCGTCCGGGTTTTTCTTTGGGGCGTTTGAGCTTCTAACGATTTTTGAATATTTTGAATCATCATAAGCACGAGTCTGAACACCTAAACCGCCAACATCATTCGAATCAGTTGTTGATTCTATTCTATCAGCCTGTGCAGCTATGATATAAGCGGCTGAAGTTGCCATCCCTGTGACCTCTGCGACAATCGGTTTTTTTGCAGCTGCCAAGGCTTGAACGACTTCAGTCAATCCAATCCAATTACCGCCGGGGCTATCAATTTTTAATCTTATTTCTTCAATGCCGTCATTGCTATCAGCTGCCTGAACGGCTTTAATTATGCCGTCGTATGTCGTGTGATTGCTGCTGAAAAGAGAATAAAAGAAATCTCTTGTTTTTGTGAGTGGGCCTAAGACCGAGACAATTGCGGTTTTTCCAGATGTTATGAAATCTTGATCATTTTCTGATCCGTTTCGGCTGTTATAAAGCTCTTTAACAGACTCTTCAGACAGATTTGTTTTTTCAATCTGTTCTAAATATCTATCATGCCAAGCCGGATTGATTAGGGATATTTCCATTTTTAGTTTTTTTATTTCAATTTATGGCATAAGTATTGATTTGTCAAATTATTTTATCAGGGGCTTAAAAAATGCAAATACTGAAAGTATAATAGGCATTAAGATTGAAGCTGCAATCCATTTCAAACGATTGTCTCTGCGCCTGATAGATTTATGCACAATATCAAATTTATCTTTATTTTCACATTTTTCATCTTTAAGCGATTTTTCCAGATGTATAATTGACTGCTCATTAACAAGAGATCTTTCTGAAATTGTATCAAGTCTTTTGTGAACACGCCTTATCTGTTCTGAAATTTCCTTTTGCCCTTCAAGCAGCAATTTCAACATTTCTGTTTCTTGACTCATATTTTGTGTATAGATTATTCAAATGCTCAACTGACAATATTCTGCCGTCTAAATTTGCCATCGCTCTTACTGTTATTTCATCACCTTTTACCACTTCAATTATCCCGGTTCCTGAAAACGTGTTTAAATCCTGGTTATTTTGAAAATCCAATGATGTTTCAATCTTTTCAATTTCTGTTGAATTCAAGAACATTGCAAAATGAATCAAGACACCGAGATTCGGAGTTATTGAGGCAACACCGTCAAATTTGTATAAGCCATCATGTTTAATCGTGAAAATTCCCGTTACTTCATTGACGGTCATTTCAAATTCAACACCTTTATCAATTCCAGCGACTTGATACCAAGTATCTTTTAGGGTTAACGGTACGTCAAGACCCGGATGCTTGATAAACATCTCACCAACGATTGATGGTTTTGCCCCGTTTCCTAAGCTCATTTGACTATTTCCTCACGCGATCCGATCATATTATTTTTTACATGAGAATCATTGTATTTTATTGTTACGTCTGTACCTACTGGATCGGCACCCGCAAACAATGTTGATACGTTTCCGGCATCCCTAAATAAAACAACATCAATCGAAGCTGATAAGGTCATTGCAGACAAGTCAATATCAGGAAATCTTGAAATCTGAGCCAGGCAACCGCTGACATATGTCCAAATATGAGCCGAGGGTATTGAAAAAGTATAGTTTGACCAATCTGTTTCAAAGTCAGTGATTGACCCGTAATTTGTTATTTTGTAACCAAGTAGCATGTTGGGGATTGCTGCTTGACGCTGTAACCAGTGAAAATGCGGTTTTGCAATAACACCGGCACCGTATTCCATCGCGTGTTTTGCCTGCATTGCTATTACAACCGGTTCTTCTGGATATCTTGCATTTGAATTGAAATTTACACCGGCGTTAAAATAGTCAAAGTCAAGTCTACCGCTTGCCGTGTCTAATCTCGCAGCAAGTAAGGCCCCGGATAAATCTTCCCATGCAGTAGCAGCGCCGTGTCTTACGTCTGATCCATCCTCTTCAATTTCAAGATAATCAGGAGGAATTCCGGCAATTATCCCCTTTGGAAAAGTTTTGACTATTCCGTTACCAATCATATTACCCTATAACGTAACAATTAATTTTCCGACTTCACCCACACCACATCTAACCCACAAATAAACCGCTAACGAATCTGCTAGGATTTCGTTGTACTCGCTGCCTTTCTCTGTAAACATTTTTTCAGATGTCGGAGTATTGATGATTGTGCCTGATGGAGTATCACCTGACGATGTTCCGGCAAACGAATGATAAGAAACGTCTGTTTTTTTATTGTATATTTTAGCAGCTGTTTCTCCGTCAATTATTTTAACCCATGTATCAGCTGCAATATCATATACAGTTCGTTTATTAGCCATTAGTTTACAATCTCCATTTCTTCAATTGTTTCAGTGACAATATTTTTCACAACATCACCAAGCATTTCAGTCAATAGTGCTTTTTGGTCGGTTTCAGTTTTTTTTTGCTGGTTTGGGTTTTTCATTAGACCGGCATCAATCAGCGGTTTATGTGCCTCTGCGAGTAATTCATTTTCTTTTTTAAGCTGTTTGATATTCCTGGAATATTTCATTCCGGTTAATTCTCGGGTTGATCTGGCTTTTGTTGAGTATCCTTGTTCATCTTTTTTGATGTAAGCGTTTGTTTCTTTGAGCGGGTCAACATGTGGTTTTATAGCTCCCGACCAATCCGAATCAGTCCAGGCCCCGAATGTCTCCCATTTTCTAAGGTCTCGCCAAGCCTCAAGAAATCCAGCTGCTTTGATTCTGCCAGTCAGGACCATAGAAACCAGCCAATTTTCATATCGTGGCTTTGAATAATTGCTGGAAAAGAGGGATCTTTCTTTATCGAGAAACAATTTAAATTCAGAATTTGCTTGTCTGGAAGATGAAAAGTTGGAAGTGAAAGCAAGTTTTAAAACTTCGGGGGGAATTTCATTTGACCAAGCGATTGCAGATATAATCGCATCTTCAAAAATATTGAAACCTGCTGAAGGGCGTTTTGTATCAAATGATATAGGTTCTTCGCCTTGCTGCAATTCATCAATTGCCATTCCAGGAAGCCAATTATTTACATTGAATTCTCTGGTTGTTCCGTCTCCGTCTGTAACCTCTTCCGTGTCTTTTCTTCTGGCTCCGCCTGAAAGTGGTCTGGTTCCTGGCTTACTCGAATCTTTCTTGACGAACATTGCAAGCATAGAATTAACTACCGCTGCCCGTTGTTCGCTGTCTCTGTACCTATCAATTTCTTTCAGGGATTGAGCGACAAGCCCGAGAAGAGGAAGCCCCCTGATATCATCAAGCAAACGTTTCGAGCCATACAGCAACCAGGCAACTTTTCGTCCTGATCTTTCGCCGTGGGAAACAATCCTTTTTGAAATTACTTTTGTTTTTTCAACGGTATTTACATAAAAAGCAACATGTCTACCGTTTTTATCTATTTCAACACCGTGTATAATCTTATTACCGCGATTCTCAGCAGCTTTTTTATGATTTCCTTGAACCGGATCTTGAATGTGTCTGCCGTCAATCAGTTCTGTAATCGGCAATCCCGTGATAGAGGACTGTCTAAGCACAATCAAAACATCCCCGGAAATGTAAGCCGTTTTCTTTGCCAGGGCTTGCAGTTCGCCTTCAGTGTTTTGCTTTTTCCAATCAACTAGATTTTTATTATTGCCCCAAATTCTGTATAAATTTTCAACTTGTTCAGACCAATCGTTTAACTGATCATCACTAATGCCAAGTATATCAGCACAAGGAGTTGCCTCAAGGCTCAAGCCGGTATTGATAATATTTGTCACTAAACGATTAATCAATCCAGACGCATAAAGGTTCTCAGTAAATAATTGGACAGATTTGTTTCTTAATTCCCAATAATCAATGAATTCATATCCAAGATTTGAGGAAAAACCACCAGGGAATTTCTCGCCATCAAAAAGGGAATTGAATAAATTGGAAGTATAGAGCTGGTAAATTGTTTGTTGTGCGAGTTCTAAAGCTGTGGGTTGTTGCGTTTGGATTGGAGGTTGTGGTTTTTTAAAAGGATTTCTTATTTTCATCACCACCCCGGCCTCATCTGTTGTGAAGCTCCATTGCAACGGGCTTCAAGAGTGGAGATTCTATTTAGCAATAAATCATATTGACTTTGAAGGCTATCGAGATCTGGCCTGGAAACTTGCTGGCTTGATTGCCCGGTGTCTAATGTGTAGCTTTTGTGAGGATTGGCATAGAGAAACACTATCGCCTCATCTAATGCAGACGCCTGTGCTTTTGCTTTGGTAAGTTGATCTATCCAGAATGAATCAGCCATATTTTTTTTACATTTTTATAACCGATTTACTGTCTTTGGCACGTTTCTTATATTTTTCTGTGTTCTTAAAGTTTGATTATTAATCTGTGGAATATTTTTGTCAAGGGTTTTTTGTTTTTTGGCATGAGTTTTGTCTGATATTCTCCCCCGAAAACCTTCGGGGTATGTTATTTACTAACTCTTATTTCTTTTTAATTATTATATAATAAAAGTTAATTCTTATATTGTGGTTCTCGTTTAACTTCCGGGCAGAAGTTCTGCTTTAACCATGGCAGAAGTTAAACAAAAACCTCTGCCTACCTCAAAAGACGATAAGCGTTAACTCTTTTTTCACTTTTCTTGCCTGTTTCTTTATCGATCCAATGCATTTGCCAGGTTTTAATATACCCATATTCAACTAATTCTTTGATGTATTTTCTATTAGAAACCGGATTCATACCTGTGTCTTTTGCTAAATCAGCCTGAGTCCTAAAGAAAAAATCTTCTTTTGGTCCAGTGTATCTGTGTTCAAGCTCAGACAAAACGGTATAAAGCCATTTTGCGCGGAAACTTAATTTACAATCTTTGTGGAATATTGAACGACTTAACTGGACGAATGGATTAACACCATTGTATTTTGACATGCTTGCCTACTTACTTAGGTTTGCTGGTGGGGTTGTGAGTAAGCACAACCCCTAAACCCTGCCGGGAACCAACCGAAGACAGCGAGCGCAACCAAGCTGCAAATGATGTCTAATCCTAATATTTGTAGGTATTCATGTCAAGCGCTTTTCAATTCAGCCATATAAGCCCAAAAATCATCATAAACAATGCCTTCGTGATTCAGTTCTGCAATACAGACATTGTAAGCGTAAAAGTCTAGCGCTGCCATTCCGTAGACTCGGCAATCCCAAGCGTGATTGGCTTTGTTCGGAATAGCTCTCCAATAGAAACCTAAACGCTGTTTGGTTTTTTTGTGGTATTCTGTGACTTTTTCCTCAGATTCGTATTGCCTGAAAAAGCCATCCCCGTAATCCTCTGGATAATTAGGATACCCAAACGGCTGTAATTCACCATCATTCCAATCAGACCGTAACCAGGAAGCAATACGATCTTTGTAAACATTGGCATTCAATGTGTAAAACGGATTTCCGTATTTGTTTTTACTTTCATGGAAAAGAGTTTTATAGGTTTTGTTTTTTGGCAGGGAATCACGTCCAAAAATCGGATAAACACCCTCTGAATACTGACCACAAAATTGATAAACCTCGTCTGTCCGATATCCGGCATCAACAAAGGTTATATCAACTTTGTATTCAAGGTGATCATCACTTATCCAGGTCTCTGTTTCAATGATGTTTGAGAGCTTAATCCAGGGAGACTTGACTGAAGAAAGATCTTCTGTATCGCCTTCCAGGTTCCGCCAATCAATTGAATATGTCCGGCCATCTTTGCACCATCCCAATATCTCAACATCAATCCGGTCTTTATGAACATCAGCCGCACATGTGATTACAAGGATTCTGGACCCTGTTTCCTTAATACACATCTGGTTTTTGATCTGATTTCGTGAATAAGTCGCTCTTCTGTGGGTAATGACTTTTTCATATTTCGGAGCCGCGCCTCTTTCCTCAAATGGTAGGCCCTCAACGGTATTTTTGAAGGTCTTGTAACTCTCAATATCTTTGACCCGCTGGTTTTTTTCATCCCACCATTCCAGCCATTCAAGACAAATTGTTTCCCAGCTAACCATGCCTACAGGAGCATAAAAAGAAGGCAACCAGAAACTTTCGTAATTCGGCTCTGTCGGGGTCGCTGTTGCTCTCCACACCCCCCGTTTTATGAAATATTCTTTATCATGGTTTTTGATTGGATGAAGACATTTTTCACAAAGATAACATACCGATTCAATTATCAGATTGAATTTTTCATCAACTTCATAATGAAAAGCGAATTTCTTTCCATCTTCCCGGACTCCTTGGAGCCTTAAATACTGCATATGCCCACATTCAGGGCAAGGAATGAAAAAATGCTGTTGATCACCTTTAAGATATTCTTTGAGAATTTTTGAGGTTTGGAGGATTAAAGGGGTACTTTGAAAAAGAAGTTTCCTTGTTTTTTCATAGCCTTTTGTCCTGTTTTCAAAAAGCTTTCCCGTTGTTCCTTCTTTTCCTGTGGTATCCGGCCAGGCTTCATATTCATCGGCAGCCCCGTTTCTAAAATACATCTGCCTAAGTTTCGCGCCACTTCTTGCGCCGTAAGAAAGCAGAAAACCGCCGTCAAAATCTTTTTGTGTTGTTGTTGAGCCGGTCTTTTTTGATTTGGCATCGGGGTTTTTGATCAAGTGCTCAAGGCCACAATTAGAAATCATTTTATCAATTTTGATATTTGTCGCTGTTTTTGCTAGTTCCGCGTCACCGGTCATAAACAGCATTGCGCAAGGATCATGCTGAATTGTGTATCCTATCCAGTTCTCAAGAATTCCTGTGGATGCACCTACACAC
>Ga0190313_1001321_pt1 | contig 13450 bp, 20 predicted proteins | sample 4870071011_MG_FD_169989 | JGI IMG/M metagenome (GOLD analysis project Ga0190313, IMG submission 169989) | Hydrothermal vent sediment bacterial communities from Southern Trench, Guaymas Basin, Mexico - 4870-07-10-11_MG | ecosystem: Environmental > Aquatic > Marine > Hydrothermal vents > Sediment ...
TAGATATGGTAGAGAAAAACTTCCAATAAAAATTTTGGGAAGGACAGAACTTAAATTAGTCGCAAAGGAACTTAAAGGTAAAAAATTCCAAGGAAAGATTAAAGAAAAATCACTCCCCGAGGAACGGGTAGCGGTAGTCCTCGGGTGGCAGGAAGTTCTCCTTAATTGTACGGGGTGTAACCCATCTTATGAGGTTGAGCCAACTACCTGCCTTGTCGTTGGTACCTGATGCTCTGCTACCGCCGAATGGTTGCTGACCAACTATTGCTCCCGTTGGCTTATCGTTTATGTAGAAGTTACCGGCCGCGTGCTTCAGTATTCTTTCCGCTTTATCAATAGCTTCGCGATCTCTTGCAAATACAGCTCCTGTTAATCCGTACGGTGAGGTTTCATCGCACAGTTTAAGGGTTTCCTCGTATTTCTCGTCCTCGTATATATAGACGGTAAGCACGGGACCGAAGATTTCTTCAACCATGGTTACATACTTCGGATTGTAAGCTCTGATAACGGTGGGTTCTATGAAGTATCCTTTGCTATCATCGTAATTTCCACCGTAGATAACTTCGGCTTCTTGGGCTTTCTTTGCATCCTCTATGTACCTCACTATCTTCTTGAACGCATTTTCGTCTATAACCGCATTCACAAAATTGCTAAGGTCATCCACCGGCCCAACCTTTATAGTTTTGAGTTCTTTAACCATTAAGTTCCATATGGGTTCCCAGAGCGATTCAGGTATATACGCTCTTGAAACAGCCGAGCATTTCTGACCCTGATACTCAAAGGCACCCCTTATTATTGCAGTTACTACTTCAGGTACGGAGGCTGATGAATGCACGAACACGAAATCCTTGCCCCCCGTTTCTCCCACAATCCTCGGATATGCCTTGTATTTATCTATGTTCTCGCCTATGGATTTCCACATCTTCCTGAAAACCGCAGTAGAGCCTGTGAAGTGCACGCCCGCGAAGTCCGGGTGCTTGAAAACTATGTCCCCGATTAGTTTAGAGTTTCCTGCTATGAAGTTTATCACGCCCGGTGGAAGACCAGCCTCCATTAGTATTTTCATCACAATGTAGTTTGAATACACCACGGTTCTGGAGGGTTTCCAGACCACAACGTTGCCCATCATGGCAGGAGCGGTCGGAAGGTTCCCTCCTATGGATATGAAGTTGAACGGCGGCACAGCGAATATGAACCCTTCCAGAGGTCTGTAATCCATGCGGTTCCAAGTACCTGTTGGCGAGTATTCCGGCTGCTCCGTGTAAATCTTCCAAGCGTAGTAGGCGTTGAACCTCCAGAAATCTATGAGTTCCGCCACATCTATCTCCGCTTGGAAAGGATTCTTAGAATGCACATGCATTACAACAGCGTCCATGTAAATTCTGTATTTCTTGGAAAGCAACTCAGCGGCTTTTAGAAATATGGCTATACGATGATACCATGGCATCTCTGCCCATTTCTCTCTGGCTTCCATTGCAGCTTCTATCGCTTCTTTAACTTCATCCTCGCCAGCTTTATGATAAACTCCTATGACTCTGCTGTGCTCATGGGGTAATCTGCACTCCGCGGTATCTCCAGTCTTTACCTCTTTCCCACCGATGATGAGGGGAATTTCCAGATGTCCTTCTTTGATTTTTCTGAGTTCCTCAAGTAGTTTCTCTCTCTCAGGAGTTCCAGGTGCATAATCAATTATCGGCTCATTTTTTGGTTTCGGAACCTTGAAAATACCCTCCATTTTTAATCACCCCCAAACTTAACACCTTGAGCAAGGGGCAAATCCTTACCCCAGTTTATGGTAACAGTTTGCCTCCTCATATAGCCCTTCCAGGCATCGCTTCCGCTCTCTCTGCCACCGCCGGTATCCTTTTCACCTCCGAATGCCCCGCCTATTTCGGCGCCGGCAGTACTGGTATTCACATTGGCTATACCGCAATCAGAGCCCATCGCAGATAGGAAATACTCCGCCTCTCTCAGATCCGTAGTGAATATTGCGGAGGAAAGTCCCTGCGGTACGGAGTTGTGAATCTTAATGGCTTCCTCCATGGTGCGGAACTTGAACACATAGAGTATAGGCGCAAAGGTCTCCTCCTTAACTATTTCCATATTCGGATGCGCTTCAATTATCGTTGGCTTTACATAATGACCGCCCTCAAGTCCCTCTATCTTCAAAACTTCTGCGCCATAGATAACCTTGCCGCCCTCTTCCTTGGCCCTTTCTATCGCTTTGAGGTATGATTCCACGGCACTTTTATCAATCAGAGGCCCCATTAATACTCCTTCCTCCAGAGGGTTACCTATCTTTATGTTCTTGTAAACTTCAACGAGTTTCTTCAGGAATTCGTCGTAGATATCCTCGTGGAGGATTAGGCGTCTGGTTGTGGTGCACCTCTGCCCTGTTGTGGCTAATGCACCAAAGGCAACGCCCTTCAGCGCTATGTTCATATCCGCCTTGCTCGTGACTATCGCCGCGTTATTTCCACCGAGTTCAAGTATTGTTCTGCCCAGTCTACGAGCAACATTTTCCGCGACCTTTCTGCCCGTGGCCACGGAACCCGTGAAGGATATTAGCGGCAACCTTTTATCGTTGGACATCCATTCTCCGACTTCTCCACCACTACCAACCACAAGAGTAAACAACGCTGGCGGCGCCCCCATATCCTTCACAACTCTACTCACTACCTTTGTAACTGCTATCGCTGTTAGTGGTGCGAGCGTGGAAGGTTTCCAGACAACAGAATCCCCGCATACAGCGGCGATCATCGCGTTCCAAGACCACACCGCCGAGGGGAAGTTAAATGCGGTTATCACGCCAATAGCCCCTAATGGATGCCATTGCTCGTACAATCTATGGTGAGGTCTCTCGCTCGCGATCGTTAAACCGTAAAGTTGTCTTGAGAGTCCCACCGCAAAATCGGCGATATCAATCATTTCCTGTATTTCGCCCCTCGCTTCGGTCATGGTTTTTCCAACTTCAACTGCAAGAAGTTTTGCAAGGTCTTCCTTTTCTTTCCTTAGTTCGTCACCAATCGCCCTTATAACCTCGCCCCTTTTAGGTGGAGGAACCATCCTCCACTCTTCAAACGCCTTAACCGCGGCGTTAACAGCGGCATCGTAATCCTCTCTGGTAGCCATAGCAACTTTTGCTATCTCACTTCCATCAATGGGTGAATAAGAAGTCACAAGTTTTCTGCCCTCCTTCGGCAGCCACTCACCGCAGAATGTTCCTGAATTTACTTCTTCAATCCCAAATTTGCTGAGTACTTCCTCTACCTTCATTCTATCACCTTTCAGCGCTAATGATGCGTTAGGTATAAATTTTTCTACAAAGTGTTCTCCTGTCGCTTTTGTTCAGCACATCTTTTCCTCAAAACTGGGAGCGCAAAAACATATGTAATTATCATATCTGGTATGGTAATCTACGATCGTTCGTGTCGTTGTTCATCGCTTCTCATAAGTTATAACAACAAATTTATAAACAAGTTCGGTATCCGCCTTACTGGGGCCGGTAGCTCAGCTAGGTAGAGCAGCGGGCTCTTAACCCGCCGGTCGGGGGTTCGAATCCCTCCCGGCCCGCTTTTTCATGTGCTGGGTCCTCCTGGGTCCGGTACTATCTCCTTTGAGAGTTTGTTTATTTTCTTTATTTTTCATTTTTATCAACCTCCTTAATTTCTTTTTGGGTCCAGAAGAATTTATCTTTTTGGATGACTTGATTAAAAATCTTATTAATTGGGCGTTTTCTGATGTATATTTGTGTAGATTTTAGATGTTTATGGCCTAGTAATACTCTAACTGCGTCTAGATCTATGCCTTGGTCGATCCACTTTATGGCTCTCCAATGTCTAGCGGCGTGTATGTGGAATCCAGGTACTCCTGCTTTTTCTCCAGCTTCTTTGAAGATTTTTCTAACATAGGATTCGGTTATTCTTCCTTTGTGGCTAGTGAACATTGCGTTTGGATCTGTTCGTAGTCTAACTTTTTTGTATTCTAGTAATAGTTTGATTACTCTGGGAGGTACTGGGATTTCTCTTGTTTTCTCAAATTTGCCGGAGCGGATTTTTATAGTTTTGTTTATAAGGTCTAAGTCGTTCCAGTTAAGGTTAACTAGTTCGCTTAATCTTATACCGGTTGCAAAAACTAAATGGATCATTGCTCTATTTCTGAGATCTACATCGGGATGGATCCATCTAACTTTTAGGATTCTTCTTACTTCTTCATCGGAGGGTACTGATATACTTTCCTCTGAGTAATCTGGGAAATATTTTACTTTGTAATCTAGGCCTAGAAATTGTAGGTATCTATTTATGATTTTGATGTATCCGTTTAGTGTTTTTCGGGTTTTGCCTCTTTTTCTCTGCTCTGCAAAGAAGTTTATTAGGGTTTTCTGGATTTCTTCTAAGTTCATATTTCTGAATTTTGTTATGTCTAGTCCTAGGCGTTTTAGGTATTTTACTTTCTGTATGGTTTTCTGAATGGTTGAGAAGCTCCACCCTTTATAACCATACATCCATTTCTCAAAATTTTCTAGTTCTTTCTGGAAAGACATCTTATTTAACCTCCTTGATAGGTCTTGGGTTTGCGGATGCTATTGCTATTTTATTTTCATCTGTCATTTCTTCTATTCTTTGCTTTATGCCTTCTCTGTGTAAAGCTGTGAATAGGTTTCTTGTGAATTTATTATCTGGTAAGATTAACATTAGTTTTTCTATTGTTCTTTGGTTTTTTCTTAATGCGTGTAATCGTGCCTCTGGGAATTGCTCCCCTAATAAGTACGCTAAGATTCCCTCGGCTTCAGTTATGCTTTTCACTTTAGAACCCTCCTTTTATGTAAATCCAGATTAATGTTGTTATGATAAATGCTATATAGCAAATGAGTTCTATTTTGTTGAGGATATATAGCAAATTGCTTTTTCTCATTTCATCACCTCCTTATATTTTGCATATTGCCATAATCTGCTTAGTTTAGGAGTAAAAAATGAAGGTGGCTCAAAAATATAGATGTGAATTCTTGCGTCTTCTCCGTACATAGCGGTTATTTTATGTTTGGGTAATCCTTGGAACATAGCTCTTTCTATTCTCCATTGTGCTAGTTGTGTAATATTGTAAATATCTTCGCGGTCTGTGTATCTTGCTGAGGGGCTGAGATACTTATAAATAAGTACATCTGCATATTTGAAAAATGCTTTTTCCAGCTCTCCGAAATTCTGAATAATAACGAAAGCATGTTGTCTTCTTTGTTTCATTTGTGCTAGCATTAATCCTAGTTTCTCTGCTTCTTGACCTTTTTTGAAGTTTTTGGCGTTGAAGTAAACGGCTGCTTCATCATACATAATAATGGATTCGTTGGGTATATTATAGGCGTACATTTCGTGGGTTGCGTTGATCCATTTAGGTAATCCGTTCTTGTATAACAGTGGGAATTGCTCAGGTAAGGGATAGTAATAATATACTTCTCTATCTGGGTATCTTTGTTTTAATAGTTCTATTAGTTTAAAGGCGGTCACTGTTTTACCGCATTGTGTAGTGCCTGTTATTAGGAAAGTGCCCCCGATTGGATCCATAATCTGCTCAAGGGGTTCCATCTTCCTCGCCTCCTGGTTTCTGGTTCTTTAGTTCTTCTTTCAGTTTTTCTATTTCTTCCTGGAGCTTTCTCCACATTATTGGATCCTCTTCAATTTGATATAGTTCTTTATCTGCTAGTTCGGCGAATACTTTCGTTCTGTAAGTGTAGCCTTTGGCTATTTCTACCTTTTGTGTGAGTCTAAGAGTATTAAGTTCGTGTAGCCACTGCAGGGCGTCTTTTCTTAATTGTAGAAAAGCGGTTTTGTATCTCTTTAAAAATTCTGTGTTTCTATGAATAGGGTTTACTTCGTGGATGTCAATAAGTGCAGGCTCTCCGTGTGGTCCGAGTGGTTCTCCCTGATAGATAGATCTCTCTACTATGTATGCCGGTCCCTGTCTGGTGGCTAGTGGTGCATTTAGTGCTGCAGGGTACCCTGCCGCGTCTATGAATAAAGATTTCATAAATCTGGGCATAGGAATTAGGTCTATTCTCAGGCGGTCTAGGTTGCCTGTCTCGTTGAGTTCAAAGTCTATTACTGCGGCGTAGCTCATTAGTTTCTTGCCTATTACCGGAACGATTAACCTGGCGGATACTGCTCCTAATCCTATCGCGACGAAAATATACCATTCTGCCCAGTCCCATAGTAAGTAGATTGCTATGCATATGACTACTATAATGAGAATAGGTTTAATGTAGCGTTTGATATCCTGATAAATCATAACTCTTAATGGTACATCTTCGTATATTGGCCTCTTCTCATATATTTCTATTTTCTCGTCTTTTGGCATTTTATATCATACCTCCTTATATAACGGGCTGGATTTCGGTTCTTAGTCTTTTTATAACGAATATTGCTATTATTATAAATCCGATAAGAAAGCCAGTAGAAGTTTTGATAAGCATTTCTATTTTAGTTCTGGTTATTGCTTCTATAAGGTCTTGCTCAGTATATTTTAAGTTCTTTTTTAGTGTTGATATGTAGCTTTCTAGGTTTACATTATCGTTCATGATTATTACGGGATATCTATATGTCTGATTATTGAGTATTATTAGGATCTCGGTCGTGGTCTCGTTAAGAGTATAGTTTCTTATTGTGTAGTTATTAAAAGTGAAGGCGTCTAATAGTTTGTTGTTTTCGTATATTGCTATTGTTGAGTTTTCTCTATTTGTTAAAATTTCTACTGTTATCTTTGCATATATGTATGAAGTGGTATTTTCTACTGCGGCTGGATGAATTCTATTAGTATTTTTTGAGTGTGAGATTATCTTTATCATCTGTGTAGGTTCTGCTTTTGCTGGTACTAGCGTTATAGCAAATACTAAAAAAATTGTAAAAAGAGTTAAGGTTCTCATCGCCTGTACCTCCTGTTTCTGTCGTATTTCTTTTTATGTTTTCTGCGTTTTTTGAATAGTGCTCTTCTGATGATACTACCTGCGAAGATTGCTATTACGAAGGAGCCTATATATCCGTATGCCGTTCCTGATTGGCTGAGTATCCACGAAAAATATAAAAGAGCAATTGCTATTATTATGTTGGATATCACTGTTATCCCTCCTTAGGTTATACTGAAGTCATCTGTTCGGTGTATTATATTCTGTAGTCCTTCCCAGATGTTGTTTACTGTGTCTGATAATGCCCCGGCGGCAGCTCCCGCCGCTGAGGCTATGGATCCTGCTAAGTTGGAGGCTGTGGTTCCTAGTGATGAGGCGGCGGATTTTATTCCACTCCATATTGCTGAACCTATCGATGAAATAAGTTGTCCCGCAAAGTTTGCTAGTACTCCGAGAATATCAGATAATAGATGTATGCCGAATAATTCCATTCCGATAAAGAACGCTCCGAGGATTATTATGAATGCCAGACCTGAGGCTAGGCTGTTTTTAATTAGTTCCTTGTTGTTTCTGCTTCTGTTATATGCGTAATCGGTTCCTCTGTGCCATGGATATGAAAATATCCCTAGGGTTTTGTTGATTATACTTCCTCCTTGGTATAATCCGCTATTCACTACGGAGGCTCCTGCCTGGATTCCTGCGGAGGCCACTCTTGCCCCTGCATTAACTGCTTGGCCGTAGAATCCCATTTTTGCAGCGTATCTCTGTGCTCCTGCATATTGTTTTGCCGTGTACATCTGGGCCCCTGCGTATTGCTGTGCTTCGTACATCTGTGCCTGTGCATACTGCTGAGCTGAATATCTCTGTGCTCCTGCGTATTCCTTTGCTCCCATATAGCCATATCTTGCTGCTTCTTTGGTTCCTAAGTATCCATATCTTGCGGCTTCTTTTGTTGCCATATAGTCATAACCTGCGGCTACTTTCTGTGCCTCGGCGTACTGATTAGCGGCGTATTCTTCGGCCTTTCTTTTCTGATATGCATCATCGTTCCAGGAGGCAGCTCCAAACAGTGCACTCCATCCCAAATTTACCACCTCCAAAATCTTTTAGTTCTTTTTGGGCGTTCTCTAGTACTCCTGTTTTTCATAATAGAAAAAGAAGAGTTGTAAGGTTTTGGTGATTTGGTGTATCTTCTGCGTACTCGTATCGGTGTTATTCTGTAGTTAACATAGTAAGAGGGTGCTCGGTATTCGTCTCTGGTTCTTAGAAATTTAAATAGATGAAATCCTCTAAATGGTGCTCTTCTTATTATTGTTCTGCGGTGTCCCTTATATGCGAATTCAATGATTTCATCGTCTTTTAGTGGGTTATATTTAGAGGGCATTTTTCCCTCCTTAGTGTACTAATGAAATCGGCCGGTTTTTTGTTAAGTCACTGAACGCATTACTGAGAAACACCAGTCCAAGTAGTATCATACTGAATATTAAGAAATACCCGTTTACTCCGTATGCACCGCTCGCACACGCTGATATCACTACTGAGCCACGGGTATAACTGTCTACGATCCAGCCCATTATTCCGCCACTTATCCCTGATGCTACCAGACCGGTGAGTGAGGCATTGCTGCTAGTAGTCCATGAGTAAAGCTGCATTCCTAGAAATCCGAACATCATCAGTATTAATAGAAGTCCGATCTCCACTAGTACCACCTCCTGTATCTTCTGCGATAAAAGTTTCTTCTTCCTCTCTTTTTGCGGTAGTATCTGCTGAGGCCTCTTAATGGTGATGTAATTACTTGCTTATATCCTAGTGGATTAAAGTATCCTGTTGCAGCTATAGCAGCGAAGAATGTTATAATCCCTGTGAAGAAGATTCCGAGCTCTAGGGCTGAATATTGGCCAATTACTGTAGTCTTTGGCTTCGTTGCATAGATATCAAAGTATATAACATCACCTTCTTTGAATATTTCTTTTGTAGCGTCGTATGATAATATTCGTATTATTATTGAATCTCCAAAGTCTTTGCAGTATGATATCACTGCAGGATCAAGTTCAATGTTTATTTTCAAGGTTCCATTTTCATCTACATCTCTTTGTTCGCTGAGTAATATTTCATGTTCGCTTTCTGTTGTGAATAGGTATTTTGCTATTTCAACAGTGACACTTGCAGTTGTGTTTGCTGTAAGTCCGTAGAATTCAATATGTATATTTTCTATGTTGTTATTTATTATTGTTTTTGCTGATAAGTTGTATATTATGTATAGTCTATTCTTCTGTGATGTATTGTCTGTTGTTGTGGCTCCTGTTTGTATATATACGCTGTCTTTTGTTCCGTTTGCATTCCAGTATGGGGATAACTCTGCGTAGTGTGGTCCATCGTTGTCATATATTCCACATTGAAATGATATTACTGAAGTTGCTCCTAGATACGGGTAGTTTTTCCCAAGTGTCTCATTGTTTAACTCGTGTACTCGTATCTGCTCCTTACTGATTTGCTCTTGTAGATACTGGGCAGTCCCTACGCTCAGTGGTACTATCATCGTTATAAACAAAATCGCGATGATAGACCACTTCATTGCATATCTGTAATTTTTTTCTCTGTATTTCCTTCCCATAGTCTCACGCTCCTCCGCGGATATTGTTCTCACGCCCTCCGCGGCTCCGGGCGGACACATATTTATTACCCGCCTGTGTGGGCGGTGTCAGGCCTGACTGTGATAGGTGTCTGTCAAGTGTGATTATATCTTTCTCGCTCCTTCCCTGTAATAACAGATAAATCGCTTCTTCCTCTTTTAGTGCCTTGAGATAAATGCAGCCGCCGAATGTAAAGAACAGAAAGAAGAATATTATCGCCCCAACTATTGAAATAAGTAAAAATATGGCTACTGTATAAAGTATATACTGCATTATTGTTTTTGCTATCTCAACTTTTTCGCCAGAGTTCGTAGTAATATCTTTCTGCATCTAGCTTTTCCTCCGCTATTATTTCTATGTACTCTCTTATTGCCCTCCCTTTGTACTTGTTCTTTGCTAGTCTCAATAATTTCATCATTAGTAGAGCTCCCTCCGCCTCTTTATCTGCTCCTCTATAAGTTCTGCTTTCCTCTTTTCTCTGATTTCTGTTATTGATATTCCTGAAAGAAAATCCGTGAAATCGTCTAACATCCTTAATATGTCCATTTGTGTAAATAATGGCTGGGTGTCGTCTAGCTCCTCCGTCCTGAATGCTTCTCTGATAAACTCTTTCATCTTGTACTTGAGTGCTTTCTTGTCCGTTGCCCGTATCCTAAATAACAAATCTGCGAGTTCCTCCGGGGAACCTCTAAAGGTTAATTCTGCCTCTCTGAGATGTCTTAAAAAAGAAGGGGAGGAGGCTTCAGTTTTATTCTGTGGTTTCAGCACAGGCATTTATCACGCCTCCAGGTCTTCCCCTAGAAGTTGTCTTATGTCACTCAGCGATAAGATTGACTGCATTCTCTTGTATCCGCCGACATTTGCTATTAGTGTTATGAATTTCTCTCCTGTCTCTGCCAAGTATCTTAATCTTTCTGCCTGACGTCCTACTATTTTCAGTGAAAATCTTTCATCTACGCGTATGCCATTCCCGTTGTTTCTGAAATGTATTATTGCTATTCTGTAATTGTACTCTTTCCCTGTTCGTTCGCTTACTTCTGTTATCTTCTCAGAAATTGCCAATACCTGCCCGACATAAAGATCCTCTGGTGGAAATCCTGGCCTCGCTCCGAGATCCCGAGCCATCTCCTTTATGTCATCCTTCTCTAAATCCAGATCCGGCCTCCCCTGCACTCTATCCAGATCTGCGGAGTCGGGGAGCTCCTCCGCAGCCACTATAAACCCGTTCTTTGCTTTTGCTTTCGCCATATTCTTTACCTCCTGTGGTTGGTAGTTACCAACCACTAAGTAGTAAATAACATATTTGTATAAAAAAGTTTCGGCTAAATAATTGCTAATTGATAACTGTTTATAAATAACTTTATATTTATCAATTACATGTTGTTAAGTGGCAAATATGGAGATAATTGAAGATATCTTCAAGGCTGGTAAATACGCGGAAGGATTAGGTCATTATTTTAGAGTAGCTATAGCAAGGATCCTAAGAGATAAAGGAGAGATACCAGTAATTAAACTAATTGAAGAAATAGAAAAAAGATATAACATCAGGATCTCGTACGCTAATATTAGAGGTCATCTATTTAAAATGCAATCAGCAGGTTTGATAGAGATTTACGAAAAAGATAATCTCCGATATGTTAAACTCGTTGAGGATATAGAAATCATAAGACTAAAAGGAGGTAAGAAAAATGAGTGATATAGAAATCTTTACTTGGCAAACTATTCTGATTATTGCCCTCCTCATACTCATGCCTCCTGTGGGGTTGGTTTATCTTATATATCTTCTCCGAAAAAAGAAAAAGGAGCTGGTTGAAAATGGGAAAGGTGGCTATTAGAAATATAACCAAAAGTGATGATACGATCTCGGAGATCTCTATAGAGAGTATCCTCAAGGCTGTTCGAGTGTTCCATCGTTCTGATAGCTATTTTCTCTATCTGGGATCTACTGAAATAGAAATCTCCAGAGATGTGCTTCTTAATCTCCTGGAGGATCTCATCCTTATGCTGGATTATGATGATCGCCAGGAACTTCTTTCCAGGATGGTGGAGTAGATGACAGCTAACCGTGCTGAAAAAGTGTTTAAGGAATGGCTGGATAAACATAGATATCCTTATATCTATGTGGAACAATCTCCTAGTACCTTTGCACAGTTTTTCAGGGATGAGATTAATGCGTGTAGGCCAGATTTCTTAATAGTTATTGAAGGGTTAGGGCTTATAGCTGTTGATGTAAAAGGTAAGGATAGGGCTGTGTATTATGTAGATAAAGAAAAAACTGCTAAAATTATTATTGATACAGATGACGCACAAAGGGCTATAAAATTTGAGAGGATCTTCCGTATTCCTTTCTGGTTTGCGGTTTCTGGCCAGGATTCTGGTTATTCTATGTGGTATTGGATAAGTGCCTCAATGGTGCTAGAGGCTTCGGATTATGAAGGTAAATCTAGCAAAGATGGCAAAAAGTATTATGCAGTACCTCTGCATTATTGTAGAACAATAGATATTTCTAGAGATGGTTTAGAGCGGATTATTCTATAATTAAAACGGCAATAGCCGAAGGTCGCGACATAGGATCTCCCGAGCTCTCCCCTACAATTTTCGGCAATAGTCGGGATAGACATATCTTGATAATGCGAGGCGAGGCGAGTGGCGGAGGGCGATGATTTCGCCCGGAGCCGCGGTCCACGAATGTGGACGCCGAGCCTCGCAGACTAGACTGCGAGCCGCGAAGTACCGGAGCGGGGCGATAGCCCCGCGGAGGGCGAGCGGCCGCTCAGTAAAAATAAAGTTGTTAGGTAGCAGAAGTTAAACGCTGTTAGTAGTATGTGCCGCCGCGTGATAGTGCGGCGGCGGATAGTTATGATATAGTCATAACGCTGTGGGATACATCTATGTAAGGGTTTACTCTGTTCGTTTGCTTTTTTGTATGTTATGTGTTTGTTTTTTCTGCTGTTTTCTGTCGAAAAATCTATCTTTTTGTTGATAATATCCTCTAATGTGGTGCTTTGTGGGAGTTTTGGGTATCCTGTGTGGATACCCCTCCCTGAATTCATTTAAATATGAATTTGATTAATTTTTTGCCTTCTTCAGTTAGAATATATTCTCCGTGTCTTTTCTTTGCTATGATTCCTCTTTCTATGAGTTTGTATTTTTCTTTTGAAGGGGTATATGGTGGAACCTTGCCATATAGTATGAGATGAGCTAGTACTCTTTCATCAATACCTAATAATCTCGCTTTTCTTTCAAAATTGATATCGTTTTCTGTTTTCTGCTTCTGTATGAATTCGGATTTTTCTTTTAGTTGGAATTCTAAGAATTTGAGAAGTATGTATCTTGTGGTTTCTGGTTCATCTAAAAGGTAAAAAGCGATACCTTTGGCTATTATTTCTTTATCTGATTTTCTAGAATAAAGGTGTTTCATTATCTTGCGTCCTACTATTTCCCTTCTGATATATGCTTTATTGTTATATATGAATTTTGGGTATATTTTGTATGTGAGTGTGGGCTCCTCTGGGTTTAGGTGAATTAGATCCATATAGAGATGTGGGCGGTTTGTTTTTACATCGTGCTTGATTTTTATGAACGTACCGGCTAATGGTTTGTATTCTTTGTATTTTTTGAAGATTAATTTTTCTATATCTTTTTCGTTTGTTTTGTTGTATGGTAGTTCGTAGCATATTTCTACTATGCTTACATATAGGTTTATGGTCCAGTGCTTTAATTTTATTTCTTCGCATTCTTTTTTGAATTGTTTTATTGCGAATTCTTTTATTTTCTGGCAAATTTCTTTTTCTTTCTTTTTGTAAGTTTCTATGTGTTCTGGAAGTATGAAATTTGTCTCTGAGTCTTTCTTCCAGGTGGCTAGTTGGTACATTTTTCTGATTTCTTCATCTTCCCATAGTTCTCTTTTTACTGCTTCCTGTAT
>Ga0190313_1001322_pt1 | contig 13450 bp, 24 predicted proteins | sample 4870071011_MG_FD_169989 | JGI IMG/M metagenome (GOLD analysis project Ga0190313, IMG submission 169989) | Hydrothermal vent sediment bacterial communities from Southern Trench, Guaymas Basin, Mexico - 4870-07-10-11_MG | ecosystem: Environmental > Aquatic > Marine > Hydrothermal vents > Sediment ...
GGCATGGGAAATGCTAAACTAGTGCGCTGGTGGTGCATGGACGGTGCACGGATGGTGCAATCCTAGTACCTGGGAGGGTGCAGATGCTCTGGGTAGACAATCTCCCCCTTCACGGTGATGCTGCTGGGGATTCCCTCCAGAGCGTTGCAGCCTATGAGGTTTAGGTCCCCGCCGACCCGAAGGTCTTGGGGCAGGCGGCGCAGCTTGGGGCACTCCAGACTCACATCCCCCGCCGTTTTGATGCCATCGGGCAGGTACTCCAGGTTCGGGCAGTCGTGGATACTGAGGGAGGTGCCCACACGGAAACCGTCGCCTACTCTCTTGAGGGACGGGCACGAACGAAAAGAGACGGAACCGTGGCAGACCGTGTTAGGCGGGATTTCCTCCAAGGAGTCACACTTGGAAATAAAAAGCTGGGTGCGCAGGTGCATATCGGAAGGAAGGCCGTGTACGCGAGGGCAGCTGATAAGGAGCAGGCGCCGGGCATTGGCAAGGCGGGGTACAGTCTCAAGGACTGGACAGCACTGGATGGTGGCGTCCTTCTCAACGACAATGTCGGCGTGGCGCAAGCGGGCGCAATCAGAGATGGAGAGCGTCCTCGGATGTAGGCCCTTGGGAAGCTCCCGAAGCTCCGGACACCTAGCTATCGAGAGGTGATACAGAACCCTGAGACTGGAGGGCAGATGGTCAAGGTAAGGGAGGTCGAGCAGGTGAAGTCCCCTGCAGGTCACGTTGCTCAGCAGGTCGGCAAGAAGGCCCTTGCTGTCCTTGACCGCCTGTATCCGGTAGGACGGCGCCCAGTCAAAGGGGTCCATATCGGCGGGGAGAAGCGGTGGCCGGTCAGTGCTGACTGAATCCGTTTGGGGCATGCCGTGTCACCTTACAGGAAACAAGAGAATGGAAGAGCGTCGCTGTAGCCCTTTGCGAAGCCGTTGTCCACGAGTCTCCAGTCGAGGGTAGTGAAATCCAGGAAACGCACACCTGCCAGGTACTTAGCGCCGCGGGCCGCCGGCCCTTTACGTTTGTTGGGGACGATGCACACCTCCACACGCTTGCCGAGCAGGTGTTCCTGCGCCCACTTCTTGGCCTGTCTGCGAACTTTCCGGCCGGACTTGAGGACAGCGCCAAGGACTCGGACGACTTCATCATGGTGCTTGCCGAAACCAAGGTCGATATCCAGCAAATAGCGGTCCCCGGCCAGAACTTCCTTGATAACGGCGTGCCGGTAAACAGGCATGTCGCTGAAGTCCCGAGTAACCGATTGCTGTTGCTTTTTACTGGACACGACGGTGCCTCCTTCGGTGAAGGTCAGCCCTTACGCCGATAAGGGCATGGACAGGTGTCCTGTTTCCGGGCGTTCTGTTCCGGTTTTTTGTTCCGATTGATGTTGCAAAGCCAGAGGGCAAGCGCCAACAGTAATTTACCTGCATAGTATAGGCTGAGGGCTGCTGCCCTAAGTGCTTTGCCGGTAACGGTGACAAGTAAAGCCAAGGGAAGGCAGTCATCTTCGACATACTTCCTGACGTCACTGCGTAAGCGGTCGACAGAAGTTTTACGCCGAGGCATGGAGGTGTCTCCGTTGGTCAGTCATGTCATTCTCCTAGTTCATGTCCTGGCCAGTTTGCCGGTCCAGACCCAACCTCACGGAAGCTTCCAAACGTATCACGCGCTCGCGCATCTCGTCTATTTTGGACGAGATTTCGTGGACTTGCTTCCGGAGTTCTTGCGCCTGCTCACGGAGTGATGCCTGGGTTTCCTCCAGAGTCCGCTCCAGTACGCGAAGACGCACCTCGAAATCTGTGTCCATAAAGTCCTCCTTTCAGACAATGTCGTCGTGCCCGTTCGGTAAGGGTGGCAGGGCATCAGGGTCAATCCCGTCTGCCATCGCCTGTACGCGCAAACGGCCAATGTTGCCGTTGCCTTCCAGGATGGACATCCAAGCCAGGTAATACATCGTCATAACACTGACAAAGATATCGCGCAGAGAGCTGAAATCAGGCTCTTGGCTGGTCAGTGCTTTCCTAGCCCGCTCACGCCACAGAGACCCGGGGCAACAGAAAAACAGAGACATCAAGAGAATCACAGAAAACTTGTACTTGGCATGACCGACGATCTCGTCGAAGTGGTTGGCAGCGAACCGACAGATGGCCCTCGTGTCAAAAGGGTTATCAGCAGAAACAATGAAATTGCGCGGGTCTCCAAACAGAACGCTCTCCTTGGCAAGAACGTTCCGCGGAATGCCACACTTGCCCATCCATCGCACTGCCGGGGACGCGCTTATGAACTCCGTGTCTTTCTCGATCACGTCGTCGGCGCCATCGCCGGCATAATAGAGATGCCAGGCACGCAGCATCGCTATGTCTACCTTGGACGGCCGAAACCATCCGTACTTGCCACGCCGCTCCATTTCTTGTGCAGCCTCGGCCATACGCTTGTTGACGTCCTCGGCATCCAGGTTGTCCAGCTCAAGCGGACGCATAAAGTCAAGGCAGTACCCAAGATACAGGTCGGGACTGGACTCAATGTACTGCAGGCAAGTATCTGCGCCGTTCAGGCTGACAAACAACCGGAGCCGGTCATCGCCGTCGTTGACAATGTAGTGTTGATTATGGAACACGGCCATGACAGGCATCATCGTTCTCCAAGGCGCGATACGCATCCACCGTACTAAGCGCCACACCGTACTTCTTTACAACGGCTTCGAGTCTATCCGCGTTTTCGTGGTAGATACTTGAAAGCCAGGCAGTATAAAAACACTCGAAGAAGACGCAAAGAAACGGGCGTATCGAGTTCGCGTCAATTGAAGGCTTGGCAATCAGACTCCGGGCTTCCATCGACCACCAGCCCGTCCCTTCCGAAATCCTCTGCAAGGCTGTAGCGTACATGCGAGCGCATTCTACCTCCGTCGCACTCCTCATCTTCACGCCTTCCCGAGGTTTGATGCCACGGTTTTCCAGATGATACCTTTCCAGGAACAAAGAAGGGTCAAATGGGTCTGCGGTCAAGACAAAAGAACGAATGTCGCCGATGCCAACAAGGTGGTACAAGGCTGTGTTCGGCGACAGACCGAGATGCTCCAAGAAACGGACCATCGGATGCGCGAGCAACAGCACGCCATCATGCTGATAGCCCTCGCGTTGTGTTTCTGTCCAGCCTTCGCTGGGTTCTGCTTCCGAAAGCTTAAAGAGAGCTAATTCCGCCGAAGTAGGCTCGAACCATCCTACGGGTCCGCGCTTCTCCAGCCCCTCGTTGACCTTGGCGAGCGTTTCCGGGCTGACCACTAGCTGCCCGTCCTCAAAGATGTATGGTAAGTCGTCGTCATAGAAGAATGGCAGGATGTAACCAAGCTCAAGGTTGTAATACTCTGCTCCGGGCTGCAGAAGCTGAGTCGCGGCCTCAAAATTGGCTACGAGCCTGCCACGCTCGGGACGGTCGCTCTGTAGCGTCCAGGCACCTCCATCCACCTTCCAAACAATCATTCGGGCCACCCCTGTAAGGTCGGCAAGGTCGACGGACTAATACCTTGCTGGCGGGCTTCCTCATGAATGGGCTCCACGCCCGCGCCATCAACCAAGGCTGTCCAGACCGTGTAAATCATGCGGGCCAGACGTTTTCCCTGATATCCACAATCAATGGGCTCAAGACCCATTACCTTGGCGGCCAAGTATGCGTCTTCCTGTGTAGACGAGTATTGCCATAGATGCTCGTGTTCTGTTGCACACAGACGGACCAGCAGTTCGTTCACTTTGTAGGACAGCGCAATGGGAGCACGTATGGCGGAGTCCCCTGTCAAGCCCCAACAGCTAAGCCAAAAGTCGGGATTGTACGGGTCAGAGACAATTACGTAGTTGCGTATGTCGCCAACACGGGCAAGCAGAACTCCGATGTCGCGTTCGCCCAGGCCTGCCTCCACAAAGAAACGAACGACCGGATGCTTACTCCAAAGGGGGTTGAACTGCTTCCAGTTGTCGTGTTGCTCGCCAAGCATGTCCCCTGCCCATTCCTTGAACAACGAGAGTTCGAATTCATTGGGCCTGAACCAGCCGAACTTTCCTCTACAGGCCAACGTTATATCCACGACGGATAGAGCATCACGTGTGTCGATCGTATTACTAAGAAGTACGCCTGCGTCTGTGCTTATTGACTGTTCGACATACAACGGCCACGTATAGCCCAGCCAGACATGTTCTAGGTCAGGCTCCATATTCAAAGCACCATCCGAAGCCAGCACGAAATCGGATGGCTCTCCAGGGAAGTCTTCCGGATAGGCTTTAGCCGACTGCTGTAACTCCACCAGTTCATATTCGTCCGGTATCTTGTCGTTCCTGACCCAGTTCCTCACTGACGCCATTGGGCACCTTTCCGTAACAAGGTTGCAGTGTCACTCAAGAACAGTTTGAGACTGTCCCATAAATCCGGGTCGTCTGCGAGCCAGCATCGGTAACCGAGTAGCAAACCAAGGCCAAACCCAATCAGAAAAGCCATTGGCCATCTCCACTCACATGTCCAACATGACCTTGTAGCGCTTTCCTTTGTGCACACTCTCGGAAGGCCCCACCCAGGTGGCCGGGATAATTTGTTTCTTTCCGCGCATCTTTTTGTAGCGCTCGGACTTATAGACACGGATATGCCGGCGCCGTTCATGAGGCCGCGGCGACTTTCGGTCAGTACTGACCGGCTCGGGCAGCCCCATTCGCTGACGGATCTCCCGTGGGCGCAGCAACGTGTAGATGTCACGCTCATGCTTCCTCAGCAACTTACCCTTGCGTTGTTTCGGACGTACTTGCGGTGACTCTTTCAGCACAAAGAAATCCGGCGAACAGAACGTAGCCACTTCCTTCATCGCGACCCAGGCATTACTGATGTATTCGTCCCGAGAGAATCTCATCAAGCGCTGCATCATCGGGTCACTGAAGCTATCCCGATACCTCCCGTTCTCTAACATGATGCACCACTGCACGTCCCCGTTTATCTCGTGTACGTCCTCTTTTGGTGCCACGCCCCACACGTGTCCGCCGACAATGTAGCACAAGTCTTCCGGATAAGCTGATGTATCAACATCGGCCATCTGTTCGAGTATGCGTCTTCTGCCTGGCGGTAGCTGGCCTGTGAACAAGCGACCTCTGCGAACATTCTGACCTAATGGACAGACCTCAATGAACCTGCGCTTCTGATGGCAACCAATCTGGTTCGGTTCGAGGTCAATCAAAACGACACAGGAAAACTCATCGTCTATCGCGACCACCGGGAAAGGCAGGTAGAAATCACCCTTGAAAAACCTCAGAGCATCCTCGGTCAGGTCGAGTGCTTGGTCTTCCGGAAACTCGAACAGCTTGGCCTCCTGCGCGATATCCCATAGCAATTCCCGATATCGCTTATGCTCCGCAGCACGTACCAACCGGTTGAAACTGCTTGCAGACATCGCGCTTCCTCCAGGATACTAAACAAGCTGGCTGCCGGATTGCAAGCAATAAAGCGACCGGAAGGATGCTAAGTACCACGCTGGATTGCCTGCTATCTATTATTTACATGCGCGCCTGCCCGGGCCTGCACTGGTAGATTTTTTGACAAAGGTAGCGGATCATCTGTTCCTCTTTGTCGTAGGCTTCTTTGCGTGGCTGGTGCACAGTACTAAAGCACACATGCAACATCTCGTGGAAGATGTAGTCACAGGGGACCTTCCCCTTCCCCCATTGATAAATCACGGCGGTCCTTTTCCTGGGAGAGATATAGCACCTGCCCGTGAACTCGCTACTTGTATTGAAGTAGATCCTCTAGTCCTTCAGAACCACATTAAAGGACCACTGCTCTCGCAGCTTTCTGAGTTCTTCGTACTGTTGCCGTTGTTTCCTAGTCAGCACTTAGTCGGTTTCGCTCTTCGTTGAAAAACACCAATGAACCTGTAAAGCTCCTGATGGCCGTTTGCGAGCATGGCCCGACACAGACACTGCCGGCGATTTCGGAAGTCCTGTACACTAAAGGTTCCGTAGATCCTAAGGAACAGCAGGCTTTCTTCCTCGTCAGTCGGGAAGGCCTCGACTTCAAAATGAGCACCCTCGAAAAACTGAGGAGCAGCATCTTGAAGCCAACTGACACTATGCGTGAGGTCGTGCTTATCAATAAACTCAGCTGTTGCTTCGTCTGATAGCTTAAAGCACGACATCGGCCCACCTCTTGAAAGAGAACACCTGCTTTTTGCATCTAGGACCAGCAGTGAGCGAGATTGAATGAAAACTTTGTGTATTGCTTCTTCGGATGCGGAACCCAGGAGAAGTAGTCGGTAGCATCTGTTTCATCTCTCCAAACCCGGCCCTTTTCTTTCTTGGCATAACAATCGGACTTTCCGCTGCGCTGTTTCGCAGTCCAACGGACAAAGGCTCTATCCGCCGTTGGGACGTGTATTACACTGTCCTGGTTGTACTTTCGGGCCAGTCGGTCGAGCTTCTTGATAATCTCTTGCTGAGACTTCTTCGTCGTGCCATGACCAACCATGAACGACGGTGAAGTGTTCTTCTCTAGGTCCTTATTCCTCTTGTCAGAAGGATCCAGGGATTCGTCGTGGAGAACTATGAAACTGCGCTCAGTGCCACCATACTTCCCCAAAAGCTCCAGATACGGGACTCCGAGTTCTTCAAGATCTTCCTTCAAAGCCTTTTCCCGTTCCGCGAAGAACTCGCTGTCCTGTGCTTCGCCACCCTCCCGTACTGGATTCCTGCCAGCGGAAATGATGCTGAAGTGACCAAGGTCAAGCACTTTTAGAAAGTCCTCTTTTGGGATCGCCCGCGCCATCTTACGGCCTTTGCGCCCCAGTCTCGGCTTGTCCTTGTCTTCTAGCTGCTCCTTGGCCCTGCGTTTCAGGCTCTCCTTTATCTGCTGTTTCCTTGTTCGCCCGGTCCCTTCCTTAGGATGCTCTCGCAACCAGCGTCTGAGTTGCTTACCTTTGAGCGGCACCCAATCCCCGCTCGGCGTCTTGATGTGCGGTCCATTGGCCCAGTTATGGACCGTGCCAGGGGGAAACGCCTTCAGAAAATGCTCGGCAGCAGCGAGGATCGCAGCTACTTCATCATTCTCTCTCATCTGTACTCTCCGTCAGAAGCATCTTTTGCAAAACGCGCAGCTCTCGCACCTCTCCGGTCATAAGAGTTCTGTCGTACAACCGGCCGGTTTTCATGTGAACTGCTTTTTTCTGCCCGACAGCAAGGTACATCTCACCGTCGTGAATAAACGGCGTGAGCAGCCTAAGGCGCTCTGCGCAACCTTTTCCTCTGCCTCTTGCTGAGCCTTGCCTCTTCATGGTTAAGCCACTCACCTAAGGGCTGACTCGGATCGTTGCTACTGGGCTTCACCGGCTCGGTACGCGCGCCACACTGAGGACAATGGGCTACGAGAGCAGCAAAGTACTGTCCACAGTAAACCACAATTGGACATTCGTAACAACCACAGAACGGACACTCTGTATGTCCGATGGTCCGCTTCTTGTGCCAGTTCTTCTGCTTTTGATTATATCGACTCATAGCGCTGCTTTCCAGAATAACTACTGTCTCCTATGCAGGATAGTTGTCGTCAGCGTACACCTTACTGAGCAGCTTTGCTACACGTTCTTCAAGCTGCAAAACCCTTTGGCGTGTAACTTTCTTGTAAAGGTTCCACCGCTCAAGACTGGTAACAACATCGTCAACGTCTGGAACAGCTGGCCCGTCAGAAGGCAAATCCGGATAGTTCTTGAGGTCAGCTATCAGATTCCAAGTGTCAAAGCATATCTTCGTAAACTCTTCTCGCTGGTCTCGCGGGACGTCGATACTCAACAGGTCGCGTTCAACCTTGCTAAGTCGCTTGACTATCCATATGAGTTCGGCATGTCGGGCGCTCTGGTCCTCGGCCATCTTGAGCGACCGCTCCATCTGCTGTTGTCGCTCGCGGTCAGCCCTAATAGCAAGTATCAGGGTGTAGGCGAAGCACCCGATGGCCAGGCACAATAAGATGATTTGCATTGCCTTTCTTCCCCCTCGGATATTTTATTCCCCTGCACGGGGAGTTCCTTTATCCAGCAGCAACATGGCTTTCTTCACGTGAAGTCCTGCAGATGAAACCTGCCTCAACGTCCACAGGCTCTGCCTTTTGTACACATCAGATTTGTCACCATAACCTAGCACATTTCGCAACACCTTATCGGTGCCAATAGTGCGTTGAGGTGCTTCCTTCAACGCAAGCAAATGTCTTTCAGCAGCCTCAATATGCGCTAACGCGGCTTCAGCAGTGTCAACCAATTCCTCAACGTTTGGCTGTTTTGCGAACGAAGTTCTTCTGAGAAACTGGAACAACATTTCAACGACGCGCCTGTAGTCCTGATACACGTCGCTAATAGCTGAGCGGAGCTGTACGTCCCCACTGAGCCGTTTTTTGTAGCGTTCCACATCCACGTCCTTGTCCAGGCTCTCGACTGCTTGCTTGCACAGAAGCCATACAGCACACAGTGCGAAAAACAGCATAGCTAGGGAGAGAAAATGTATGTAGCTGGGCATGGCTACTCCTTGCTAACCAGTTCTCTTTTGAGGGACTTTCTGTTCTTCACCAAAGCAAAAGCGATGGGCGTGTTCAACGTGCTGCTCCAATCCGCGCGCTTCGATGACCTCTCCGTTTTCATTGATTGAATACCAGTGACCACGCTTGGCCTCGATACCAACATGCAGCGCCCTGCACACTACTCGGTCACCGACTACACGGCTCAGTAAGATGGCCCCAGACTCACCAGCACGAGCCCAGCCACCATCTGTCGCCACTGCTACCGAATAAAGACCGTCAGCCTTCACAATAGAAGTGTCTCTTGTTCCTATCGCTACTGCCCGCCAGCCATGCGCGTCTGCTTTGCTCTGCGCCCCGAACGCGCAAGCTACAGCGCAAGTACCTGTACCTACAGCTTTTGAACCTGCACCTGTGGCAATGGCACGGCTGTCTTCAGCTGCACTGGCTTCGCCTCCGTAGTTACTGGTCAGCGCAACGGAGCCGGACTCGGTAACAGTGGCCTTGCCTTCAAAACCAGTGGAGACACAGGCGCAACCAGGGCCATTTCCGAGCGCAAGTCCCCCCTTTCCTGTGGCACAGGCTAGCCCCTTTAAGGCAAAATCTCCACCACGATAGGCATTCCTCCCGTAACCTACGATTTCTTCCGTATTCGGTGCATAGCGCGTGAGTATCTCCAAGGCTGTCTCTTTGGTACCGACATGCACGATTCTCACGCTATCGGCCGTTGCACCTTTGTCAGTTTTGGTTGTTGGCTCAGTAGCAGCCAGCACAATCCAGGCTGCGTCATCCTGCCAGCAGAGGGTTTCTCCGTCTCCCACTCCCCACGGAAGATAATTCAGGACGCACTGGTTAAGGACTCTTCGCGCGTCATCGTCACTGACTTCCGACAGATTCTTTCTTCGGACCCAGCTGCCTACTGTCAGATAGTCCCGGCACACTTCATAGGACCACCTGGACATCGAAGTCAGTCCAAGATGTTTATCCTCTGGACGCCTGTCCCAGTTTTTTCCACTGACCATTCTTTCTCCTATACAGGACCAACTTCACTATCAGCATAAGCTTCCCCGTTTGTCACAACCACGGGCTTTTTCACGTCACCGTCAAGCACGTCCTGCACGATGCGCGGACCGACGGGAGTCATGATGGTCTCTCCGCGGAGCTTACACGTGGCGCAAACCACGGCGGCCTCCACCGTCATACTTCCTGTTTCCTCTGCCGTCTGCTTTGGTTTCAGGCTGACCCGGGTTCCTTCCCTGATTTCTCTCCCACAAATCCAACACTTTGTCCCGATGTCTGGATGACCTTCTCTGAGTGGGGCGAAAACCCCGAGTTCTCTAAGTGTCACAGCGTTCTCCTTCAAAGTACGTAACAGATACCAAGCCTTCTGACACTTCGAACTTTATCGCCGAAAAAATCATAGATTTTTTCGGATCATCGGTTGCTACCACGAGTGTTCCCTTTTCACAGTCACAGTACTTCCCATCTGCAGCCATGACGCAACTGCCAAGGGCGTTCGTCGTTTCAACTTCAACCTCGTAGGCTTTCACTTCCTTTGCTTTGACCTTTTCGTGCTCTTTTGCTTCTTCTTGTACGGCTTTGCCAAACCGGCGTCCAGCAATGCCTGGTTTAGGTTAATCACACTTTTCTCGGGTGGTTGGCTTTCATCTACGACATAAACGACACCCAGTAGCCTGCCAAAACTGCCTCTGTCCCCTGTGGTTACAAAGTAGAGACGCGCGTTCTTCATCGTAGCCTCCGCGAACAGCCTCGCGCGAATGGCTTGCGCGCGTTCTGCCACCTTTTCCTGTTCTGTTCCTTTCCGCGGATGCAGCTCAGGTGTGTTGACTCCCAGTAGGCGCACCCTTGTTTGCATGCGAAGGTTTTTCCAGATGTACATTTCCACATCGTATGTGTCGCCGTCTATAACTCGGCACAGACGCATCGGGCAAACGTAAAGCCCGCGACTTCCAAGCTCGTGAAAATCGACAGTGGGAAGTGTCGCGCTCGGGCGAAGTCGCTGCTTGGCCGGAGCTAGGGCTAGGAAGCAAAGCACACAGGCGAGCAGTGTAGCTGACCTCTTGAGCCGGCTCATGTCGTTCCTCCTTAGGATGCCAACCTACTTACCGATAGAACAAAGCAAAATCAACCCGTGTCTCCAATTGGAGACACAGCCGCAGCCCAGTGGTAGCCGGAAGCCAGAGCATGGTCGGCGCACGGGAGGCAGCACCGGGCAGCAGGCCAGACGCTCAGGACCCGACATAGCCGCAGTGGCAACGGTAACGGACTGCGAGCGGAAGCGGCACGGCGACATGGGAGGCAGCGACATACAGGCCGGGCCGCAACCTCCTGCAGAGCTGAGCCCCGCCATGTCGCCGAGCGCGGCAAACCAGCCGGAGCCGCAGCTACAGCGCCAGACGGCGCGGGCTGCTCACCCGGGCACCAGCAGATGGGCGGTCAGGGCAGCGGGGCGCCCGTCGCAGGCAGCACAGCCGCAATCGGGTCACCAGTGGGCACGGCAGGGATGGTCAGCAGCCACAGGTGGCCCGCGGGCAGGGAGCGCCGTAGCCGCAACTTGGGGCACGGGCGGCCGGCCGCCGATGCCGCGCCATCCGGGGAACCGCGCCCGCGTAGGCCGTGACGTGGTGGAGAGCGGGGCAGGACGGATCGGCCGCGCCGGGGTCAACAGCAGCGCGAGCACAGGGATGGAGTATCGGCCCGGGCCGGCCAGGGGGCGCGCTTCCACCGAGGGGAACGGCGCGGGCGCGGCACGGGGAAGGCACCAGCCGGGCAGAGGGCAGGGAGGGCAGGGAGGACAGGGAGAACAGGGGACGCAGGTGTCAGGCGTCAGGGAGAGCGTGCTGGCGAGCAGAGTAGGTAAAAGCGGGCGCGCCGGAAGCGGGTAGGTATCCGAGAGCACAGGCACCCAGGTGAGGCATGAGCGACCGGAGGCCGGAATAGCCGCAAGGTCACGCGCGCCCCCGAACAGCCAGTCAGCACTGACCGAGAGTAGGACGACGGCGGCCGGGCAGATGCGCGCAGATCAGACGGGATAGCCGCAAGCTGGCAGTGACCCGGTGAGCTGGCATGCGAGTGGCCAGCGGGAACCCCGGGCCGATAGCCGCAGCAAGGCAGGGACAAGGTAAAGCAGGCAAGGCGGTGCGGCCGGCACGGCCAGGATAGCCGCAAGCCGGAAGAATCGAAAAACCCGGACCATGGTCGCCAGGAGCGCGCGCACTAGGAATAGCCGCAACCAGAAAAAAGGGGAGCCCGCGAGCAATCGGGGAGGGTCACCAGGAGCCCCGCGGCCGGATAGCCGCAGCATCGAGGGCAGATGAGAGCCGGCCCGGTAGGCACTGACCGCGCGCCGAATAGCCGCAACCCGGGAACACGCGGAAGGCCCGCCACCATATCTCGACCAGGCAAGCGAACCGCGCCCGCTATTCGTGAATAAAATCTCGGTTGCTCAGAATAAAAATCTTGAAAAAAGGCTTGACAAGCCGCTTGCCATATGCTATACTGTATGCGTTCGGGGAGCGGTTCCCCGGAAGAGAAAAGGCGGACGGAAGAGGAGAAAGTCATGCTGAACGTGGAAAAAGTTATGATGCAATGCAGTTTCAAGGATGAGGACGCGCGCCAGGAATTCGCTTTAGGCGTGGTCGAGGCGATGCGCGAACTTGATCAGACGCGCCCGGAAGCGGAGCAGGCCGCTTTCCTGCGCGCCCGGGGCCGTGGCCGCGCGCTCCATTTTCTGCGGAATGAGCGGGCGCGCCGTTACGGGCTGCGGCGCAATCACGGCGCCCAGGAAATAGCGGAAGCCCAAGGAACCTTGCGCGCGGACCTTTCGGCCGACGAAGAAGGGTCCAGCTACTGGGATCTTTTGGCGGACCCCAAAGCCGAAAATCCGGCGGAAAGCATGAGCATGCGTGAGACGGCCGCGCGCGTCCGGGCGGCCATGGAAAAGATCCGCCCGGAATATCGGGCAGTTCTGGAAGCTCTTGCAGAGGGCAAGAATCTTTCGGAGCAGGCCCGGGAGATGGGGCTTTCCCGAATGGCCCTTTGCAAGCGGGCGAAAAAGGCCCGTGAAGCCGTCTTGGCGGCCGTCGCGTGAAGCGAAGTGAACGAACGAATGGACAGGGCGCCCGGCAACGGGCGCCCCTAGTGAAGGGGAGAAAACCATGGAAAACATCAAGATCACGGTTCCCATGATGGAAGCGAACGGCGGTGACGTTAGCCTTGCCCCGGTTGTGGCCTACAGCCGTGACGGCGACTTCTGGCGGTCCTTCATGTTCGTGCCCCGCCACGTTGCCAAAGGCAACTTGAAGAAAATTTACCAGGCCACGTGCGTGCCGAACATGGGCGGTGGCCCGGGCCGATCCTTCGCGAACCGGCGGGCTGGACATATAGAAAACGCTAGGCGCTGGCCGGGAGCCGCAACCGCGGCCCCGGCCAGCGTGAACACCAACGCGCCGAAATAGCCGCAATGAGACAGTCCCCGAACAGTGGCCAAAACGGCCAGCCCGCAGTTTACAAGCGGGAAAAAGGTGGAATAAAAAGACGTGGGGAATAGGCCCCGCAAAAACGAGGAGAACACAATGGCGAAGAAGCAAGAAACCGTGGAGCCGAAGACCTTTTGCCAGGAGTGCAAGTTTCGGCAGCATGGTGCCGAGGCCCGGCGCACAGGTCAGAGCGGTTACTGCGAAAAGCGGTTCCGCTACGTCGCGCGCAAGGAAGAGGCGTGCGACCGGTTTCAGAGAAGGCGGCCCCAGTAGAGGCCGCCTTAGCCGCAACCAGGGCGGCGAGACATGCCGCCCTAAGTGGTGCAGACAGCCGCAAGGCGCCCAGACGCCACTGCCCACCGATGCGCTAGGCCCGCCACACAAGGTTGAAAAAAAAAAAATGCGCGCCCGGTTTACACGGCAGAAAAAGC
>Ga0190313_1001323_pt1 | contig 13449 bp, 15 predicted proteins | sample 4870071011_MG_FD_169989 | JGI IMG/M metagenome (GOLD analysis project Ga0190313, IMG submission 169989) | Hydrothermal vent sediment bacterial communities from Southern Trench, Guaymas Basin, Mexico - 4870-07-10-11_MG | ecosystem: Environmental > Aquatic > Marine > Hydrothermal vents > Sediment ...
GATAACCCCCATCTCTCTGGACCACACCAGAATCCTCGGCGACAGGATTGAGAAGATCGCAGGGGAGAAGGCCGGGATAATCAAGGAAGGGGTGCCGGTTGTTATGGCCGAAAATCCCGATGAGGTGGTCGGTGTTATCGAGAAGATTGCTGCGGAGCGCTCCGCGCCCCTGACCGTCGTCGGAAAAGGGCCGGAAATAACCTCTTCCTCGTACTCCCTGCGTGGGGTGGAATGCACCGTGAAGATGCCCGACGGCTCCGTTCTCGAACTCAGGTCCGGCATGGGAGGCCGGCATCAGATAGATAACTGCGCCACAGCAGGCACGGCGGCTTGGAAACTTGGTGTGGAGAAAGATGCCATAGTATCGGGCCTCGAAAAGGCGAGATGGCCCGGCCGCATGGATGTTGTCAGGGAAAACCCCCTCCTTATCATTGACGGCTGCCACAACAGGGCCGGCGCGGAATCCCTTCTGGAAACTCTGAAAAAGGAGGGCGTGGAGAAGATGACCTTCTTGATGGCATTCAGTTCGGAAAGGAGGGAACGGGATATTCTGCATGTGCTGGAACCGATGATGGCCCGCCTGATAATCACGGCCCCGGACAATCCGAGGTCGACACCGGTGGAAGAGGCCGTAAGGATTGCGAAGGAAGTCCTCGAAAACAGGGTGAAGATGGAAAAAGTGGATACGGTGAAAGAAGCCTTGAACAGGATCGGGGAGAGCAACGCGTGCATTGCCGGGTCGCTTTATCTTGTGGGAGAGGTCATGGGAATTCTGGGATCAGAGAATTAACTCCCCGTCCTTCATCACAACCCTCTTGCTCCCGTCCATATATGTTATCTCCATTGTCGGCCGGTGGAACAGCATGTCCAGATGCATGTCAGATGGGTTCTTCCCTCCGGGCATGTCCAGATTGTTTCCGAAGGCCAGATGTGCGGTCTTTGCGGCCTTTTCGTCCTCCAGCATGTTTCCGGTGAGTCTCGCCTTGGGGTTCAGGCCGATGCCGAGTTCCCCTATCGTTTTCGCATCTTTATCTATGGAAAGGAGTTCGTCCACCGCTATGACTAGGTCGGCGTCCTCGGAGTGCATGCTCACGATTCTGCCGTTCCTTATCTCTATCCTCAGCTCCTTCTTCACATGGCCGATATTGCCTCCGATCGTTCCGTCCACCACCAGAATGCCGTTCGCCTTCGTCTCAACCGGTGCGGCCCATACTTCTCCGGCAGGCAGGTTCCCCATGTTCCCCTTTTCTATCAGAACATCGGTCTCGAACTCGCGGCCGTCCAGATACACCTCCATGTCCGTTCCCTTTTCCGTGGTGATGTGGAACTTCTCCACTCCGTGCAGTATGTCCATGAACGAGAAGGCGACCTTCTGCAGCTCTCCGTAATCCACATTCATCGGCCCTTCCGTCATCATCTCTTTCGTTATTCCTGGCCCGTGTCCCACCCTCGCTCCGGTCTCCGTTTCGAGGTCGGTCAGCTTAATCCTGAACGGGGTTTCGCTGGCCCGCGATGTGAATGTATTGATTATGATGCTGTAGTTCGAGAGAGTCTCCTCCAGTTCGTCGGGTATGTCCTTCAGGGGGCGCTGCTCCTCAGGTATCCGGTATGTGCCGAGGCTGAGGCCGAGCTCCTTCGCGCTCTCGTTGAACGCCAGTGCAATATCCTCGCACTCCCTGTCGTAGATGACCAGCACTCTATCCTCCGGCCGGGAGGCCAGCACATATTTCAGAGAGTTCTTCGCGCTCTCTCTCATGTTTGCGGTTTCCGTCATGATATCACCTTTATTCGTCATGCAATCAGCCCTCAGATTCCCATTCCTTCGTCGAACTGCCTTGCCATGTCCTTTTCCAGAGCGATCTCCTCCTCCCATATCTCCAGTTCGTCCAGCGCCTCTTTGAGCTCCTTCAGGCAGTTAAAACATATCCAGCGGCCGCCTATCTTCTTCATCGGCGTCTTTCTGTAGCTTATATGGCCGCATATGGCGCACACCTTCAGGTCCTTCAATCGGTGCTCCACATAGGCGTCCATCTTCTTGCGCTCTATGATGGTTTCGAGCACCTTCTGCCTCTGGTCGTCCTGATTCGGGAGTTTGTCGTCTGTCAGAGAAATCAGCTCCTTGCTCTTTTCTCAACCCCACAAGGGGTATAAGTATTTAACCTTCACATGACCACTACTTTCTGGACATCAGCAGTATGATGGCCTCCGCAGGCTGGCCGTCCGTCTCCCGAAGCGCCTCTCTCGCCTCCTCCTCGGAGACCTGCGCCTGCCCCATAACTATTTCAACATCCTCGTCGCTGAAGGGGTCTTCGGGCACATCCCCCTCCCCCCTGGCCTCCACGGATGTCTCGCCGGTTATCTGGTATGTCTTCTGGCCCTGAACGGTCATTATGGTCACTTCCGCTCCTGTGATGACATAGTCCTTGTCGGCTGTCCTGATAATGACCTTCTCCACATTGTCTATCTCTTCCGTGGTGATTCCCAGCCTCTTCATCATCTGCTTCATCTGTCTGGGGTTGGCTCCGCGGCCCATTCCGGGTATCATGTTTTCACCGGAGAAAGATAGGGAGGGGATATTAAAAGTTTGGGGGATGGGGACTGTTATCGGAAGATATGAGAAATTAGGCTAGGCGACACCCATCAATCAATTCTTTATTTATCTCGAAGGCCTCATCCACACTGTTCAGGAGTTCGTTATGGACCGAGTTTTTTGAGTAATAGAGCCTTACAAGAACTCCAGCATCCTTGGCCGCCTCAATTGCAGGTACAAAATCGCTGTCTCCTGCAACTATAACCGCTGTTGATATGCTTTTTCCCCAGCTGAACCTTACAAGGTCAACGGCCAGAAGTATATCCACTCTTTTTTGAGTGAAATCGCCGTCTCTTCTTTCCAGTTTTCCAAGTCTTACATCAAACCTATTCAGTTTCTTAATCGTTGCAATGAACCTGTCGGCAGAAGAATATCTCTTTTTCTCCTCGTCCGTGGGAGGGTTGCTCTGGTACGGCATCGCAGTGTAGTAGTATGTCCTGAGGCGGTCATAATCCTTAGAAATGAGGTTCGAAAAGATTTCTAAATCTATCTTTGCTTTTTTGAATTCTTTTCTCAAAACCGCATTAAGGTATGCTGCATCGATCAGAACAAGTGCTCTCTCCATCTCTGCCACCTTTATAATTGTAACCTGCCGTCCCCGAAGGAACGACAGGGAGTATTGTAATTTACCTAATGAACATCTCTTATTTAAACATATCGTCTCCTTTATGACGGTCTGCGCCTGTTCCTCCTTTCACGAAAACCTATAAATATCCTCCCCCATTGAACCTCCGAGAGGTATATTCATGGATAACCTGAACTACGATGTGCTGGTCGTGGGTGCGGGCCCCGCCGGAAGCACCGCGGCCAGATACGCCGCCATGAACGGTGCGAGAGTCCTTATGATTGAGAAGAGGCAGGAGATCGGCTCCCCGGTCCGCTGCGGTGAGGGAATAGCGAAGCCCTGGCTCGAACGCCTCGGGATAGAGCCAGATCCTCGCTGGATCGCGAACGAGATAGACGGGGCCAGAATAATCTCCCCCTCCGGTTATGCCCTTGAAGTGGATGAGAGCAGGGCCGGTGACGAGTCCGGCTATGTCATCTACCGCGACCTGTTCGACAAGGCCCTTGCGAAGATGGCCGCAAAGGAGGGCGTGGATATCATGCTCAAGACCGCCGCCCTCGATGTTCTCAAGGAGGGAGGGCAGGTCGTCGGAGTAAGGGCCAGGCACATGGGCGAGGAGTTTGAGATTCTTGCGAAGGTAGTCATCGGTGCTGACGGTTTCGAGTCGCAGATAGGGAGGTGGGCCGGCATAAACACCGTGGTGAAGCCGAAGGATATCGATTCCGCGTTCCAGTACACGCTGGTCGGTGTCGATGTGGACCGCAGGTTCAACGAGTTCTATGTGGGGAGCATGGCCCCCGGCGGTTATATATGGATATTCCCCAAGGGGGACGATGTGGCCAATGTGGGCATAGGCGTCCTCCTGAGCAAGATAAAGGAGCCCGGGATGGCCAAGAAACTTCTGGACGAGTTCATAGCCGCGAGGCCGAACCTTGCGAAAGGGCGCTCGATTCAGGATGTCTCCGGTGCTGTCTCCGTCTCTCTGCCCCTTGATAAGACGGTGATGCCCGGCCTCATGCTGGTGGGGGATGCCGCGAGGATGATAGACGCCATTACGGGAGGAGGTGTGTACAACGGCTGTATCGCCGGGATGATCGCGGGCGAGGTTGCCGCAAAGGCCGTGAAGGAGAACGATGCCTCGGAGGAGTTCCTCATGGAGTACGACCGCAGATGGAGGGACGAGATGGAGGACCGCCTCTACCGGAACTGGATGGTGAAGGAGAAGTTCGCCACCCTTAGCGATGACGACCTCGACCGCATAATAAAGGCTATATCCGAGGTTGACATGGAAAAGATGAGCATGGTGGAGATTCTGAGGGCGGTGGAGAGCAAGATACCGGACCTGGTGCGGGACTTCATGGGAATGTTCTGAGGAAAGTTCTTTATACTCTCTCCACATATTTGGAGACATGAAAGGCCTCGTTCAACCGACGGTCAGGTCCATTGCCCTGTTCGCCGTAATAATCATGCTTGTGACCTATCTGCCCATTTTTTCCTCTGCCGACGGCCCCCCCACCATAGTATTCTCTCCGGACACCCTGACCATCCCGAAAGGCGTTTCCTACCCGGTTAATGTCACGGTCATAGATGCGGACGGAGTGGCCTCCGTAACCCTTCACTGGCGATTCTCTTCCTCGGAGATGCACAGCGATCCCATGGCTGTCATTGAAAAGGATCTGTGGCACGGGGAGCTGCCCGCTCAGGACGAGTACGGCGTCTTTTCCCTCTACATAACCGCGGTGGATTCCATCGGTAACGAGGTGCGGTATCCCAGAAACGGGAACATGACCGTCTGGGTGGCCGACATGACTCCCCCCTCCATCACCATGGGTAATTCGACGCCCCTTTCCTTCTCTCTTGGACATGCGACCAACCTCACCGTGCAGGCAGAGGACGACAACAGCATCAGTTATGTCGCTTTCTATTACAGATACGAGGGCGATGTGAGCTGGCAGAGCGAGGTCATGGCACAATCCTCCGGAAACACCTATTACATCGACTTCGCGCCGGAGCGAGCTGGCCCTATGGAGTACTACTTCTCCGCTTTCGACGGGAGAAATCACGCCTTCTACCCCTCGGCCGGTGCCGCTGATCCCATTCAGGTCACGGTCTCTTCCGGGGGTCTCTTCGGTCTTTCGTTCACCCTCACACTTATGATTCTCATAGCGGTGGTGCTGGCTGTGGTGGATGCGGTGGTATATGTCCGGAGGAAGAGGGCGGGGAAGCTGCCGGGTCTGCCGTGGAAGAGAAAGGAGAAAAAGGAGGATTAAGGGTTTTTATTCCTGCTCGTTCACAGGTCGGAACTTGTAGCCGTAGTGCAGGATTCCAGAGTTCCCCTCTGCACCCAGACGCCTCATGACGGCCTCCACCTTCATGCCGATACGGACATCTTCCGGTTCCACATCTATTATCTGGCTCGTTATCTTCACCCCTTCCTCCATCTCCACCATTGCGAGGACATAGGGCTTGAGCATCTCGAACTGAGGGTGTGCGTCCTGCACTATCGTATAGGAATAGACGGTTCCTTTGCCGCTCAGGGCCAGCCTTTTCATCTTTCCTATGGATTCCCTGTGGCAGACCGGGCATATTTCTCTGGGCGGGAAGAAGACCCTGCCGCAGTTCTCGCACTTCACTCCCACGAGGTTGTACCTGCTCGGGTTCTCTCTCCAGAATCTCGGTATCGATCCCATCATGCCACCTCCAGTATGTGAACGATGGCGGTGGCACCGGTTCCGCCCACATTGTGGGTGAGGCCAACCTGCGCCCCGTCCACCTGCCGCTCTCCCGCATCTCCTCTCAGCTGCCTGACTATCTCCACGGCCTGCGCTATACCCGTTGCTCCTATTGGGTTCCCTCTTGCCTTGAGGCCGCCCGATGTGTTCACCGCAATCCTTCCGTCGATGGCGGTCTGGCCCGAATGGGAGAACTCCGCTCCCTTTCCCTTTTCAACGAATCCGATGTCTTCCAGCGCGAGGATCTCGGAGATGGTGTAGTTGTCGTTAAGTTCGGCCACCTGAATGTCCTTCACCTCTTTTTTCGCCTGCTTCAGAGCCCTCCTTACAGCGTATACCGTCGCATCCATTGTGAGGATGTCCCTTCTCTGGTGGAGCGCAAGGGAATCGCTGGCCTGTCCGGACCCTGCTATTCTGATGGGTGTGTCGGTGTATTTCTTTGCGATTTCCATGGGGGCGAGAACCACCGCTGCGGCCCCGTCGCTGTTGGGTGCGCAGTCGAACATTCCCAGAGGGTCGGCAACCATCGTGGCGTTCAGAACGGTTTCGGGTTTGATCGCCCTTCTGTACTGGGCCTTCGGGTTCTTCGCGGCGTTTGCGTGGTTCTTCACCGGCACCGATGCGAACTGCTCCCGTGTGGCCCCGTACTCGTGCATGTATCTTCTGGCCATCATGGCATAAAGTGACGGAAGGGTGGCGCCGAATACGCTCTCCCACTCCTGATCCATCGCTGCGGCCTGAATGTTCGTTATATCCTCATCGCCGACATCGGTCATCTTCTCCGCGCCTCCCACGACGACTATATCGTACTCGCCGGAGGCAACCGAGAGGTATCCCTCTCTTAATGCAAGGGCTCCCGATGCTCCGCTGGCCTCCACCCGCACCGCAGGGATGTGATTCTTGGTAAGGCCGGCATAGTCTGCTATAAGGGCCGCCACATGCTCCTGCTCTATGAACCTGCCTGCCGACATATTTCCCACATAGAGCGCATCCACCTCGTCGCCGGAGATTCCAGCATCGCTTATGGCGGCGATTCCCGCCTCTATGCCTATACGCCTCAGAGACGAATCCCAGAGCTCACCGAACTTCGTATCACCTATCCCTATTATCGCAACATCTCTCATGCTATCACTCCCTCATCCGTATCTTTCCCCTGTACTTGGCGTATGTGGCGTAGTCGATCAGGGTGTAGTTGTCTATCATCTTTCTCACGGCTGTGCCCTTCTCTCTGGGGAATTTCTCTATCTCATCCGTCACCGTTATGTCGAAGGCGTCGCTTCCCGCACCGGAGCCGAAGGCCACCATGAGTATCCTGTCCCCCGGTTTTGCCACATCCAGCACGGATGCGAGGCCCAGCATCACCGCACCGGAGTATGTGTTCCCTATCTCCGGGGTGAGGAGGCCGTATTTCAGCTGCTCCGGCGCGAATCCCATCTGCTTTCCCGCTCTTGTGGGGAATTTGCCGTTGGGCTGGTGGAGTATCACATGGTTGTAATCCTCCGGCTTCGTGCCGATCCTCTCCATCAGCGTCTTTCCCGCGGTGACCACATGCTTGAAGTAGGCGGGCTCTCCGGTGAACCTTCCGCCGTGGCTCGGGTACATCTGTCCTTCCCTTCTCCAGAAGTCGGGGGTGTCCGTGGTGAAGGAGTATGTGTGGTTGATCACCGCTATGAGCCTGTCCTTCTCCGTTCCGATGAGGAGGGCCGCTCCGCCTGCAGCCGCCGTGTATTCCAGCGCATCCCCCGGCGCTCCCTGCGAGGTGTCCGCTCCGATGGCCACGGAGTATCTCATCATTCCCGAGCCTACGAGGCCCATGGATGTCTGGATTGCTGCGGTTCCCGCCTTGCAGGCGAACTCGTAGTCCGCCGCGGTCAGGTGTGGGGCCGCTTCTATGGCCTCCGCCACGATGGTGCTCGTGGGCTTCACCGCGTATGGATGGGATTCCGAGCCGACGAATATGGCCCCTATCTCGGCAGGGTCCACCTGCGCCCTTCTCATCATGTCTCTGGCTGCCTGCACGGATATTGTTATGGTGTCCTCGTCCGGCATGGGCACCGACTTCCTGCTCACCATGAGCCCTTTGCCCATGGCCGCTCCGTCAATCCCCCATACTTGGCCTATCGCTGCAGGCTCTATACGGCTTCTGGGGATGTACGCTCCGTAACTTACTATTCCTGTCTTCATCGCTTCACCTTCTTGAACTTTATTGTTGATTTTGTCCTTCACCGGGCGTTCAGATACCTGTCCGCCCTCTTCTCCAGCGTTTCTATGAGAGATTCCAGGTGCATGTCCGTTTTTACGAGAGGCACCTTTTCCAGCTCCGAGAGGCGTATGGCCAGCGGGTCAATGTGCTCTGGCCGCTGATAGACCACCATTGCCGGCTTCATCGGATGCGCCCTTATGGCTATCATCGGGGACCTGCCGAACTTGACGCCTGTGAATATCAGCGCCCTCTCGCTGCTCCACCCGTATATCTTCATGTAATCGCGGGAATCGAAGGAGGTTATGGCCTTCAGGCTGTCTATTACCGTGTATCCGTGGATGTCCGGCTTCATCTGGCAGTCCGGTGTCACCACCTCGCCCCCTATGATGTTCAGAAAACTGTCGAAGCTGAGGCCTATCGGGAACTCCCGTATGCTCAGGATGGCGTCGCTCTCTTCGCCCACCGTGAACTGCTTTATCTTCTCTCCGCCCCGTTCCTCGTCTATTTCAATCAGGGCCGTGACGATCTTTTTGATGGTCTGGATACCCGGGGATTTTCTTCTTCCCCCCTCATAATCGCTTATGACGGAAGGGGATATGCCGAGATGTCTGGCAAGGTCCTGCTGGGATACCTGAAAATCCTCCCTCCACTTCCGCATGGTCTTTCCCGGGACCGGTGAAAGGGTGATCTCGCCGGCCATCTTCTCCATGAGCTGGGACTTCATGGGGGGTGATTGGTGATTTCCTATAAAAAGATGCCGTTCACTCTATTCGCTCTTTGCCGATTCCATTATCCTGACTCGGTTGCCCTCAACCCTCAATCTCCCCTCTGCGAAGAGCCGTATCGCCTCGGGATATGCCCTGTGCTCCTCCTCCAGCACTCTCGCCTTCAGCGTTTCCACGGTGTCCCCGTCCTTTACGGGAACGCACCTCTGGACGATTATCGGCCCTCTGTCCACCTCAGGGGTTACGAAGTGCACGGTACAGCCGGAGAACCGCGCCCCCGAATCCAGCACCGCTCTGTGAACATTCTCTCCGTACATCCCCTTCCCTCCGAAGCACGGGAGCAGAGCAGGGTGTATGTTCATTATCCTCCCCTCATACCTCTCGATGAATTCCGCGGTTAGCATCCGCATGTATCCCGCAAGGGCTATCAGGTCCGGTTCTATCCTGTCGAGTTCGGCCAGCACCTCCTTTTCGTGCTCCTTTCTCTTACGTCCTCTGCTCGGTATGGGAATGGCCTCGATGCCGTGTTTCCTAGCACGCTCGAGAGCGTACGCTCCCTCCACATTGGAAATCACCGCTACAACCTCTCCGTTTATCACCCCGCTTTCGCAGGCATTGATGATGGACTGCAGGTTCGTCCCGCTCCCCGAGGCCAGAACAGCTATGCGAATCATGAAAGGGGATGGAAAGGGGGTTAAATAAGGTTTTGCTCAGTCCTCGATCCTCGGAGCCAGCAGATAGACCACCTCTCCGTTCCCTCCGGCTATGGTGAACTCCAGCCGCACGGGGAAGTCGGTTCCCAGCAGGATTTTCAGGCTGCTGGAATTGGTGGCCGCCTTGATCATGTTGGAGAAGTAATCCAGAGGGAACATGCTCCTCTGCCTCTCCTTGCAGTCTATCTCTATCAGCTGGTCCTTCGTGAGCTTGAGCTTCACCTCGTCGGTGTCGCCGTCAGCCTCCATGCTGAACGCCTCCGGCTCCATTATCAGGGTGACATGGTCCGAGATGCTCTCGGCCGCTTTGATCCCCTGCTTTATCTCGTCCGTTTTCAGAATCACACTGGCGGGGAGCTCCAGCTCCGGGACCTTCGGCGAGTTTATGCTGGACGGACTGAGGAGCCCCATCTTCCTTATGATGTTTCCAACCGTCACGATGAGCCGGTTCCTCTCCGCGTCATGCTCCATGGCGATGATGTCCCCCGCCTTGGCCAGCTTTATTACCTCTCTCAGCTTGTCCATCTCCACCGCTATGCTGACCCCGTCCGCTTCGAACTCCTCGAAGGCGTTCTTCGTCAGCATGAGGTCCACCATGGCCACATGGGACGGGTCCACCGCTTTTATGGTCAGCCCTTCGCTGTCCAGCTCCATCAGTATCTCGTCCACTATATGTCCCGTGACCTCGATTATCTCCTTCAGCACATCAGCCTTCAACTTTGCTTTGAACATATTTTCCCCCTCTGTGTATCAGTATTCTCTCCAGGTGTGCCCGCATTTGGTGCACCTGTATATCCTCGTCTCGGGCTCGTCGGCGGCCCTTGTCTGCCTGAGGATGAAGTAGGCCTCGTTGTTCCCGCACTTGGGGCACTCCGCCTTCGTCTTGGGCAGTGTGGCCACATCCTCCCCTTCTATCACCGTAAGCTCCTTATCGGCGGCTTTTTCGCTTATCTTCTCCTTCTCCTTTCCCACGGTCATCTGGTAGCCGCACTTGCGGCATACGAACACCTTCTGACCGTCTTCGCCTACCTGTGGGAACATCAGTGACTTGCATTTTGGGCAGAACATCTCAATCAGCACAGGGAATGGATTACCTATTAAAAAGTTTGTGTCTTTTCGGAAAGGGATGCGCCCGGTTCTCTCCGGTTTCCGCCGCTATTTTTCACCAAAACCCTTAAAAACAGATACGCTTTCGGCTGAAACAAGGTGATTGAATGGCTGCTAAGAAGTCAGGATCAAAGAAATCGGACGATGTGGTAAAGGAAGGAGATATGATCTATCTGGAATACGACGCATACATCAAGGACAAGGACCTTCTGTTCGAGACCACCAGCGAGGAGCTGGCCAGAGAGCACGATATATTCGACGAGAAGTTCACTTATTCTCCCATCGCCATAACCGTCGGCAGAGGGAATGTGTTTCAGGGGCTGGAAGAGGCTCTGATAGGCGCCAAGGTGGGCGAGGAGAAGGAGGTTGAGATTCCGCCCGAGAAGGCCGCCGGTCCGTGGGACAAGACCAAGATGGAGGTCTTTCCGATACGCGAGTTCCAGAGGGAGAAGATAGACCCGTACCCCGGTCTGGAGGTTACGATAAAGGGGAAGACAGGAACGGTTCTCTCTGTGGGCGCCGGCAGGGTCCGTGTGGACTTCAACGACCCGTTGGCGGGAAAGGTGCTTCTTTACAGGTTCAAGGTGGTCAGCAAGATAACGGATACGGAGGAGAAGATAAAGGCCAGCCTGAAGATGGATTACGGGCACGAGGATGAGTTCGGCATAGAGCACAAGGATAAGGAGATAACCCTCATTCTCCCGGACATCTGCAAGTACGACCAGAGCTGGATGGTCGCAAAGTACAGGGTCATAAGCGACCTCCGCGAGATGGGCTTCACCGACATACGGCTGGTGGAGGAGTACATATCTGAGAAACCGGAGGAGACCGACTCCGTCCCCGAAGAGAAGGGGGAGAAGCCTGCCGAACCGGAGAATGAAAAAGAGTTAGAATCCTCCGAGGAGGCTTGAGCGGGCTCCGCACCCGAAAAATCCTTTAAACCCCTGTTTTTCTCCTATTTTTCTGAGATTTTTCCATTTTCAAACCCGCCTCTCCCTTTATAGCTATGTAAATTTTCTCAGAAAGGGGCAACAAAAAAATATTTATGCAAGTGCTCCTTACCCTGCCTCATGCCAAGAGAATCCCTAACAGAAAAGGAAAAGGCGGCGCTTCACGCTCTTGTGAAACACCCGCTTCTGAACGACCGCGAGACGGCGGAGGCGGCAGGCCTGAAACTGTCGACGCTGACTGCGATCAGAAGACGACTGAGAGAGGAAGGTATGTTCCGCACATACAGAATCCCGATGCTTCAGAAACTGGGACGCGAGATCATCTCGGTTTCCTACGGCTCGCTGCTGAAGGGAAGCGCTCAGGGAACATTTCTGAACAAAGTGGAAGGGTTCATGCTGGTTGAGAACGCCCTCTACGGTGTTACGGATATGAACCACGACCTTCTCATCGATTTCATGCGGAACTACACCGAGTTCAAGAAGAGCAAGGAGCAGTTCGAAAGGTTCTTCTTCATGCACAATCCCCAGCCAGAGGAGCGGATAACCAGCGTTCTTTTCCCCACGGGGGATAAGGTGATGACGCTCAGCTTCTTCGATTACACTCCGGTGCTCGACAGAATGTTCAAGGGAAAGGTCGCCAAGAGAAAGCCAGAGTACATCGAGATGGGGAACCGCACCCTTACGAAGAAGGAGAAGAGCGCCCTTGTGAATTTCGTCACCAATCCCGAGACGACGGATAAGAAGGTTGCGGAGCTGGCGGGCATATCCCGGCAGGCGGCCTCCACCATGAAGGCGCGATTCTACAGCGAGGGACTGATGAAACAGGTGCGGATACCGGACCCGTCGAAGATGGGCTTCGAGATAATCGGACTGACGCATCTGCGCTTCAACCCCAAGTTCGGTCTGAAGGAGAGGAACGACGAGAAGCTCCTGAGAGAGGCGAACATGCCGCATTTCTTCACACTGTTCAACTCCACCGACGCCATAATCCTGTCGGCCCACACCAGCTTCGAGGAGTACAGCAATGACATCTTCAAACTGATGGCCGCGTACAGGAAGGAGGAGTCCATGGTTGACGAGACGAACACGGACCTCTTTTCGGTGGATCAGACCACAGTGCTGAAGATGCACGACTACTCGACCCTGCTGTCGCAGCTTTAAACCCCTTCTCTTCCGTTTCTTTTTCGCAATAACTTTTTTATGCCTGCTCGCGTTTATACCGGCGCGTGAGGAAGAAGCATGAGTGTGAGAAATGCCAGAGACACCCTGCGTGAGATTCAGAAGGGAAACAGACTTCTGGAGAACGACGACCTGGCCAGTGCAATCTCTCACTACAATGCGGCCATAGCCCGCAACAGAAAGGATGAGGTCTCGTGGAACAACAAGGGCGCGGTCCTGCTGGCTCTGAACCGACTCAAAGAGGCGCTCACCTGCTTCGATATGGCGATCGAGCTATGTCCCACCTACTCCGATGCGTGGTGCAACAGGGGGATCGTCCTCATGCAGATGGGGGACTATTCCGGAGCGGAGGAGTCCCTGAGAAAGGCGGTGAGGTATGCTGAGGAGAACGAGGTGGCGTGGAATGCTCTTGGCAACCTGCACGCCCGGAAGGGGGAGTTCAACGAGGCCAGACGGAGCTACCTGCGCGCCCTCGGGATCGATGCCAATTATTACACCGTTTTCAACAACCTCGGGAGGCTGTACGAGGAGAAAGGGGACTGGGAGCGCGCTCTGGAGAACTACAATCGTTTTCTCGCTCATAACAATGTGTTCGCCGAGGCGTGGTACCACAAGGGCATCTGCCAGATGAAACTCGGCAGGCCCAGCAAAGCGCTTCACAGCTTCGAGAGGGCCATAAACCTCG
>Ga0190313_1001324_pt1 | contig 13438 bp, 15 predicted proteins | sample 4870071011_MG_FD_169989 | JGI IMG/M metagenome (GOLD analysis project Ga0190313, IMG submission 169989) | Hydrothermal vent sediment bacterial communities from Southern Trench, Guaymas Basin, Mexico - 4870-07-10-11_MG | ecosystem: Environmental > Aquatic > Marine > Hydrothermal vents > Sediment ...
ACTACCCACTTCTGCATTCTGCTCCCTCCCTCAACTGAGGGTAATCAGTAGTACTATAAGTGAAAGTACTATAAATACTTTTCCAATTACGAACAACCAAAAGTACAAAAATTACAACCACCAACAACCAAACATAAACATCCCAAAACAACAAAGTAAAAGAAAATTACCCAAACTTCAATAAACATTCAAAAAACTGAGAATTCACGGCAACCTTTAAAAGCCAAACCCTTATAAACTCTTTTGCCTCTTTGCGAGAGGTTGGGATTTGAGGTGAGAGAGATGGAGAAACGCCTACCCGGAAAGGTGAGAAGGGCTATAAGAGCCAAATATTATGATATTCAACCTAAAGCGTGGATTGGAAAGAAAGGATTAGAGGAGGGTGTGATTAACGAAATCAACACTCAGCTCAAGAAAGACGGTATTCTCAAAGTGGAAATAAGAAAAGGGGCGCTTATTGCAACAAGAATGGACAGAAAGCAGATAGCCGAGAAGGTTGCTGAGCTGACTGACAGCGAGCTGATTGAAGTTAGAGGCAAAAGATTTATATTATTCCGTCCGAGAGAGGGATGGGAAAAGTATTTAAGGAAGCTTAAGCTTAAGGAACTCTCAAAGGAGAAGCGGGAAGAGAAGCCCGTTAAAAAGGTCAAGCTCGATATTGCTCAATTTAGAAAGAAGTTCAAGAAAGGGAGGGATTAAGGATGGCGACAGTTTATGACGTTCCCGGTGATTTGCTCGTTGAGAGGGTTGCTCAAAAGTTGAAGGAGATACCTGAGATTAAACCACCAGAGTGGGCACCATTTGTCAAAACAGGAAGACACAAGGAAAGACTTCCAGAACAAGAGGACTGGTGGTATTATAGAGTTGCTTCAGTCTTCAGAAAGATATACATCGACGGCCCTGTTGGTATTGAAAGGCTTAGGACTTGGTACGGAGGAAGAAAGAACAGGGGACATGTTCCGGAGAAGTTTTACAAGGGAAGCGGAAGCATAATCAGAAAGGCTCTTCAACAGTTAGAAGCAGCTGGATTCATTGAAAAGATTCCCGGCAGGGGAAGAATCGTTACTCCCAAGGGAAGAAGCTTCCTTGACAAAGCAGCAACCGAACTTAAAAAGGAACTTGAGGAAGTTATTCCAGAGCTTAAGAAATACTGAACTTCTGTTTTCATCCTAACTTTCTAAATTTAATTACGTCAATCTCTGTTACAATAACTTTTTAACTATTTTATCATAAATCCCCTTGGCGAGGTGATGTAAATGGCTGAGGACATTGAGGAAATTAGAAAGAGGAAGCTCATGGAATTACAGAAAAGGCTTGCTGAGCAGCAAAAAGCTCAGGAAGAAGCTGCAAGACAGCAGGCTGAACTTGAAGCCCAAATACAAGCAATTCTCAGGAGAATACTAACTCCAGAAGCAAGGGAAAGGCTTTCAAGGGTTAAACTTGTCAAACCCGAACTTGCTCAACAAGTTGAGCTTATATTGGTTCAACTTTACCAAGCAGGACAGATTAGAGAGAGAATTGATGATGCAAAGCTTAAGAAGATTTTAGCTCAGATTGATGCAAGGACAAGAAGAGAATTTAGGATTAGGTGGTAGCGAGAGTTACATTACTTTGCTTTGACACCCTTAAAATTTATATACCTTTTGTGTGTAAATAAACAAAGACGAGTGAGAGAAGTATGGAAATCAAAAGGATAATAAAAGAGCTTGACTTAAAAGGCGAGGTTAGCTTAGAGACTTGGAAGCCTATCTCCGCCAAGAAAAATAGTGACGGGACAATTGATGTCCTTTATCGTAACTTGTTGCTTGGAGATGAAAAAGATCCCGTGTTCCTCTGGGTTTATGTTAACGTGGTCGAAGATGAAGAAATTGATGTTAGAGTTTTGGAAAAGATGACATTCAAAAAAGAGGACTTACTATGGATAACGAAGTTTGTATCAAAGTTTGGTTAATTTTATATAGTATGAGTTTATTAACCGTAACCCGCAGATGGGGGTGTCAAAGTGGAAAAGCGTAGGGTCTGCCCAGTTTGTGGTTCAACTGAATTTATTTATGATCCCGAGCATGGAGAAATTGTTTGTGCAAAGTGTGGATTCGTCATAGAAGAAAATATAGTAGATATGGGACCAGAATGGCGTGCTTTTGATGCTTCTCAGAGGGAAAAGCGTTCAAGAACTGGCGCACCTGAGAGTATTCTGCTTCACGATAAGGGTTTATCCACGGACATCGGGAGCGACAGGAATATTACCGGCTTGATGAGGGAGAAGATGTATCGTTTGAGGAAGTGGCAGTCTCGCTTGAGAGTGAGTGATGCGGCCGAGCGTAATTTAGCTTTTGCCTTAAGCGAGCTTGACAGAATTGCTTCCCAACTCAAGCTTCCAAAACATGTTGAGGAGGAAGCGGCAAGGCTGTATAGAGAGGCCGTGAGAAGAGGGCTCATTAGAGGGAGATCTATTGAAAGCGTTATTGCTGCATGTGTTTACGCTGCCTGTAGGCTCTTAAAAATACCAAGAACTCTCGATGAGATTGCTGATATTGCAAGAGTTGACAAGAAAGAGATTGGAAGAAGCTTTAGGTTTATTGCAAGGAATCTCAACTTAACTCCAAAGAAGCTCTTTGTTAAGCCAACTGATTACGTCAACAAGTTTGCTGACGAGCTTGGCTTGAGTGAAAAAGTAAGGAGAAGAGCAATTGAACTCTTGGAGGAAGCATATAACAGGGGATTAACAAGCGGCAAAAGTCCAGCCGGATTAGTTGCCGCTGCATTATACATTGCTTCACTGCTCGAGGGCGAGAAGAGAACTCAAAGGGAAGTTGCTGAAGTTGCAAGAGTCACGGAAGTCACAGTCAGAAACAGATACAAAGAATTAGTAGAAAAACTCGGACTGAAAATAACAATCTGATTTTTCTTTTTATTTATCCAGCAAATTGGATGCTCAATACTAATGCTGACATATGGTATTAGAAAATCAAAACAAAAAGAAAAATCACTTCTTCTTCATGAACCAGCTCTCCAAAGTTGATTGTTTTCCTGCTCTTATTGCTTTCTTCAGCCTTTCGAGACCGTTCTTTACCCTCTCCTCGCTGAAGTCGTGTTCATCACAGAGGAACTTTAAAATGCCTTCTTCATCTGGCATCTTCCAGACGAGCTTGTAATCATCTGTAACAGGCGGATTTAGGAAGAACTCCTTGATTGCATATAAATCAACGTCGCTCATCTTCTGATACTTCTTCAGTGGATCTTTTGAATATCTGGCAATCTCCAGAGCTTTCTTTGGACCAACCCCCTTGATTCCTCCCGGATTATAATCGGTTCCAACCAAGATAGCCAGTTCTATGAGCTTTTCCCTGTCAATCTTCAGTTCTTTTAAAACTTCCTCCAAAACAATCAGCTCTGGCTTTACTTCAACATAAACATCTTTTCCAGGAAGCTTTCTTCTACCTGTTATTGTCAAATTCCTAACAAGCCTTGGTGCTCCAAACAAAAGTGAGTCATAATCCTGAGAAGCTGAAGCCCAGACTTTACCCTTTGATGCCATATAAGCCGCTTGAGCCTCACCTTCACTTGGAGCCTGCACCCATGGAATGCCCATGAGTTCTAAGAGTTTTTTGGCATCTTCAATCAGCTGCTCATTCACCCTTGAAGCTCTCTGAGCATATTTCTTTGCCTCCTCCAGATCACCTCTCGCCAAAGCCTCTTGCCACTTTTCCTCAGCTTCTTCCCTCGCTTCCGCTCTCTTTTCAAGTTCCTTCTTTTTGAATTCTGGCGGCTTTCCATCAAAGACATACGCCGGCTTTATTCCTGCTTCCATGAGGTTTATCGTCCTGTAGAACAGCCCGGAGAGATGTGAAGTTATCCTCCCCTTAGAGTCCATGAGAGGGGTTCCATCTCTTTGTCTGATGATAGACAAGAACTGATAAATTGCATTCAGGGCATCGATGGCTATCTTCCTTCCGTTTAGATTTTCAATCTCAATTTCTTTTCTTGGAACAAGCTCACCTATCTGAACTCCCATTACTCCCCACCCATCTTAATGTATAGTATCCTAAATACAAATATAAGGCCTGCGATTGCAAAGAGCTTTATAGCATCCTAAAATCGGAAGCAACAACAATCTTTTGAATTAATGCAACAATCCCAATACATGAATCAGGCCAACACGGTGCTGCCTCAAATAACTACCATATCAAAGTTCTGAAGGCTTTATGAACCTGCGTACATTGGACGACTTTCTCTTGCCATTTTCATCAGCCTACCGGTGTGCTCATCACCCCTCAGATGAGGGGAAGGGTCATCATCACTTTTATTTTCTGTCCTTGACTTTAAAACATTGTTCCCCTAATGGATAGGTGATTTTTAAAGCGATTTTGGAAAGCTACTGATGGCATGTAAATGTACATAAATTTTTGATTACTCTTCAAAGTTTTTGATTTTTAATTTTTGTGTATTTTGAAATTAGAGCCTTTTTAGTGCTTACTTTTTTTCCAAAGCTATTTTTACTATTATAAATCAAAAAATTTAAATAACCTAATGGACATAATAGTCATGAAAATTTCCCATGGTGATGTCAATGAGGTGGAAGTTGCTTGGTGTTTTGTTACTAAGTTTGTTGGTTTTAAGTTCTTTTGGTAGTGCCGCAGTGCCAAGTAATGAAGTTTCTCCAGTACTTGCTGAAAAAGCTGCCAAAACCTACGTGAATTGGATTGCTGTCAACATTCCTGACTTCAAAGAGTGGAGAGGTGCAACTCTTGGAAAACCCATTACTTACTACTTTCCCAATGGTGAGAAAAGTGCTTATGAGTTTGCAGTTTTTAAGAACGGCAAGAATGTTGGATTTATTCTTGTTTCGGCAAGAAAAGACATGCCTCCAGTTTTGGAGTTCAGCAAGGCAAAACCACCAAGCTGGAACTTAGAAAAAGTTAAAGAACTCGCAGAAAAGAAAGATTACAAGGCTGGGAAACTACTCTATTACGGAGCACTAACTTACAGCGTTGATATTGGAAACGGGAAAGCAATAGGCTTAAAAGACATGAAAGTGAGAAAATATCCAATGAACGTAGAACTAAAATTCAACAAAGAAAAAGCAAGAAAAGACTGGGAAAAAATTGCAAATACCGGAACCATCACTGATACAAAGGAAATAGTACCCTTGGCTACTGCAGTAATAGGATTCATTGAGGGAGTACCAGCCTGGACATCAACGGATTATGGAGATGCTTATTATCTTGACTATCCGGATAATGTGGGGCCCGCAACTGATCCTTGGGATGACTGGGACGGTTGTGCAGCAATAGCCGCTTCAATGATTATTGCGTATTATGAGCCACAATTACAGGATGACTGGAACAGGGAAGCAATAATTGATGTGCTTCACTACACTATGAATATTGATTATAATGGAGGATCCTATTGGTGGAATCAAGTAGAGGGCATTAAAAACTTTAAAGAGGAATGGGACAGCTTAACTGGATGGATAGTATCTGATTCAGTATATCATGACTTTACTGCAACATTCTATGAAGACTATAATGATCTCGACATAATATCTGAGGTTAACAGCGATCACCCATTTATACTTGGACTTGAAGGAGGTGGGAGTGCAAATGACCGTAATGTTCCATATGGAAATCATGCCGTAACTGGTGTGGGTTATATTGCTGCGTGCTCAGGAAACTATTACTGTGATGTAGCATATATTGAAATACATGACACTTGGGACTTTGAAACTCATTACATTGCCAACGGAAACTGGCAGGATGCAGACATGATAAAGGTGAGGACTGCATGAAATCTTCACATGCTTCTTTTGTCGTTCTGCTAATTTTTGTTTTAATTGTAGTGGGCCTAGTTTACTATCTACCAACACCAAGAACTAATGAAAATAATTATCCCCAAAATTTCAGCAAATCTCTTCTATCAAAAAATGTCATTTCTCAGACATTGGAACCATTTACACTCTTTTATGGTCAGATTGAAAACAAGAGCTGGACAACTTTTAAACTCCCAGGATATTTAGATAAGTTTGAGGGAAGAATAGAAGGGATAGAAACAGTTGTTTATGCTTATCCTAACGTAAGCTCTTGCATACCTGTTTATGAGCGCATAAAAGATGCTCTTTTCAATGGAGGATTTCAGATTTATAATATCTCCGAAGAGAGCAAGCATGATTGTAAGTGGATTATACTTACAAATTCCAACGAAACATATTATATTGAATGTAGCGAATTTCTGGAGCATGGAAGACTGCTAATAATTTACGGAAATTTGTCTGAGGTTATCAAACTTGCACAGAGAATACCAACTCAAAGTTGTCAGCCCCCTAGGAGTGAATCAGTTTATTATGGACCCTCTGTCCAGAAGGTTATCTCATATACTCTTGGAGTGACAAGAGCTGAGGAACCGATCCCCCTCTGGCAAAAAGAATGGACAGCAAAATTTAACCTAACTCCATCGAATTATATTCTCTCAAAAGAAGGGTATTTGAATTTAACCCTCAATCCACGGTTTCCTGTGAATACAACTGCAAATATGGGAATTTTCATTTATGAGAACCTGACTACATGTAAAATTGAAGTCAAAGAGCTTTCCAATAGACTCTTAAGAAAAGGCTATCAAGAAAAAGACATCCCCAAAAGAGTCCCCGCAAGGATAACCGTCAGTAGAGTATTACTTTCAAAAATGCTTCAAAAAGATGAGGACGCAGTGTACATTGAATGCACCTATGTTATGGGATACGGAAGGCTAATAATTCTGAAAGGAAAACTGGAAGAATTGGAAAAATTAGTTTCTATTCTCTCATGAGATGCGTGACATTGAGGTGTGAAATATGAAGAGAAATTTTGTTCTTTTGCTTGTTTCATTCTTTTTCTTTGTTGGAGTTTTGCTGAAATTATCTGACAGGGCAATGTTGTTCATCCCCTTCTTTATATTTGCCTTCATCTTCTCGTTCACTGGTGAAAAGCCCTTAACCGGATTTATTGCATTTGGAGGGGGTTTGTTATTTGCCAAAGTAGTTGAAGAATGCTGGGCACTTCTTTCTGACCTTTACAAAATTCAGGGATGGATAGTTTGGATTATTGGAATATTCGTGCCAAGTATTATATTCTCCCATTTTGTATCCAAAATTACACAAAAAAACAAGCACATTGTTTTCGCTGTTTTTGTTCTTTTTCTAATCCTAACAAGCATGAATATAGACTCGCCCCCACAGGCAGTTGCATTTCGAACAGCTTACGCTCTTGGAGCATCTTCTAAGGATTATGATGATAGCTGGCTCAAGGAGTACCCCTTTCTGCCCAAGCACTATGGTGGATTGTGGGTAGGGAGAACTTCAGAGTATTATGTTGCAGTATACGTTTGGCGTTGTTATGCTTTCTGCCCATTAGGAAGTTCTCTATGCAAGAGAGCATATGATGAATCTTTGAAGAACTTAAAAATGATGAGATTTAAAGAACTAAACATTACAATACAACGAAGAGCAGAGAACAAGGTCTTACTCTCAAATGGGACAACCATGATATATCTTGAATGTTCTGAAAAATCTGGATACCAAAGACTAATCTTCCTTGTTAGGAACACCAATGAAACTGAAAAATTTCTCCGACTTATTGAAGACCTTAGATGAGTTACGAAGAACCTCCCATCTATATCAAAAATGCAATGTTTTGGTCACTCTTCAAAGTTTTTAAAACTTAAGTTTCTCCCCATTTCAAAAATCAGGACGTTTTTAGTGCTTACTTTTTGATTAGATCTTTACAACTATTATAAATCAAAAAATTAAATAGTCTGGTAGACATAATAGTTACGAAAACTTCCGTTGGTGATGTCAATGCGGTTGAAGTTGTTAAGCTTTTTGTTACTAAGCTTGCTGGTTTTGAGTTCTTTTGGTAGTGCAGGAATTGGCAACAGTGATAAGGCCAAGAGTTGTCAGCTTGTGAGTTATTGGGTTTTTGAGAATGGGCAGTGGGTTGAGAAGAGCGAATCCAGAGTTTGGTGGTATTGCCAAGAACCTGAAAAAGCCAAGGATTTTGATGGGTTTGCCTTCAGGGAAATGTCTTATGGATTGTTCAAAAAGCCTGATGTTAGGATTCTACATCAAGCTGCAAGGGATTTAGCTGATTTGGTGGGGATTGACGAGCTTCATGGCAAATTCTCAACAAATCTGCCTTCTTACGGAGGAATGTTTATTAACGAGGAGAAAGGATTAATCTTTGTGTACGTGAAGAACGAAAAAGACAAGGAAAAAATCAAACAAGTATTAGGAAAATATAGGGGAAAAGTAAACATAGTGTTCCTTAAGGGAAGATACAGCTTTGACCAGCTAGTAAAGTGGAAAGAAAAGGCAAGAAAACTTTTTAGAATCAGAGAACTTGAAGTTACAATGCTTGACGCCGATGAAGCCCACAACACTTTAACAATTGGTTTAGCGAACGTAACATCAGAAAAACTGAAACTTCTTGAAAACGAATTAGAAAAACTCGGGATACCAAAAGAAGCCGTAAGAATAGAAAAGAGGAATCCTGGTATGCCCACTTTATCACCAACTGATGAATTTGATCCTCTCATTGGTGGAAGTAAAATAACTGCTCCTAGAGGATCACGTACGCTAGGATTTACATCCAAAATTAACGGAGAAGATTATTTTGTAACAGCTGCACATTGTGCGGAATTTGGAGTAACTGGAAAACCAGTGTATCAACCTTGGGGTATTGGTTCATGGCGTAAAGTTGGAATCATTATAAAGAATCCACCCTTAAGTTCAAATTTCCCTTCGAGACTTACGGATAGCATGTTAGTCAAAGTTTCGGGAAGGGATATTGATCACAAGGTTTACTCAAATTGGAATGTTGTCGGAACTGCAGAAAGTTACGTAGGAGCTTATGTTTGTAAGATGGGAGTAGCTACATACACAACATGTGGATACATAACAGAAACACACAGTTCAATTGGTATAGACAGAGATAATGACGGATACACTGACTATTGGCTCTTTGATGTTGGTATAACTTGTTGTATGGATAGGGATGAAGGCGATAGCGGTGCTCCTGTCTTTTATGAATCGTGCTACACAAACGACATCAGTATCGTTGGCATACTAAACGGTAGATACTATGATGGGATATATTACAGTGAAATTGATGGTATATTCACAGAACTTGGCAATATGGAGGTGTCTTGGAGTTGAAAAGACTCTTCCTTCTAATCCTTCTTTTCCTTTTGATGTTCTTGATATCCACATTCTATATCTTCCCCTACGTGAAGGAGAGAACTGCATACTTTGCAGTGAACGTTTACTATCCGGGTGAGCTTGAATATAAAGGCTATGAAATTGAAGGGGATAAAATTATCTTTAAGTTTGAGGTTAAAGAAAGGAGTAACGAGATTATCAGGAACCGTGCCTTTCAAAGGATAATTAAACTTTTTGGAAAGAGTCCCTGGGATGTGCCTGGTGTTTACGTATCTATCAATGGAAAAACATTCAAAGCATATTTTGGGGTAAGTGATTTTGTGACTATAAGCTATTGCGCTTCGCCCTATGATATGGAAGAACTTGTCGAAATCTACACTCCAAACGGATATCAAGTTAAAGAGATCTCTCTTGAAAACAAAAGTTTAGTTATATCACTTGAAAAAGGCAATCAAACAAAACCAAAAATTGTGAGATATGAATCTTTAGCTTGGATACTGAGGCATAATCGGATAAAAGTGGTTTATGTGAGTGAAAACAAAATGTGGGATGGTATGGTTGGAGATAAAGGTCCCAAATGTCCCGTTGTCATTTTACCCAAGGAAAACGTTGAGAATATGCATCAAACTAATTATTCTACTCTTAACTCGTTGAATGATAATATTAGTATTTCATATAAAAAAGCATATTTCACACTCTTCCTTTACTATCCAGGTGAAGCAAAATACGTAGGCTATGAAATCACAAATAACAGTATACTCTTCAAATTTGAACACCTCTCAGAAAATGTCTCTTTAAAGCTCATTAAAGTAAAGGAGCTCATCGAATTTCAAGACGAACCAGACGTTAGGGTTCTCGTGTTTGTCAATGGAACTCCAGAATTCATTAATGTGGTAAAAGGTCTCGGACAGCCAACACTACCACCACGCTATTTTTATCATGCCTCTCCTCTTGATCTCGAAACCATAGCGATAATTCTTCCTCCAGAGAACTCAACGGTACAAGGAATAAGCTTTGAAAATGGGACCTTATTTATTAATTGTTTAAGGAGTGAAGGAATACATGGAAAAATAATCTCATCAGAAATAATAAAAGAACACCGCAAAGAGATTTTCGAGGATAAAATAGTCTTTGTAATAGATAATAACAACAAGATGATTAAAGTTAAAGGCTGTGCAACATACAGTGGAGAAAAAACACCACCCCTAATAACATTATGCAATAAAAACTGAATACTGAATCTCACTCACACTTTTTTTATCATCCAACAATTGTTCAAAACCCATGGTCTATTTAACAAGTGCCGATGTATGACTCGGCAAATTGATAAGAGAAAAGTTATAACTGATTTTTCAGATTAACCTTTGTAAAGTTTATTGGGGTGAAGGAAATGAGTATTGAGGCACTATTTAAGCCAAAAAGCGTTGCCGTCATTGGAGCGTCTGGGAAGCCAGGGAAGATAGGTTATGCCATTATGAAGAACCTTATTGAGTACGGCTACGAAGGAAAAATATACCCGGTTAATATCAAAGGTGGAGAAATTGAGATAAGTGGGAGAAAATTCAAGGTTTACAAGAGCATTCTTGATATTCCCGATGAGGTTGATATGGCTGTTATCGTTGTTCCAGCCAAGTTCGTTCCTCAGGTCGTCGAGGAATGCGGTAAGAAAGGGGTCAAAGTATTGCCTATCATAAGCTCGGGATTCGGTGAACTTGGACCAGAAGGTAAAAAAGTCGAAGAGCAGCTTGTAGAGACAGCACACAAGTATGGAATGAGGATTCTCGGCCCAAACATTTTCGGTGTTGTTTACACGCCAACAAAACTCAACGCCACATTTGGTCCAACCGATGTCCTCCCCGGAAAGCTCGCCTTCGTCTCCCAGAGCGGTGCTCTTGGAATAGCCCTTATGGGATGGACAATCCTTGAGAAAGTTGGCCTCTCAGCCCTCGTGAGCATTGGAAACAAGAGCGATATTGACGATGCTGACCTCTTGGAGTACTTTAAGGATGATGAAAACACAAAGGCAATTCTCATTTACATGGAAGGTATCAAGGATGGTAGAAAATTCATGAAGGCTGCAAAAGAGGTCAGCATGAAGAAGCCAATCATAGTCATCAAGGCTGGAAGAAGTGAGAGAGGTGCAAAGGCAGCAGCATCACACACAGGCAGCTTGGCAGGTGCTGACAGCATCTACACCGCAGCATTCAAGCAGAGCGGTGTTTTGAGAGCATTAACAATTGGCGAAGCTTTCGACTGGGCAAGAACACTCAGCAACTTACCGGAACCATCAGGAGATAATGTCGTCATAATCACAAACGGTGGTGGAATTGGAGTTATGGCAACAGATGCCGCTGAAGAGGAAGGACTTCACCTCTATGACAACCTCGAAGAGCTTAAGGTCTTTGCAAATCACATGCCACCATTCGGAAGCTACAAGAACCCAGTTGACTTGACCGGTATGGCAGATGCAAAGGCTTATGAAGGTGCTGTTAGAGACGCTTTAGCTCATCCAGAGATGCATGCAGTAGCTGTTCTCTACTGTCAGACCGCTGTTTTAGATCCAAGAGATTTAGCAAGAATAGTCATTGATGAGTACGAAAAGAGTGGAAAGAAGAAGCCAATAGTTGTTGCAATCGTCGGTGGAATTGAGGCAAAGGAAGCAATTGACATACTCAACGAGAACGGCATCCCAGCATATCCAGAACCAGAGAGGGCCATCAAGTCATTAGCCGCTCTGTACAGATGGAGCAAGTGGAAGGCAAGCAAGAGGAAAGAGTAATTTTCTGTCCTGTTTACTTTTATTCTTCTCGTTTTTCTAAGGCATTTTGAGAATTGGAAACCTAATTTGGCTTAAGTGGCTTTTATCAGAAAACTCAAATTCCAACAAAAAGTTTTAATATAATTGTGAAGATATGCTAATATATAAAATACCACGAACTAAAGGGAGAATGAGAGCTGTGATTGGGGAGTGGGATAGTGAACTGGGAAAGAACCTTAGAAAATTATGAAAGAGCAAACCGAAGAATAGGGCGAACTTTTATTTTACTGGGAACTGTAATCGCCGTGTTTGGAATTGTAAGCGTCTACCTGAATTTTGAATACCTCTGCATTCAAGCGTTTGGAACAATACCTCCAGATACCAACAGCGCTTTGGCTTTCATGGCATTTTCACTCCCCTACCTCTTCACAGGCATTGGACTTGGATTGTTGGGAATAACAATTGAGAGGAAACTGAACTTAAAGAATGCAAAAGTCCCTTTAGTTGTGTTGATATTTCTACCAGCCATTTATTCTGTAACAAAGTTTTCTCTGGCTTATCTAATGGGAACATACTACCCACCAATCAGCGTGCTTAGGGAAACCTTGCTAACAGCGGTTCTAATAGCGGGATATATACTTCTGAAAAGGGGATAAAGATGAAGAGCAAGAGCATTCTCATCCTCGTGATCTTAGCATGTGGCATTGTGATGTCTCCCATCTTTCAGTATGCATTAATTTCTATTGCAGAGCTCTTTGGATTAAGATTATCATTTTTCACGGCTTTTAGTATTTCCGCATTAGTTGTTTCATTACTTCCAGCATGGTATGTCAAAACCTACATTAAAGAGCATGACACTGCAATAAAAGCCTTCACAGTAACATTAATCCTCGCCTTCTCCATATCTTTCATACTATCACTCAGAACAGGTCCAAGTCCTCAAGCAGCAGCTTACCTTACCATACATCCAAGAGACAGACCCAGCTTTAATTCACAAAATCATGAATGGCTCGAAGAATATCCCTTCCTTCCAAAAAACTACAATGGCTTATGGGCTGGGCAAGTTTTGGATTATTACATAGCAATCTACACGTGGCGCGAGAATCTTTTCTTGGGCGAATATCTATGCAGAAAAGCCTTCAACTCTGCAGAAAAAGAATTGAAATCCAAAGGATTCAAAGAATTGGACATAACAATTCAGAGAAAAGCTTACAAGAAAGCTATTTTGTCAAACAAGACTACACTGATTTACATTGAATGTTCCGAAAAACTTGGATATCGGAGGCTGATTTTTCTCGTCGGAAATACCAACGAAACTGAAAAATTCCTCCGATTTATTGAAGATCTTAGATAAAGAAGAGAGGCATTAAATATCTTTCCCTATACCTACAACTCTTCTAAGGATCAAAAACAGAAGGACAAGCATCAACATAATTTCAAGACACATAATCACCAAAATCTTTGAGGACGGAGCAGAAGAAATCATTATTGTC
>Ga0190313_1001325_pt1 | contig 13429 bp, 13 predicted proteins | sample 4870071011_MG_FD_169989 | JGI IMG/M metagenome (GOLD analysis project Ga0190313, IMG submission 169989) | Hydrothermal vent sediment bacterial communities from Southern Trench, Guaymas Basin, Mexico - 4870-07-10-11_MG | ecosystem: Environmental > Aquatic > Marine > Hydrothermal vents > Sediment ...
GCATAATATCATTATTAATAGAGAAAGGCGAGGAAGATGGGCAAGAATAGCGTGAACGTTTACTACGACGATAAACATGATATACTAGTCATAAAACTCAAAGAGGACAGAGCCACCGACACAATCGAACTAGCCGAAGACGTATTCGCTATAATCAATGGAAAAGGAGAGATCATAGAAATTGAGATCTGGCGCGCCAAAGAACTCATAGCAACAGCCATGGCAGATAAAATCGCCGAAAAAGTAAAAACATTAATCAAAGAAAAAGCATAAACAAGAATACAAGAAAGATATTTTACATCGACTCTAGATACCATAATGAAAATCCCAGATCTTGATCATGAGGTTATATCCATCCCGATGTTGTTGCTGTTTAACATAACTGAAAAAATCACCATATGAGTTCTAACTAAATAGTGAAGAAATTTGGGAAGGTAACAAGATGAGAGAGCAAGATAGATTTGAAACAAAGCCAATGTTTATGTATATCTTGAGGCTTATAATTATTATAAGAATTGGAACCTAAGAATTATAAGAGCCTTGCTTGCGTATATATAAGCTCTTGTATAGCCTTTTGCCATTCTCTAATTTTATATGGTTTTGGAATGCTACGGTAACCCATTTCTTTAAGTTTTTGGAATATTTGATTCGCATCAGTATTAATGAACTCCTCCACATATTCAACTCCTGCTTTTTCAAGTTTTTCTATGGTCTTCTGACCCAGACCCTTAATTTTTCCTTTAGCTTTTTTAAGAAAATCTCTCAACTTAATGTTTCTTATAGGTTGGATTAGTTGTACTCGCTCCTCTTCTCCCTCTCCTCTTCCTACTTTATGTTCTTCTCGCAATTTTCTTAAAAATGGTAATATGTCTAAGGCTCTAAGTACTAAAAGTAATATATCTGAGAGCTGAGTTGGTTCCGCTATTCGTGCGGATAGTATTAATTGCCTTAAGTTCTGATCAAAAATACCTCCTATGGGACTTACAAATACGTGTATTTTTTCATAAAAACCATAGTTTCTTAGTAAATCTAACTGATCAGTAGTAAATGGATTCCGATCATATTTTCCCAGCAAGATGAAAATAGCTTCAGCTTTTATGTTCTCCTTTTGTCTCGCTGATAAATATGACATTAATTGATCAATTGCAATATTATCTAGAGCTGCTTTTGTCTCAGAATACTTAATTTCAATACCTAATCTAAAGTCATCCGGGAACACAAATTCTCCATCAATATTTCGGGTTTTATCTGGAAAGAGCACTGATGGGAACATGATGTTTGCGAGTCTTTGAAATTTTATGTCGGGAAATAGTCTACTTATTTGTGGTAGGAGCTTGTTCTTAAGGATACTATCTATATCCCTCCCTACAGAAATGCTAGATGTTTGCATACGTATTCGTTCGAGGAGATCTTTTATTGAATTATACTCCTTTATGACTTCAATTGTTTCAGTTATGACTTCTCGAGGAAGATACCTTTCTTTTAGAGATTTTTCTATAATTTTAATTAGTAATGGAAATGCTATATTTACGTCTATTCCGTAACATTTCTTGTAAATTTCAAGTATTTTTTCCGTAATTTCTTTCTTTTCAGTATCGTTTAATTGTGAAAGATAAATTCGCTTTGCATTTTTTAATGCTGACCAGATTCTAGAGATAAACCCACTGCCTCGAAGATTTTCTATTTCTTCAAGAGCTCTACTGGTTGCACAGAAAACGTACAGCTTTGGTATTCTGGTATTGTTTTGAAAACCAAGAAGTCTTTCAAAGCATGCATATATTTTCTGAGCAGAGGTTGCGTCAGCGAGAAGATCTAATTCATCAAGAATTATGCATAGTTTAACACCATGATCATCGGCGATCTTACAGAGCTCTGACAACAATCCTATTGGCGCATCAGCTTCGTGTGGATTTATCTTCGCATAGGTAATATCAACACCGAATCTTTCCATTATAGATCGAAGCTGTTCTCGATAACTTTCTTCCTCTATGTATTGAATCAATCCAAATGCAATATCGTAAAAGAGCTTCGATACGAAATCTAATGAGGAGGATATTCGATCAAATGATATATACACGGGCAAAATTTGGTAAAAGGCTCTTTCCTTTATGTAACTCATAAGATAAAAAGCAGTAAATGTTTTTCCAACACCTCTTTCTCCCTGTATTATTAGAACTTCCAGAGGAATATTCTTCTGAGAAAATGTGTCAAGAACATTACTTATTATTTGAACTGCGTCACTTCTTCCAGAGAATAGGTATTTTATATAACGAAGATTCATTGGAGAATCTCCACTCGCCAAGATATCCCATAGTTCCTCAAACTCTTCTTTGCTTAAGATACTACTTGACATTCACCGCACACCCCCTTACCATAACTTTTGGGGGTGAAATTACTAGAAAACCCATTCTACCCGGTGTTTTATCAGCTTCTATAAATATCCTCTCCGGAAACTTCCTAATAGTCCGGAAAAATTCATCTCCACTACCTTTGAAAAATTTTTCAAATACCTCTAAAACCTGTTCTACTCTCACAGAGATTGTTCCGAGAGAATCAATACTTAAAAAACTGGAATTCACACTACATGCGATTAAGGCTGAAGCATAAATTTTGACAAAGTCCTCGGATAGCTCATCATCAAAGATAAGAAGGTGCTTAAGTAAAAGCGCCGCTCCTATCTCAAAAGCTGTTTTGCCCGCAAAAGAATCGCCCTTCATAGCTCGCTTAATGATTCCTCTAGCCTCATAAAGAACTCTGCCAAACGGCGTTAACTCTCGATTTTTATCAATTACAAAGAATGATCGTAGGAACTTTAATATGTCATAATATAAATATCCTAACACGGGTTTAGGGAGTGGTTTCTTCTTCTCACATGAATCTAAAAGAGAATGAAGATAGTCCATCGTTGCTGCATGTGAGATAGTATAAAGCCACCCCATAGTTGATGTTGGAATCTTACTAAAAATAGGTGTTGGTTCATACTTGTAGCTTCTTCTGAATCGTTCTTTTCTCTTTAAAAGACGAAAACAATGAAGAATTCCCAACACACGACTTTTAATCTGAGATGGAAAATTTTCTATTTCGTACGCTGTAAAGATACTGGATCTAGGAATACGAGCTATAAGCTTCATAATGATATCCATTTTCCTCAGATCAAAAGATTCCATTACAAAACCCTAGTCACATCACTCCTATCATATCATCTTAGATTTTAGACTTAACAATTAAAATTTACAATTCCTCAAAATAATATTAATAAGTATCAAACTAATGGAGAACCCATTAATCATACTTTAAACAATCTTAAATTGCATTCTTTCACTCGCCTTCTCCAAGTTTTAAATTTGCTATTAAAATTTCCTTATAATATTTTCAGAAAAATGAATACTAGAATACGAAAATAAAAAGCATAAAAACTTCCAGAAGGTTCTTTTAGTATTAATGAGACCCCAGATGTTCCTGAGTGCCTGGCGGTAATTCTTCAGTTCAAACTCACTTATCACCATCGGTTCTTAGTATTTTTTAGAATCTAACATATAAAGACCTATTTTGTCCCTGAACATATTTTTAATTACGCAATGAGAAATCATAGAATGGTGAGTCAAATGTTAAGCGAATCACGCAGAATCTTATATGAGTTTTTAGTGATAGAGTTAAGTTTAAGGAACCCTCCTGAGAGACGCAGTAATAAGGTTTTCAGAGGATATGTTTTCTCCAAAATCTTAGCAGAGCATCTAAAGCATTACCTAAAATCCGGAGAAATCGTTGTTGGGCCATTATGGATCCAAGGACTTGAATGGATTGAGTGGGATTGCGCAGTAGTTAGAGAAGGCGCTAAAAGGCTTCATAATATGAACTGGTTTTTACCAGATGACATAATAGCCCTCTTCGAGTGCAAGGTGAGTGGCATTTATGGTAAACGTGAGGAACTTCCCGAGAAATTTAATCAAATCAACTATAATTTCGAAGAAGCCAGGAAAATATGCAAAAATCTCAGGAAGTGCTTATACGTCTCATTAATGGAGGCAAAACCCAAGAAAAGAGGAATCAACTACTACGAAGAAACAAAGAAGCACATAAAGAACTCATTCATCCTATTCAACTCGCGCTCAGTAGACGCTTTAAAGACAAAACACAGAGACTCCAAAGAAATAGCTTCAAAAGCAGAAGAATACGAAGGAGAATGGGAAGCGCTAGTGAGAACAATATCAGAACTCTAATGGATAATCTAGAGATCGATTAAACATGGTTAAGAGTAGTCCTCGAAATTAATTGTCATTCTATTTTTTCTTCCTACAGAAAATATTCTCGACGTTCTTTCTAAATTCTGACCTTTTAAACTCCAGAAGTCCTACAGCAGCTGGTTTTTCAAGCGTTAAATCAGTACGAGAGATTACTGTCATAAATCTTGGCCAAGTAGGAAAAGGGAAATTATAGTAGTCCACTCCTCGAATACAATCATGGTAGCGGAAATCTTTTTTGACATCAATAAATCTTCTAAAATTACTTGGTAGGAATATTCTCTGAAGATCTTTTAGGATTTTCAGAATATCTTTACGTTTGCGTCCTTTTATAATTCTTAAATGTGCCCAGCTTAACTTCTGTTTTCTTTCACGGTCTTTTTCTTTTACCCACTCTAATATAACCTCTAATTCTCTTTCAAATTCTTTCGGAAGAGAAATCTTTATGTCCTCATATACTCCCACATCAACTTTAAATTCCCAATCCTCTATTTTGAAGCTTGAAAAATATTTCTCTAATGCACTTAAAAATTTTAACTGAGCGTGCATCCAGTATCTTCTCACCTCTCTGTTTGGATCATCCAGCTTTGATCTTGCATCAATTATAATATCTAATAATTTAGGGTTCTCTATCTCTGATTGAATTTTAAGAATGTATAGCATATCAGGCTGGAGACTCTTATAGTTAATTATAAAGCCTTTATCAGGAAGAATCTTTATAGCCTTCTCGGTAATATCCGTGAGCATTGGTAGAGCTACTAAGGTAATATTCTTAACGGGAATAAGAAACTTCTTATGACCTTTGCCAAGAATATTTTTCTTGCATGTGAATGCAATACTCCAAGCTTGAAGTCTTTCTGGATATATAAAACGAATAGTCTGGCCTTCTATCTTAAAGTCCGCTTTTAACCATTTAATGAGATTTTGACCCCATTTCATTATCTTATCTAAGTAAAATGTTGCCTCCTTAGCAAAATCACTACTAAACTTTATGGGTAAGGCATTCAGAGCCTTCACCCCATTCAAATAAGTGATAAATTGGCACAAAGATTTCCGTCTCAGCTTTTACTTCTATATCGATCTCAACATCAATCGGTGTATACTTATTAAATGCTAGATCGGTAACAACAATGCGACCCCTAAATTTATTTAGTCCTGGCCTTAGTTTTAACGTATGCATAGCATTATATAGAATTATACCTTTCTTTGCTATCGATTTTATATAATTCAAGAAACTTTGAAGTTCCATAACTAAATGAAGAGAAGATAGAAAAGCAATTAAGAAAGCTTCAGCAAATCTTTCTAGGAATTTTGGATTCTGCTTAAATGCCTCCCATAATCCCTCATTAATTTTTTTCAGTTCTTCTATGATCTTTTCATCAAGTTCATAAGTCCTATATAAAGTATCAGATATTTTTAAATATTCCTCTAATAAGTTCCTATATTGCGGGAACTCTCTCTTTAAATGGTCAATTTCCTCTTTAAATACATTGTAGAATTTCTGAATGTACTCTGAAAGTTCTTTTGGCTCAGTAATTTTTACATCGCTTTCCTCTAAGGCGCTCAAGCTTATAATTGCGGTACCAAGACCAACGTTATCTATTTTCATTCTTTTTGAGATTCTTGGAAAACTGCTCTTCTTTAGCTCTATAACCATTTTATGAAATCTTCCCTCAGGGACAATAATGTGTGGCCTAAAGAATAGAATGTCTTGAGATATTTCATTCTTTAAGTTTGTTTTGCTGTCTATTAATACTACTCGAAAGGTGCGTATAACTTCAGGAGTTTCAACAACCTCTGTTTTAAAGAGCATCCCTAAGTATCCGTTTTTTTCAAAATCAGTTATCTCTATAACTCCCTTACTTATAACAATATCCTCTTCCTTGACATTGTATATCTCAATAAGATTCATGAGATCCTCTGGAAAAAATATTTGGATTTTTACTTTCTTTTTAGCATCCCAGATAACATGGATAGGCACTTCAGAGCCTTGAAGACAAGAATCTGGGATGAAATAAGATCGTATCCAACTCTCACTGAATGTGGATCCTCCATGATTAACCCTGTTCATTTCGCTAACCCATACTAAAAACCAAACACTTTACCTATTGCATCCATAAGAGTATTATCTCTGAAAACATAATATAAAAAATAGAGATGAATAAAAGTAAACTAAGAATACCTCCTTTTTCTTCAATACGCCACTTTTTATTCTCTCCATTTAAGATGATATACTTCTAATAGTTTCCAGAAAAAAAACTAATGAAAATGAATTACCTCATGAATTCTCAGTTTAGTTATTCTTATCTACACTTTCGTTATACCCACTATACATTTATGTCTAAGGGACATCAATGAATTGCCAAGCAATTAAAAATAGTAATCTCACAGAGATTCTTCCTCAAGATATCTCAACTTTTAAAAGAAAGGAGCCATGAGTCTTCATGCAACTTAACGTTGCGTTATCACTAGTATAAGAGTACTAGCCATCCTATATTTACCAGCCTAGTCTATTAAATTAAAAATTAGCTATCGTCTCTTTCAACTTTTGGTCGTATCCCCAATATTAAGAGAGCTAAGAGTGCCTGTATTCTATATCTAATGTCCTGAATAAGACTTTAGAAGCATAGAGTACCGAGACTAAAAGTTTAAGACCTCATAGGAAATATACTTTTTATTAGGGGGAACCTCAAAAAGGTCTTATTAACCTTGTAGTACCCAGAATAATGGAGCTTTCCTATAAAATTGGTATCTAAACCTACCAGAATATGAGGAAAAATCTACTAAGCCAATTCCCAAGGTTTAACAGCAACTACAATATATTCGAATATTTTGCATCCTTGGAAAAAGGGATGTAATCTTGCTCGCACTCGAAGCTCTCAAGCCTTTTCATGTAACCACTATTCGGAATCTTATCAATATTTTGTCTTGGGGTTACTTATACTCAAAAAGCATTCTTCTTAGCAAGAAAATTCGCTTTGATGATCCTGGGGAATTAGAGGATAAAAGGAAACCGCTTATCAGAGTATATAAAATAGAGAAGCATGGAGATAACTTCCAAGTTACTTCTGAATTTAAGGAACTACAATTAAATGAATTTGTAAGACTTTATCTGTTTGTTGTGAAAGATGCTAGAGGAGAAATCTTTATTCCCAAATTTCTTCATATTCTTAGCAATAACTTCGTAGCGATTGCTATTTTAATATTTGATGAAATAATAAAAGTTATTGAATGGGCTAGGGAAAATAACTTAGACTACTACGTGATTCTCGGCCATCCGTACAGCAAATATCCAACCGCATTTACAAATTTAGAAAGCTTAATAAACTACTTATACCTCGATACGCCAGGAATAGATGCTTTAAAGGAGTGGCTCAAATTCGCATTAAACCTAATTGAAGATAGTCAACTGCCGAAGGATTACTTTGTTGGAATGAGAAGTCATGAAGCTAAACAGTTAGATTACTACTTAAATCAGCTATTAGCGTCAGAGTTGATCGTGAGAAATTGCTTAACTGTGAATCTTTTAAAAAAGATTATTGTTGTCTCTGATAAATACCCGAAGAGGAGTATTGAAAGAATAAGAAAGTTACTAAGACCCTATAGAGGAAAAGTCGAATTAATTTTTCAGCCAAAATTATCAGTACTTGGTCATAATCCTTATGTCGAATTATACCGCTCAGTATGGTATAGTTAAAAACTACTACTACTTTCATCAGCTTTATTAGAAATCATAACATAGTCATAAATAAATATGAATGATATGTTTGTCAAAAATTTCTGACTTGACGTCTAAGTGTCATTTTTATGATGGAGTGAGCGCATTAAGTATTACGAGACATCACTAGACGCGAGGAGCTCGCCTCATGAGAAAATATATATAGGATTGGAAGCCTTAGAACTCTTAGCCCTCGTTCTCCACGCCATGTATAGGCGGATATATCCAAATATAGCAAGCACGGCTAGAGAAAAATGATAATACCACAGAAAATAGCAATAATAACCATAGCCAAACCCTAGGCTACACTTACAGAGAAATGGAGATGCTGGCGAGAGAGCTGAGAGAAGTCTTAGGCATAAAGAGGGTAACGACATTCCGGAACCTCCGCGCATTCGCAAAGAAGATCAAGCTAGGAGAGATCCAAGACATCATCAGGGCTGTAGCTATCATAGTCCTAAAGAGTAAGGCGGGAGCTAGCCATCTTGATAGACCTAATAGATTTCCAGATAATGGATGTCATCAGTTACTACACCTATAGAGCTCAGAGAACAACGGACTTCTTCAAGCCCCATGTCGTTATGGATAGGGAGACGAGAGTTATGGTCCTAGCGATGCCGAGTGATAAGTATTGCCGCGGCAGAGAACCCTTCTAGAACTACTTCCTCCCAGAACTGGAGAGTCTCGCCAAGGTCTTCGGTCTCGGGATTCGCATGTATTACCTTATTCGGCATACTCCTCCAACAGGTCTACGAAGCGGTTAAGGGAGGCTTAATGGGATACCAGTATTAAGCCCCACGAACGAAGAGGAGTCCTAAGGCGAGATCTCATGGCTATTTATTGAGGAGTGCGTAATCTCCCATAACTTCGTCGTTTCTCTAACGCTAGATAGGTCTTGGGAGGCGATGTTTAAGGTTTTTAAGAGGCTTTTTGGTTGTTATGTTCGTGGTCGCTCTAGCTCTTTAGGTATCCAGAGTTCCTCTTTAAGGACTTAACATAGGATGTCCTGATCCTACTGAGCACTTTGTGGCAAAGCTTGACGAGGTAACGGCTAAAGGAGGTGGAGAAATAAATTTTTGACAAACCAATCGTCTCAAGTTATTAAGTAAGTAATGAAAAAATGTAGAAAGAATAGAGACTCACCTCATTAGGGTTTTCCTAGCAGTATTTTTCTAAGAGGATCGAGAAAATTTTTTTGCACGTCCCAACCCCTAGATCTTGTGATTCTTATTAACCACCTTATTAATTCTAGAGCAGGATTTTCGTATCTTTTTCGCCGAGAATACATGTCTTTAGCGATCTCTGCTATGAGTTCTAAGAGCATTTCATGGATAGATTTTATTTCAATTTCAATGTTTGCATATTTCTTAAGTCTCTCATTCCTTCCTAATCTTAATATAACTTCATTTTTTATCTTACTTCGCGTTGTATCGCTGATTACTCCAGGTATGATGATTACAAACTTTTTTAATTCAGTATCTTTTAGGCCATATTTATTATTTTGAGAATGCACGTATGTATCCCACACTTTAATTCTCTCAATAATTTTTTCTATAACACTCTCGGAACGTTTTGAAGTATTAAAATTACTGTAACTCTCTGGACTTCCCCATCCCTTACATTCTACTAAGATTACTTCATGTCCACGGTCTCTAGGAAGTCTTCTACAGGCTATGATATCTAGATCAGGAATCCCTCGATTACTGGATCCGGGCACGGGCTCCCTAACAACAACAAAATATCCTTGTAACTTATAATATTCTACAAAAATATTTTCCAAAACTTCAGTCAATACATCATCTCCCCCATATTATTTTTTAAAATATTCGTGCTTTTTAAACCTTTTAAAGGCTTTGTTTTCAAATTTATCTCTTTACCTCTTGTCCCATTTAGTTTTCTAGACTTCCCCTAACTATTTTAATCATGGCTTGATGAGATTATCCCTGCCATATTATAGCCTAGAACTACGATAAAACTCTCACGAACCCTTCTCCTAATACTTATTATTGATGACATCTTGAGCGAAGAATTCTAGGGAGGAGAAAGTAGCTTCCGCAAGACTTCTAACGTTCCCAACCGAGACTTAAAAGAGCTTATAGTTTATCAAAAATCTAAGCCTAATTCACTTCTAGACCTTAATTTCCCGCCTCAAGCCCGATCAAGTGGTTGAAGAAAAATCTAGAAAACTAGATGGAAACAATGGCGAGGAAATAAGCTTGAAATAAGCTGATTGATATTGGACGAAATGACGAAGTGAAGAAATTCAGAGTAGGATGTACTAAAAACTCGCAGAGGAGATGGAAACTAAAGGATCTTAAAGACCCTCTTAGGTACTGATTTGTTCAATCGACACCTTCTATAATTTTCCTTAGCTCATTATATGTTATTCCCCCATCTGTCAATATTATTAGGATTGTAGCATAAACAGCTCTCCAAGAGAACTCCCCAATTCTTTCTATAAGTGCGCATAATAAATCTTTTTCTCCGTATTAAAAATTTTCTTTTTTCGAAATTCATAATCGAGCATACAACGCTAGAGAGACTACCAAAAAGATCTGCTAAAACTGCAACCGCTAAACCTCAAAAGGAAAAACCTGTGCAAAAAATAACTATTCCCGAAATTGTTCCTAATACTATCATAGTAACTTTAAAACCCTATGAGAAGGATGGAAAAAATCTTTATTTCTTAAGAATACAGAGAGCAATAAAGAATGCGCTTGAGAAATCAAATATTACGATTACTGACACTCTCTCTAAAAGAGTAGCAGAAGCTTTATTAAGCGAATTAACAGCCAGAGGATTTCTGAGAAAAAAAGTCTGAAAGAGTATACCTCACAATAAAAGAAGCATGGATATCTATGAGGAAAGACGCTGAAAAAAATAATAAAGAAGAATCTAGAAGAGATTCTAACGTCACAATATCCTTTGTTATTGCAATGATTTTCATATTAAGGATCGAATAGAAATTAAAGTTGCTCAACCCTCTATTAATTAACGTCTTTATCAGCGAAAACCTATCCTTTCGAAGGAGTGATGATCTCCTTAATTAGCGGTCTTGTAGATCCCATTCGACCGAATCTACGTAAGACTGATATCCTCAAATTTTTAAAACAATTGCTATCATATGCTATCATATAGGAATCTAGGGGGATGATACCACTAATATTTTAGCGGGATTAAAATTAATATTAAAATAAAATTAAAATAATTTTACACATAACTAATAGTAACACATATTATAGAATCAACATAATGATATTAGGAGTAAGTCAGCTAAAATTGAAATTGATGATCAGTAGCGGGTATTAATAGGTGAGGGAAATAGAGGATATTCCTTTTCCGTCACTCAATCTATTTTCTAATATAATTAGGAGAATACCACGTAATACATTAGAGAAATTTCTAAAAGGTAAGGGATTGCGGTCTAGTGAGATAGATTTAGTTCGAAGAAATTCTCAATATGCGATATCTAAGCTAGATCCTAATGACATTATACAACTTATTGATAACTATATCGGCTCAAGACCGAAATTCTCTATTTATTTATTTCAACTAGATTCTCCACTGTTTTCTAATCTAGGGGAAATAATAGATCTACTGCGAGACAGAAATCTTTTAGGTGTCGTTGGAAAGCCAAGAAAGGTTTATGTTAAAACGCTCCCTACCCTTAACTTCATATACTTAAATCAATCATATAAAGTTGTGCAACTTTTTTTCTACATAAAAGGGAAAAGGAAAGAAGTTCTGGACGACGAAGGAAAAATTGTATCACAGTATAAACTAATCCGGTCAATTGTTACTTTTAGGGAGAATTCTCCCTTAGTTGATGTAAGACTAAATGCCGAATTCACCGCTGCTAGAAAGTCGCTTGAAAGAGCTTTAGAGCTATTGGGACTTTACAAAAAAGCGCAAAAACTATATTTTAATAATCTAAATTTCGTTAGAAATATTCTTGAGTATGTTGATAAAGTTGGTTATTTAAGCTTAGAATTTAGTGGTCCTCGATTACCTAGTGCATATGGAAAAATAGTTTACTCAAGTAGAAAAGCCCATGGTCGGCCTACTGACTTAAGAAAAGATACTGAGGTTAAAGAGAAAATTGTTGCAGCTTTTCGATCTGGATCTATAGCACGCATGCATGGAGAAGTCAAATTTCAAACTCCCATATTTATTGATGAGTACGTATCATTTGGGATAAACTTTAGAGAAAATAGATTATATGTTTTTTCAACATCTTGTGAAGGTAGTTATCGCTTTTTATTCGATATGCTGTACCATATTTGGAAGGGATCGGGGGTCGATTTTGGGAAAAGAAAATTCAAGACAATTTATGATTTCTTCAGCAATTAACGAATTGGGTACGATATTTAGATATGGGAACTTAATATATTGGGCTACGATAAATAACATACCTGTAGAAGAGATAAAAAATGAATTAAAGGAAATTATTAAGAAAGGCTTAGCACGGGTAACACTTGAAATAAGATGTCCTAAATGTGGAGCTCATCTTGGAAACTTTGATGATCTCAACAAAGTGCCATTAGAATTAATATGTACTGACTGCGGAAAGCATTGGAGAAAAACTATAAACTTGCACGAAAGCATTGAATTAGTTATAGAATTGACTGAAAAAGGTATCCAATTTTTTCGCCATAAATCATTATCTTATCAAAACAGAGAAAAAGAAGGTTCAATTAAACAGTCTTTGGCCTTTATCTTCAGAGTATCCTGAGCCTGGGCGTAGATTATTAGATATAATATCCTTTTCCCCTCCTCGAAATCTTAATAGTGATAAATTAGCTGAAATATTCTTTCATGGCATTGATGAAGATTTTCCTTCTCTAATAAGAAGAGTTGAGATATCTAAGACAAATACTGAGAAAAAGGAGAGCTTAGAGCAATTGATGGTATATCTAATAAGACGAATAGAAGGACTAGAAATAATTGATATTAATGCTAGATTAGATACTGCCGAATTAGATATAATTGTTAGAAATCTACATAGGGACTATCCCATCGGTTTTCCATTGTTTAGAGAAGCTACTGGTGATATTATAATTGAATGTAAAAACTGGAATAAACCCGTAAGTGCTAGTGAGATAAGAGATTTTCATGGAAAACTTGTAAAATATAAAAGTTTGTTAGGGATCTTTGTATCCAAAAATGGTTATACGAAAGACGCACTCAAAGAGATATTAGATATTTATCAGAGAGAAGGCCGTTTAATAATACCACTAGACCTATCAGATCTAGCACGACTTAAGAAGGAAAATCTATTAAAAATTCTACTCCAGAAAAGAGATGCTATAAGGTATCAACGTATTGACAAGCTAACATAATAATATTCCCGCCAAAATACTCTAGATTTTATCCTAAAAAATTTATTTTCGTTTCATATGAATAGAAAAGTATATTTCCTCTATGCTAGACTCCTATAGATCGCACGAGTGATCCCGTTGAGAAGAAGAAC
>Ga0190313_1001326_pt1 | contig 13425 bp, 11 predicted proteins | sample 4870071011_MG_FD_169989 | JGI IMG/M metagenome (GOLD analysis project Ga0190313, IMG submission 169989) | Hydrothermal vent sediment bacterial communities from Southern Trench, Guaymas Basin, Mexico - 4870-07-10-11_MG | ecosystem: Environmental > Aquatic > Marine > Hydrothermal vents > Sediment ...
AATATGGATTTTTGTATTACTATAAGAACATTTTTTCAGAAAAATAAAAAACTTTATATTCAAGCAGGAGCAGGAATAGTTGCTGATTCAGATCCAGAAAAAGAATATGAGGAAACTTTAAATAAAGCTAAAGCTTTATTTAAAGCCTTAGAAATAGTTAAGGAATTTTGGTAAAAATGAAAAAAATCTTAATAATAGATAATTATGATTCTTTTACTTACAATTTGGTTCAATTAATAGGAATAATGCTTAAAAAACTTTGGGAAGGAGAGATTTTAGTTTTTAGAAATGATGCTATTACTCCAGAAAAAATTTTAGATTTAAAACCAACTCATATTATTATTTCTCCTGGTCCTTGCACTCCTAAAGAAGCAGGAATTTCTGTAGAACTTATTAAAAAAGCTAAAGGTAAAATTCCTATTTTAGGAGTATGTCTTGGACATCAATGTATAGGTTCGGCTTTTGGAGCCAGAATTATAAAAGCAAAAAGACTTATGCATGGTAAGATCTCTAAAATTTTCCATGATGGTAAAGGAGTTTTTTCGGGTCTTCCCAATCCATTTTCAGGAATGAGATATCATTCTTTGGCAGTGGATTTTGAAACTTTACCATCCTTTTTTGAAATAACTGCTCGAGCTGAAGATGGGGAAATTATGGGAATAAGGCATAAAGAACTCCCTATAGAAGGAGTTCAGTTTCATCCAGAATCTATAGGAACCTCTCTTGAAAAATGGACACTTTATAAAACCCCTCCTCAAAACTGGAATTTTGAAAAAAATGATCTTCCCGAAGGAGTAATTCTTTTAAGAAATTTCCTTAGCTTATATTAGAAATGTTTAAAAAATTTCACGAATTTTTTCAAAATTTTTTAGTATGGATTTATCTTCTTATTACAGTTCCTACTTTTAGTATAATAGCTATTATAATTAGAAAGCATTTTTTTGCACGTCTGTGGTGTAAAGGATTACTTAAGATTCTCAATATAAAAATAGAGATTATAAAAGAAAAAGAGCTACCTAAAAATATTTATGTTTTTATGAGTAATCATCAAAGCCAACTTGATATTCCAGTTTTAGAAAAAATTTTAGAACCTTATAATATTAGATTTTTAGCAAAGAAAAGTCTTTTTAAAATTCCCTTTTTTGGTTGGGGAATTAAAGCCTTAGGATATGTTCCTGTTGAAAGAAAAGACCCTAAAGAAGGATTAAAAAGTGTATTAGCTTGTATAGAAAAACTTAAAAAAGGTATATCTTTGGTTATTTTTCCAGAAGGAACAAGAAGTCCTACAGGAGAACTTTTGCCTTTTAAATTAGGAGGCTTTGTAATCCCTTTAAAAAGCAAAGTTAATGTAGTTCCTATTTCAATCTGGGGAACAAGAAATATTTTACCTAAGGGTGCTCTCTGGTTTAAAAATCCCTCTAATAAAAAAGTTTGGGTTTATATAGGAAAACCTATAGAAATAAAAGATCTAAATAGTAGAGATAAAGAAAGATTGGCTCAAATGGTAAGAGAAAGAATTTTAAAAGGACTTGAAATAATCAAGAAAAATAAGGAGGTTGAATAAATATGGAAGAAGTTTTGGTTGTACCTTTAGAAGAAGAGCTTAAAGAGTCTTATTTAGATTATGCTATGAGTGTTATAGTAGGGAGAGCTCTTCCTGATGTAAGAGATGGTCTTAAACCTGTTCAAAGAAGAATACTTTATGCTATGTATGAAATGGGTAATGATTGGAATAAACCCTATAAAAAGAGTGCAAGAATTGTGGGAGAGGTTATCGGAAAATATCATCCTCATGGAGATATACCTGTTTATGAAGCTTTAGTAAGAATGGCTCAAGATTTTACTATGAGATATTTATTAGTTGATGGACAAGGTAATTTTGGCTCTATTGATGGAGATTCTCCAGCAGCTATGAGATATACAGAGGTTAGATTAGCAAGAATTGCTCATGAACTTCTTGCAGATATAGAAAAAGAAACAGTTGAATTTGTTCCTAATTATGACAACACCCTTAAAGAACCTGTTGTTTTACCTTCCAAGATACCTAATCTTTTAATTAATGGTTCTTCAGGAATCGCAGTTGGAATGGCAACTAATATTCCTCCTCATAATCTTTCTGAAGTAATAGATGGTTTGTTAGCACTTTTAAAAAATCCAAATCTGAATATCGAAGAACTTATGGAATATATAAAAGGTCCTGATTTTCCAACAGGGGCTTATATTGTAGGAAAGGAAGGTATTAAATCTGCATATACTACAGGAAAAGGATTAATAAGGCTTAAAGCAAAATATAAATTAGAAAAAGAAAAAGAAAAACTAAGAATTGTATTTACTGAAATACCCTATCAAATAAACAAAGCTAAAATTGTAGAAAAAATTGCTCAATTGATAAAAGATAAAAAAATAGATGGAATATCAGAAGTAAGAGACGAGTCTGATAGGGAGGGAATAAGAATTGTTGTAGAATTAAAAAAAGAATGGGTAGAAGCTCCACATACTATCATTAAAAAACTTTACGAAATGACACCTTTGCAAACTACTTTTGGTATTATAATGTTAGCTCTTGTTCACGAGAAACCTGAAATTTTAAGCTTAAAAGAAATTCTTCAGAATTTTCTTAATTGGCGTAGAACAGTTATTATTAGAAGAACTAAATATGATTTAAAAAAAGCTGAAGATAGAGCTCATATTTTAGAAGGATTTTTGAAAGCTCTATCTCATATAGATGAAATAATAGAACTTATTAAAAAATCAGAGAATCCAAAGGAAGCAAAAATAAAACTTATTCAGAGATTTGGTTTTACAGATATTCAGGCTCAAGAAATTTTGAATCTCAGACTTCAAAGACTTACAGCTTTAGAAAGAGAAAAAATACTTTTAGAATATGAAGAATTAAAGAGAGCTATTGGGCATTATAAGAAAATACTCACTCATGAACCAACTTTAATAAGTGTAATTGAACAGGAATTAAAGGAAATTAAAGAAAAATATGGAGATAAAAGAAAAACCCAAATTATTGAAAAAGATAAAGAAGAAAGCCTAAGTTTAGAAGAAAAAATCCCTTCAGAAGAAGTTTTAGTTTTAATAAGTGAAGAAGGGTACATAAGAAAGCTGAGTTTAGATACTTTCTCTTCTCAAAAAAGAGGTGGTAAAGGTAGTTTAGCTTTTTCTTCAGATGAGAAATTAAAAACAGCCTTACAAGTAGATTCTTGTTCCCGATTATGGATATTTACCAAAAAAGGAAAAGTATATCCTCTTAATTTAAAAGAAGTGAATTTTTCTAATAGGACAGCTAAAGGTATGCATATCAAGAATTTAATTTCTTATTTAGAAGGAGATATTTCTTTTATGCTCCCTTATAAAGAAAAAGGATATCTTGTGCTTGTAACTGCTAAAGGAATAATTAAAAAAATTAAGGTTTCAGAAATAAAAAATCTTAGAAAAAATGGAACTATAATAATAAAATTGAAAAAAAATGATTATTTACAAAAAGGTATAATAACTGATGGAGAAGATAATTTATTAATCATTACTAAAAATGGATTAGTTATTCATTTTTCTGAAAAAGATTTAGGAATAACTAAAAAACAGTCTGAAGGCGTAATAGGAATAAAATTACAAAATAAAGACACAGTAGTTGATATATTAAAAACTGAAAACCAAGGTTATTTATTTACAATTACTGAAAAAGGATTTGGTAAGAAAACACCTTTTAAAGAATTTAGAATTCAAGGAAGAGGTGGTAAAGGAGTTATTGGACATAATGTAAATGAAAAAACTGGTAAAGTAGCAGGGGCAGCAGGTTTAACAAATGGCGAAGATATTTTAATTTTTTCAAGCTCAGGAAAAGCTATAAGAATTGAGAATAAAGAAGTTCCTGAACAAAAAAGAGTTACCCGAGGTGTGAGATTGATTTCTCTTTTATTGGGAGAATATGTATCTGGAATTTCTGTAATTAAAGAGAAAAGTAAATAATTAAGATTCTTTCTGGAAAAATAAATTTGAAAAGGAAGGTATTCTTTGTAGTGATTTTCTTAACATGTTTAAAAGGAAAAGATTAAAAAATAACTAAAAAAAGAAGAATTTGGTGGTATACTTATATTAGTAAGAATAAAAATAAGAAGTTAAAGATTTTTTTAATTGTGTAGATCAGTTATTGATGTTGTAAGATGTATTAAACTTGCTAAAGATACAATTTCCTGATTAGCTAAACAGATTAGAATTTATTAAAAAGAAAAGGGGTAAGATAGGAGGATGTTATGAAACTTTCTAAAAGACTTCAAAAGATTCCACCTTATCTTTTTGTAGAGCTTGATCGTTTAAAAAATGAAAAGATTAAAGAAGGAGTTGATGTTATAGATTTAGGTGTAGGAGATCCAGACATTCCAACTCCTCATGAAATAGTAGAAATAGCTAAAAAAGCTTTAGAAAAATCAGAATATCATAGATATCCTTCTAATACAGGAAGTTTATTTTTTAGAAAAGCTTGTGCAGAATATATAAAAAGAAGATTTGGAATATCATTTGATCCAGAAACAGAAATAATAGCACTTATAGGTTCTAAAGAAGGTATTGCTCATTTTCCTATAGCTTTTATAAATCCCAATGATGTGATTTTATGCCCTGATCCTGCTTATCCTGTTTATCATTTAGGAGCTATATTTACAGATGGTGTTCCTCATTATATGCCACTTACTTGGGAAAACAACTTTTTGCCTGATTTAAGTAAAATTCCTCAAGATATATTAGAAAGAACTAAAATTATATGGCTTAATTATCCCAATAATCCTACAGGAGCTACTGCAACTAAGGAATTTTTTAAAGAAGTAATAGAGTTTGCTAAAAAATATAATTTCATAGTTGCTCATGATGCAGCTTATATAGAAATGTATTATGAAGAACCACCTATAAGTATTTTTGAGATAGAGGGGGCTAAAGAAGTTGCTATAGAATTTCACAGTTTATCTAAAACTTTTTGTATGACAGGATGGAGGATAGGATTTGCGATAGGAAATAGTTTTTTAATTTCAGCTCTTGTCAAAGTAAAAAGTAATATAGACTCAGGAGTTTTCACTGCTATCCAAGAAGCAGGAGCTTATGCATTAAATAATTTAGAAAAAATCGTTCCTTCTTTAGTTGAAGTGTTTAAAAAAAGAAGAGATTTTTTAGCTACAGAACTTCAAAAACTGGGCTATGAATTCAAAAAACCTAATGCTACATTTTATCTTTGGGTAAAAACTCCTAAAAACATATCTTCTCAAGAATTTTGTAAAAAAGTTCTTCAAGAGATAGGACTGGTAGTTACTCCAGGCATTGGATTTGGAAACTCTGGAGAAGGTTATTTTAGAATAGCCTTAACTGTAGGAGAAGAAAGATTAAAAGAAGCAGCTCAAAGACTATCTACCCTGCAACTTTAAAAAAAATTGTTTTAAGCTTAGGAAGTAATTTAGGTAATCGTCAAAAAAACATAAAAAGAGCTTTAAAATATCTTGAAAAATTACCTTTAAAAATAATAAAGCTTTCTCGTATCTATGAAAGTAAACCTTGGGGTTTTCAAAGCTCTAATTTTTTCTTAAATATGATTTTACTTGGAGAGACACCACTTTCTCCTTGGGCTTTAATATTTGAAATAAAAAAAATTGAATCTAAAATGGGAAGAAAATTATTAAAAAGAAAAAATACTTATGAAGATCGTATTATAGACATAGATATAATCTTTTATGAAGATTTAATAATAAATTCAAAAACCTTAACTATTCCTCATCCCTATATGCACAAAAGAGATTTTGTAATAATACCTTCTTTAGAAGTAATATCTAACTGGATTCATCCAATTTTAAAAAAATCTTTAATAGAAATTTATAAAGAAAGTAATTGTAAAACTTCTGAACAGGTTTAAAGTAAAACACATGAAATTTTTGATTTGTGTAGCTCTTTTAATTTTTATTTATTGGTATTTTTTGAAAAGAAAAAAGAAACTTCTTTTAAATAAACCCAAAGAATCAGTTACAGAATTTGTTTTAGATGAAAATTGTCAAACTTATATTAGAAAAGAAGAAGCTATAAAGGTAGAAGTTAATGGAAAATGTTATTATTTTTGTTCAAAAAAATGTTTAAATGAATTTTTACAAAAAAAGCTTAGACTTCAACCATAACTTCTTTGAGTGTTTCAATCTCATCAAGAGCTTTTCCTGCTCCTATAGCTACACAAGTAAGAGGATTTTCAGCAACCCTTACTTCTAAGCCTGTTTCTTGAGTAATCAATTTATCTAAATTCTTAAGAAGTGCTCCTCCGCCAGAAAGAACTATTCCCCTATCTACCATGTCTGCAGCTAATTCTGGAGGAGTTTCTTCTAAAACTTGCTTAATAACTTGTAAAATTAAATCTATAGGTTCTCTAATAGCTTCTTGAACTTCTTTAGAAGAAAGAGTGATAGTTTTAGGTATACCTGTTACTAAATCTCTGCCTTTTATTTCTATAGTTTCATAAGGTTCTTCAGGCAAAACATTTCCTATTTGAATTTTTACATATTCTGCGGTAGCCTCTCCAATAAGCAAATTGTATTTTCTTTTAATATATTGAGAGATGGCTTCGTCAATTTTATCTCCTGCTACTTTTAAAGAATGACTAACTACAATTCCACCTAAGGAAATAATAGCAACTTCAGTAGTTCCTCCACCTATATCTACAATCATATTAGCCAATGGTTCTGTAACAGGAAGTCCTGCACCTATTGCTGCAGCCATAGGTTCTTCAATTAGATAAACTTCTCTGGCTCCAGCTCCTTCAGCACTTTCTTTAACAGCTCTTCTTTCAACTTGAGTTGTTCCAGAAGGGACACTTATAATAACTCTTGGTTTTACAAAATATCCTCTATTATGAACTTTTTGAATAAAATATTTTATCATAGCTTCTGTAACCTCAAAATCAGCGATAACTCCTTCTCTTAATGGTCTTATAGCTTTTATATTTCCTGGGGTTTTGCCAAGCATTTTTTTTGCTTCCTCACCTACAGCTAAAACTCTTTTATACCTTCCATCTTCTTTTATTGCAACTACTGAAGGTTCTGTAAGAATTATTCCTTTACCTTTTAAATAGATTAAAGTATTTGCAGTTCCAAGATCTATAGCTAAATCTTTAGAAAACCAATTTAAAAATTTAGATAACATCTTTTTTCTCCTTTTATATTTTAAAATTAATATTAAAATATTATTATTAAAAATAATTTTAAATTAGTTTTTAAATTTTAAAAGGAGATAACTACAAAAGGACCAAAACCTTTTAAATTGCTATTTACTGGCAAAAATATAAGTTTTTCTGGCATTTTGTGATAAAAATATCCAGCTAAAGCACATAAGATAGCATCCAAAATTCCTTCAATAAGTTTAAGTTTAAATTCTATACAGAGCTTAAATTTATTTTTTAACCAATCAAGTAAAAATTTTTCATTTTTATCAAGATTTTCTTTTTTATAAAAAAAAGCAAGATCTTTTTTTTCTTCAGGAAGACAGAAATAAAAACTTGCTCTTGGATGAGTTTCAATTATAGTTCCACAGTAAGGAGAAAGAGCTTCACTAAGAAGTAATGCTCTTATAGGCACAGCCATAAGTGTATGATAAGAGACTACCCAAGATTTTGCTTTTTTTGGAAGCATGCTTTTAAGTGCTTTATCTGATATTCTAAATCCTTTTTTATCTTTTAAAGAAAAACTTAAAGGAGCATCTATTCCTACTGCTAAAACTCTATTTTTTTCGCAAAATTCTATTATGGGAAAAAAATCTTTTATATAAGAAGGATTAGAAGGAGATTTTAAGGATAATAAAGGACATATTTTTAAGAAATCTTTATCTTTTTTTAAAGCTACAACCCATGTATTTTTACTACCTGCAATATCTATTCCTAAAAAATAAAACATATATTAAATTTTTAAAATTATGAAAAAAATTAAAGATTATCCTATTTCCATTTTAATTAAAATTAAAAAGCCTTCAAGATATCTTGGAGAGGAGCCTTTTTATTCTAAAAAAGATTGGGAAAAGACTCAATTAAAAATTTGTTTAGGTTATCCTGATCTTTACGAAATTGGTAGATCTCATCTTGGAATTAATATTTTAGCTTTTTTAATTAATAAACACCCTGATTATTTAGCTGATCTTGTTTTTTCTGTAGCTCCAGATTTTGAAAAAGAATTAAAAAAAATAAAATTTCCTCTTCTTAGTTTAAATTATAGAAAACCTTTAAAAGAATTTGATATAATTGGAATAACTTATCCTTACGAACTTTCAGTAACAGGTATTTTAAATATTTTAGATCTATCAGGAATACCATTTAGAACTATTCAAAGAAAAGAGGAAGATCCTATTGTTTTAGGAGGTGGCCCAAGTTGTGGGAATCCAGAACCAATTGCTGAATTTTTTGATGCTATAGTAATAGGAGATGGAGAAGAGATTATTTTTGAAATTCTTGAAAAAATAAAATGGTGGAAGAAAAATTGTAAAAAGAAAAATAAACTTTTAGAAGAACTTTCTCAAATTGAAGGAGTATATGTTCCGCTTCTTAAAAATAAAGTAAAAAGAAGGATAATAAAAGATTTAAATAAAAAAGAATATTTCTGGGAATTTGGTACTCCCCTTATTCCTTTAGCTCATGATAGAATTCCTCTTGAAGTAGCTCGTGGTTGCACAAGAGGTTGCAGGTTTTGTGAAGCAAGTTTTTATTATCGTCCTGTAAGAGAAAAGACTCCAAATTATATCATAGAACAGATTGAGAAAAATATTAAGAACACAGGTTATACCGAAGTTTCTTTAATGTCTCTTTCAATAGGAGATTATACTTTTTTAAAAAATTTGTTAAATCTTTTAAAAGAAAGATTTTATGAAAGAGAAATTTTTAGGAAATATGCTTTTTCCATGCCATCCTTAAGAGTAGGAAGTATTGATGAAGAAATTTTAGAGTTTATAAGACTTGGAAGAAAAAGTGGTTTAACTTTTGCACCAGAGGCAGGAACAGAAAGATTAAGAAAGGTTATAAATAAAGATATAAATATAGAAGAGCTTTTTAGAGATATAGGAATTGCATATAAATTTGGATGGAGAAGAGTAAAACTATATTTCATGATAGGGCTTCCAACAGAAAGAGAAGAAGATTTGGAGGGAATAGTTAAAATTTATAAGAATATTAAAAAATTTTTCCCAAAAATAAATATAATTATTTCAGTTTCTACTTTTATTCCCAAAGCACATACACCTTTTCAGTGGGAAAGACAGATATCTCTTGAAGAAACTTATGAAAAAATAAATTTTTTGAAAAAAAGGCTTAAAAAAGCATTGAAATACCATCAGCCTGAGCAAAGTTTTTTAGAAGGTGTTATTGCAAGAGGAGATAGAAATTTAGCAAACTTAATAGAAGAAGTTTATAGAAGAGGAGCAAGACTTGATGGATGGAAGGAGTATTTTGATTTTACATTATGGAAAGATACAGCAAAAGATTTAGGAATAAATTTAGAAAATTATTTGAGAGAAAGAAAACAAGAAGAAGAACTTCCATGGGATCACATAGATTTAAGAATTTCAAAGGAATTTTTAATAAAAGAAAGAGAAAAAGCATATAAAGAGGAGATTACAAAAGACTGCAGATGGGAAAAATGTAACCAATGCGGTAGTTGTAATGGAGAAATTAAAAATATACTTATTAAAGATATTGAAGATATTAAAAATTTTAAAAATAAAATTTCTAAAAAACAAAAAATTTCCCTTTTTGAAGAAAAGAAAGAAGTTTGGTATGAAATTTATTATACCAAAAAGGGAAAGGCAATCTTTCTTTCTCAATTAGAAATAATAAGACTTTTTATTTTGTATTTTAATCGTTTAGAAATACCACTTGTTTATACTTCAGGATTTCATCCTCATCCTAAAATGATAGTAGATAATGCTTTACCTGTAGGGATAATTTCAGAAAAAGAATTTATAGCTTTTGCTATATATAAAAAAGGGCTTTCTAAAAAACTCAAAAATCTTAAATTATATAATGGTTTAGAAATTAAGGAAATTTATGAAAGAGAAGAAAAGCCTTCATGTCCTAAAAAAGACAAAATAATTTTTAAAATTATTCCAATTTTAAAAAATAATGTTTTAGATAAAGTTTTTGATAATGAAGTAAAAATTGAAAAAGAAAAAAATTTTTATAGAATTATAGTTTCTAAAAGTAATTTTTCTATTTTGAAATTTTTAAAAGAAAAAGTAAAATTTAAAAATCCATTAGAATACTTTATAATTAAAAAAGAAGTTTAAAAATGGCACAAATTCTTTTAGTTGATGATGATAAATTTGTTTTAAAGGTTCTTTCTAAACTAATTAAAGAAAAGATAGGAATAGAAATAGTGCTTGTGATGAATTTTGAAGAATTAGAAAAAGCATTAAAAGAAAATACTTATTTATTATCTATTTGTGATTATCATCTTCCAGATGCAGACATGGAGAAGCCATTGATTTTTTAATAAAAAATAAAGTTCCTACTATTGTTTTAACTGCATCTTATGATGAGAAACTTAGAGAGGAGATTCTTGAAAAAGGTGTGATAGACTATTTAGTTAAAGGTATACTTAATATAACAGATCACATTATTTATGCTGTTTCCAGGGCTTTAAGGAATAGAAAAATAAAAATTCTTATTGTAGATGATTCTCAAGCAGACAGAGCTTTAATGAAAAAAATTTTAAAAATATGCTTTTTCAAGTATTCGAAACATCACAAGGTTCAGGAGCTTTAGAAATATTAAATAAATATCCAGATATTAGATTAATGATTTTAGATTATTATTTGCCAGATGAAGATACTGTTGAACTTATATATTCTATTAGAGAAAAGTTTAAAAAAAATGAAGTAGGAATTATTGTAGTTTCAGGAGTTATTAAAACTAATATGATACCTGTTCTTTTAAAAGCAGGTGCTAATGATTTTCTTAGTAAGCCTTTTAGTAAAGAAGAATTTATAATAAGAGTAAATAACACCATAGAGATGTTAGATATTATAAATGAATTAGAATTTTATGCATTTAAAGATCCTCTTACAGGTCTTTATAATCGGAGATATTTTTTGAAGAAGCTCCAAAGTTATGGAAACTTGCTAAAAGACATGGTTCTAAATTAGCTTGTATAATTATAGATATAGATGATTTTTAAAAAATTAATGATACTTATGGGCATGATATAGGGGATGAAGTTTTGAAAGATTTTGCTAAACATTTGAGAAATTTTTTTAGAAGAGAGAGTGATTTAATTGCTCGCACAGGAGGTGAAGAATTTACTTTATTTATAAGTTATGAAAAAAAGAAAAGCTTTTAGAATATTTAGAAAAATTTAGAAAACATATAGAAGAAAATGTATTAAGAATTACTGTATATTTGAAAAATTTAGAAGAGGATTTAAAAATTAAATATACTATATCTATGGGGGTTGAGTTGCATCTTAAAGATTCTTTAAAGGAAATGATAATTTTTGCGGATCGTAAACTTTATGGATCAAAAAACAAAGGTAAAAATTGTATAACTTTTTAAAGTATTAGATATTTGATAAAATTTAGAATTTAAAGAGGTCTTGACAAAAAATTTTATAAGATTATAATTATATACTACTGTCTTTAAGATCTTTGAATAAACTCTTGACAAAATTGAGATTAATTTTATAATTTAAATTTAGGTTAATTATGTTCTTTGAAAATTGAATAGCGTCCGTAATGGGGCCCTATAAGTATTAATGTTTATAAATTTTCCCTGAGGGTTTGATCCTGGCTCAGGGCGAACGCTAGCGGCGCGCTTAACCCATGCAAGTCGTGCGGGAAAGGGAGGTTTCTCCCAAGTACCGCGGCAGACGGGTGAGTAACACGTGAGTAACCTGTCCCCGGGTCTGGGATAACCATCCGAAAGGATGGCTAATACCGGATAAAGTCACCAAGCGCAAGCTTGGTGATGAAAGGGGGCCTCTGCATAGCAAGCTCCTGCCTGGGGAGGGGCTCGCGGCCCATCAGCTAGTTGGTGGGGTAACGGCCCACCAAGGCTAAGACGGGTAGCCGGCCTGAGAGGGTGGTCGGCCACACGGGCACTGAGACACGGGCCCGACTCCTACGGGAGGCAGCAGGGGGGAATCTTGGGCAATGGGCGAAAGCCTGACCCAGCGACGCCGCGTGGGGGAAGAAGGCCTTCGGGTCGTAAACCCCTGTTCTGGGGGAAGAACCCTGCCTTAGTGAATAACTAAGGCAGGCTGACGGTACCCCAGGAGAAAGCCACGGCTAACTGCGTGCCAGCAGCCGCGGTAATACGCAGGTGGCAAGCGTTGCCCGGAATCACTGGGCGTAAAGGGTGCGTAGGCGGCTGGACAAGTCGCAGGTTAAAGCCCGGGGCTCAACCCCGGAAAGGCCTGCGATACTGTCTGGCTTGAGGGCCGGAGAGGCTGGCGGAATTCCCGGTGTAGGGGTGAAATCCGTAGATATCGGGAGGAACACCAGTGGGGAAGCCGGCCAGCTGGACGGTCCCTGACGCTGAGGCACGAAAGCGTGGGGAGCAAACCGGATTAGATACCCGGGTAGTCCACGCTGTAAACGATGGGTGCTAGGTCTGGGGAGGTAAACTCTCTGGGCCGAAGCTAACGCGTTAAGCACCCCGCCTGGGGAGTACGGCCGCAAGGCTGAAACTCAAAGGAATTGACGGGGGCCCGCACAAGCGGTGGAGCACGTGGTTTAATTCGATGCAAAGCGAAGAACCTTACCTGGGCTTGACATGCCAGGGTTGTACCCCGGTGGAAACACTGGGGGAGCGCAGAGTTTTACTCTGCGCGCTCTGGCACAGGTGCTGCATGGCTGTCGTCAGCTCGTGTCGTGAGATGTTGGGTTAAGTCCCGCAACGAGCGCAACCCTCGCCCTTAGTTGCCAGCGGGTAATGCCGGGCACTCTAAGGGGACTGCCGGGGATAACCCGGAGGAAGGAGGGGATGACGTCAAGTCCTCATGGCCCTTATGCCCAGGGCTACACACGTGCTACAATGGGGGGTACAGAGGGATGCGAACCCGCAAGGGGGAGCTAATCCCAGAAAGCCCTCCTCAGTTCGGATCGGGGTCTGCAACTCGACCCCGTGAAGCCGGAATCGCTAGTAATGGCGGATCAGCATGCCGCCGTGAATACGTTCCCGGGCCTTGTACACACCGCCCGTCACACCACGGAAGCTGGTCCCACCCGAAGTCACTACCCTAACCCAGCTTCAGCTGGGAGGGGGGTGCCTACGGTGGGGCTGGTGACTGGGGTGAAGTCGTAACAAGGTACCCCTACCGGAAGGTGGGGGTGGATCACCTCCTTTCTAAGGAGAAAAAAAGGGCCCCAACGGACGCTATTCAATATAATTTTTTTTATTTTTTGATCTTTGAAATAAATTAAAAG
>Ga0190313_1001327_pt1 | contig 13420 bp, 11 predicted proteins | sample 4870071011_MG_FD_169989 | JGI IMG/M metagenome (GOLD analysis project Ga0190313, IMG submission 169989) | Hydrothermal vent sediment bacterial communities from Southern Trench, Guaymas Basin, Mexico - 4870-07-10-11_MG | ecosystem: Environmental > Aquatic > Marine > Hydrothermal vents > Sediment ...
TAGAACTGCTGCTTGACGAAGTCTTCCCAGAGGAGTACGCAGATAGAATCTACCGAAGGTTATTGATCGCGTTTAAGAGGAAAAGCATTCCGTGGATTCTACTGCAGCTCGTAAAGGCTTTCGGCGACAATGCATTTACTGTCATTGAAGCAAGCAAAGTTCTCGGAAAGTCAAGGAACCATACGAGGGAGTCGCTGATGAGGTTAGAGAACATGGGGTATCTAAGGTCTTGGAAGCAAAAGATTTCGGATGGAAGAAGCGGCACACCAGTTAGAAGGTTCTTCAAGTTGACGCAAAAGGCCATTGAAGTGGTTAAAATCCTTCCCTCCTTCCTCCCTCCACCCTCTTTTTCTTCCCCCCTCTATTATCCTTTCCATTTACTAACTTGCGCTATGATCCTGAAGTTCAATATTTCACGGTCATAACTTTATGATTTCGCATTCTTTTCCTAATGAATTAATTGTTTCCTTAACGAATCTCGGCATTAATGGAACCTCTGCTGTTTCTGGATCTTGGACGACAATTTTGCCACCCCTCAAGACGATTAGTTTACTTCCTAAAACGCCATCATTGCCATAGCCTGACAGTATTATTCCTGTACATCGCTCACCGAACACAGCGGAAAAATTCTCCATAACTAGGTTTATTGATGGTCTGTACCCGAGACCCAGCCTTTCCCTGAACCCCCTTAAGAAGAGCTCCCCATCCTTCACTATTAGCTTGTAATTTTTCCTACTCCTGAGAACGTAAACATTTCCCAACTCGAATTTTTTCGCGTCAGAGACTTCAATCACATTACGCTTTACAAGGCTCTCCATCTTCTTTACGACGTTTTGCGACTTTACTGTATGAAGACAAACAACGAGTGCTTGCTCATCGCCAATCTCAGTAGTTCTTAAAAGTTGATAGAGCGCTTTTAGAGCACCACTCGATCCGCCGATGACAAAAACTTCTCCGTCGATCTTGCGCTCAAGTTTTTCGATTTTCAGATGTGAAGTCTTTGGAAGAATCATCCTATTACTAATGTTGGTACAACTTACGTCCTTGAGTACTTGAACGAAGTTCTTAATCTCACGTCTAGTCATTGGCATAGGGGAAACCAAACGAATGTTTATTGCCGCTAATTCTTTTAGAAGCATGTCCGAAGAGTGTCTTAGCAATCTGCTGACAACAGCTACGTTCATTTTATAACGGTTAATCAGAACACTTGCCAGCTCTAAGCCATCTCCAGCCTTCAGTTCTAACTCTGAAAGAATAAGCCGAATATTTGAGAACCTGTTTATAGATTCCAAAGTTTGTTTAACGCTCGATGCTTCTCCGATGTTCCTAAAATTCACATTTTCAAGAATTTGCCTTAATTTACTTCTGTCCCAAGGACATGAACCAACGATCACAGCTCTGTCCATCACTTCTTGCACCATTTTATGGGTCAAGTTGAGTTTAAGCGTTTGTTTTCCGTAAAAACTACGGTCTTGTAAGCCGCAGGTCTCCGGATCCAAAGCTCGGCCAGGGCTTACCGGGGACCGAACTCCCCCGAACCCCCTATTTCCGTTACGATAAAATTATGACCTCAGATATCCGGTTATGAGACAACGTAACTAAACCAGAGTTTTTATTAGTTCTAAATCTCGAAGAACTATCGAAAGCTCACGTCCAACCCTGTATGCCAGAACTTTACGATAATTAGGCGATATTTTTCTAGGTTTTGCAGAAAATTATGTTCTCATGGACTAAGCATGCGAATAACTGCTTCGCATAAATCACCGTATAGAGCTAAAAATTAATTCATATTAATTCGTCAAGCAGAGGCGCAATTGTTCAAGACGTTTTCCCAATAGATGAGATAAAGAAAAGAACAGGAAAGCTTTTCACTTGATGCGTTTTCTAGACTTGTCTATCACAAGAATGGGGAATAGCTCCTTTGAGTCAGGTTCCCATATTCCAGGTTCCTTTTCTATCATGTTTATAGCTTTTCTTGGAACCAACTTCACAATAATTCCCCAAATATTTCAGCATATCCGCCTATTATAAGTCTTACTCTCTCGTCTAAGAAACCAGCATCACCTACCGGCAAGCTACTATCAACATTAAGAACGCCTATAACCTTCCTTCCATCAGCAACTTTGCGAATAGGGAAAGATATTATAGATTTCATTTCTTTCCATATTCTATCGCTTTTAACTTTATAATCCTCATGCTTTACTTTGGTCAGATCTACCATTTTAATAGTATCTTCTTCAAATGCCTTCCCACAACATCCTTGTCCAGGCTCAAATACTTCATATCTATCAGGCATTCCTAACATATTATAGGCATATCGAATTTTCAGCTTTCCTTTTTCGTATAACATTATGTTAGCTCTAAATTTAGATAAGGCCTCTTCAGGCGCAATAGATTTAATCATAAGTTCTAACAGTTTCTCCGGATCCACATAAATCAGTCTTGCTTCCCTTATTTTTATGAAAATGGACATACATATTGCTGCTATAAGAAGTAAAAGTTGTAACTCAAGGGGAACTATTACGAATTGTGTTAAGTTAAGGAAGCTTGGAACTATGTAAATGAAGGTTGAAAGAAGAATTTTCAGACCAGGACTAAGTTTTCTCATTACTCAATCTCACCTTGATATTTTCTGACGTTCGTATTGCTCCAACACCCTTTTTACTATGGGAATAATCTCTTCAGGAATCGTATGTGTTGGATATCTTCTACTACCGGTCTTGTAATACAACTTATAAGACTTCAGCAGAGCTAGATCTCGTGGCGGCGGATATTCTCCTCCAAGTCTTCTAATTTCTGCCAATATGTCTGGCCATCTAGCTCCATTGTATGCTTTATCCCATTTGTCGGGATAAAGATTAACTATGGCTTTTAGGAAATAGTAACATCTCCCTTTCGTCTCATCTAACACTTTCCAAATATCTTTTTCAACTTCACTCTGCCTATTTTCTAATAAAACCCCAACATCTGGATCAAAGTAATAATGTTCGCCTACGAATCTATCGATTTCTAGATACCGATCTTCCATTCTGTAAACTTGGTTAACTACTCTAACGAATTCTTCATCAGATAGCTCAGAAATTATCCGTTCGATAGCTTCTCTTCGCTCCTCATCAGCAAAATAAGCATACTTATATCGCTCAAACTTATCTTCGAATTTCTCAAACCAAGGAATCCCTGCGAGCTTACCTAAGTTATATCAGGTCTCTATCTCTGTAAAAGAGCCTCCGTAAAAGCGCTCTACGCTCTTCTCTCTTCTCCATTTCCCATAGAATATTCCGACATTATTTGCTTATAAAAATTACTTTACTCCCTACCAAAAAAGTGTAAGGTAAATCATTCGAGCTTTCCTATCACGCTTGTCCGGCTCCCAGCTTAGGATGTCTCCTTCCTCAAGCCGGAAATATTCAACGTCCTCCTAAGCTAATGAACAACTTTTATTTAATTGGTGAAACGAAGGAAGCGGATTGTCGGCGAGGAAGCTGCCCCGTTTGGATTCTGACACTGCCCAGCAATGTAAAGCGTAGGAGAGAGGTTGGCAAGTTCTATAGGCTTTTGGCTAAGCTCAGGAGACGCTATCCGCATCCTATCGAGAGACCAGCCCTGAGCACCTTAGTCCTTAGAACTGAGACGCTCGCCTACATGGTAGTTAGAGCCATTATGGAGGCAGGTGGCAGATATACCATAGACCGAAGTATAACTGGCCAGCCGGTAGGCTTAGACACCTACGCACCGTTAAGGCAATAACACCATAATAGTACCATTAATTTTGCAAACTGTGAAAAAGTTTTTATTCATTTGGTAGAATCTATGTAAGAGCCTATGACAGAGAAGACTAAGCATTATGAAGCTTGGATTCTTGTACTACTTACACTAGTAGGTGTTGTTATCGGGGCCGTCGTAGTTTTTGTTGCGGCCCAAATATTCGGTTACAGAGGCACTCCATTAACAGTTACCACGACCATCCCCACCATAAAAACTATCCCAGTCACCCAAACCTTTACTAAACCTGAGACAACTACTGTCTATACAACTGTTACTGAGATGATTCATGACACTAGGACTATAATCGCGACAGTCACTGTAACCATACCTAGGGGGACAGTAACTGAAACGGTAACCCTGACTAAAACGGTGACAGCTGCGGTCACGCCAGCAATTGAACTCTGTCTAAATAGACAGCTTGTAAATAATCGAATTTCTAATCAAGGAAGCTTTCCAAAGCTTCTCTACAGTGGCTATGTGGACTGTTACGGCGTCCTTGAAATTTACTTGAGCAAAATTGGTGATGTTTACGATTGTGCTTTGATTCGCACAGGCTTGTATAAGTCAGCTTGGGAGATAAGGATAAAGAATGGGGGGCGAGACTATGGCTGGCAAACATTGGCAATGGGTTCTTCATGTAGCGAAGTAATTAACAAGCTCCCATCCATGAAAGTACCAGTTTACCCTGGAGATTTAGAGATATGGGTGCGGTACTCTTGCAATAACCCAGAATGCATATCACATGCTCATGAACTGTACGTTAGAGCGGAAATAAATACCCCATGCATATGCAAGTGTTATGGAGAAGAAAGTTGTTCTTGTCCAGCGCCATATGAGCAACCTTAAGCTGATACGGTGTCTTCGCTCAGTTAGCATAAGCTTGGCTTAAATGCTAGTGGGAATCTCTCAACGATAAACCTGACTATATTAGTATACATAACCAGTCCTGTGGGCTTCTAGTTTACAATCCCTATAGGCAATTCAGAAGCGTGTCAGACTTAACTTTGATATCTCAGGTTTCCTGTACTGTTTTGCTGTAAACAGAAAATCCCACTAAATCGCGATTCTAAGAAATTAGTATGACATAATAAAATTCGGAATGTGTGAATGCTACAGAGCTGATAATAATTTGAAATACCGTCTTTTTGCAGTTTGTGTCGCGGCATATAGTTAGGATGCGTCCCGTCGCAAGTTCTTAAGCCTAGCGTTTATACATCTCTCAAGAACTTTAGGCAAGTATTTGACAGTCCTCTTAACTACCTCTTTTCTACTTAGACCCAGACTCATCTCAAAATATTGATGTAATAGAGTATCCACTCCTATAGCGAGCAAACATGCTTTGGGATCATCAAAGTACCTATGGAACAGCTCATCTATAAGCTTATTTAAGAAAGCTATTGATGGATCGCGCTTTCGCATAATCGCCTCACATTTAATCTTCTCTTAGGAAATTTTTTAACATTACAGCAAAATATGGCATTTAAGATCATTGTGCGGATAGGGAAAGAAGCAACCCTTAATTAAGGAGCTGAGGAATTGAGCTGGTGATGGTAAGGGAATTCGTTGTGAGCGGTATTAAGAATAGAGAATGCTTGGATGGTATTTTAGCGGTGTTAGCAGAACTATATCGGATAAGGGCTAGTTATTTTAAGCCTAGATTTTGGAGTGATTATCATGTAACTATCGAAGGGCCGGATGAAGACAAGGCCTTTAATGTATTTGCAATTTTTGCCTCAAGAGCTGGATGGAAGATTGAGTAAAACATTGGTGTAGTGCTGATATCATCGTATTATTAGCTTTACAGCGTTGTATATATTCTGATTGCTATTGTGAAGCCTCTTATCTTCGATATGTAAAGGAGGAAGACATAAGAGTATAGAGATGAGGAAATTGTTAAATAGTGAAGTAATGCTAATGCATCTTTGCTCCAGACATTATTCTACTTCTTTTCCTTCAGCCATTAATTGCTTTAATAGGGATGTCTCCCTCACTACTGCTGGATAAATATAACTCAATAATTGGTTTATTTCATTATCAGAATATCCGAAGATTTTAAGCCATGTTGTATCTATAGTCCTCCTAACCCAAAAGTCAATTTGAAGCTGCTCTAAAATACTTGGAAGCTTGACTTGTCTTATTTTTTCAAAGGTATTCAAAAGCATACTAATATCTGACTCAGAAAGATTCCTCAGGTCAGGTACAGCCAGCTCCTTAAGAGCGTATTCATCTAGCTGAAGGAAGGCCCCCCTAGTTTCCTTACGATTTACGATAAGCTGCAAGATAAACAATGTGCTATTAAACCATAAACTAAGAATTTTCGATTGTTTGATGCCTGCTTTTATAGACCATGCAACTCCCGGAGGTGCAAAGGGAATGTCTGAATAAAATGCGAGGGCACGAGTTCCGGGAGCTGAAAGATCGATTCTTCTTACAAGAGCTAAATTGGATAACCTGTCTCGAACATAATTCCGCCAATTATTCCAGTTTGAGGGCTCTCTGACCTCTGGTAAACTCATCTTTAATAATCTGAAATACTCTCTTTCGTTTTCGAATCTCTCAACAATTACGTAGTCTAGTGTATCAGTTATGTCAACCCTATCTACCAGAGATACCCTCCTTAAAGCAGGTTCTACAGCATGTAGCGGTATTCTTAGAGTGTGTGAAAGAAATCTGTTTTTAGTATGAATATATCTCGAATTCCTTCCCATGACGATCCATATGTCACTTTTCTTGATAGCTCTATTAGGTTGAGTGATGGTTAAGGCTTGAACCGAAACTCCTTTGGCAGTTTCTATGCCTCTAAGAACGTTATAATTTCCTAAGCTAACAAATTCATCAAACAGAATTAATTTCTTATTACTTAGTAGATTTTCCAATATGTCAATGAGCGTTAAGTCGTTGACTGCTATATATTTGAACCAATTATTCACATCTTTTTTCAGCTTTGAAAATTCACATATTTTGAGTATTAGGTTATCATTCTCTAACGGTTCCTTACATTTATTTAGTAAGTCTGCCACGTCTCTTGCTTCTGAAATATTTTGAGGCAACTGCTTGAGTATGGTTATTTTTGTTATTTTGGAGTCGTTAGGTTGGGATTTTTGAGCTATGAGAAGAATCTCTCTAAATCTTGCACTTTCGGAGAACGCCGACCTATGCCATGTAGTTATAATGTGTTCGACGTGATATTTTTCGGCTAGCAGTTTCCTTATTCCCTGACATGACTTAACGCGTAAAAGTGTGGCTGGAAGAACAAGGGCTAATCTTCCGCCGTCCTTAAGAAATCTGTCGGCAAGAAGTACAAAATAGCCGTAATATCCTAATTGCCCGTGAAGTTTATCTTTATAATCACTGAATCTGTCTTCTAACAACTTCTTATACTCTTTTGGTATTCTTTCGTGTCTTGTAAATGGCGGGTTCATTATTATTACGTCATACTTCTCTAACTTTATTTTTTCCTCTCTTTCATTCTCTGATAACTTTACTACACCCTTGACTTTAGGCTGATTTTCGTCAAAAGAGTCAAGTGAAGCTTGTCCTCTGAGAATGTATTTAACTCCAGCTATTGTTGGAATAATATTTCCTGGCTTAAGTTCTGTGGAGTCCCAAATACCTATCTGAACCTTATCTGTGAAGTATTCAGGAGATTGAAGAGATAAGTGACATGCGGCTACGCTAGCGGCAAAAGGCATAACATCTATCCCTAGCAAATCTTTCTCCACAAACTTCTTATGATCTTCATAGGTGAATTTTCTTTTGAGTTGTTCAGCCAAGAATTTTTTACGCCGATAAGCTGCTACCAATAGTCCCCCACTTCCACATGCTAAATCAGCCACCTTTGCATCTGGATTGTCTATAGCGAGCCATGCGAGAAGCTCGGCTGCCAAGACATTAGTATAGAAAGCTGCTACACTCTTCCTAACCTCAAAAGGCACAAGGTCATGAAATATAGTGCCGAGAAGATCTCCGCCGACTTTCTCAGGGGCTATACCTTTAATGGCATTAATTATTGTTCTAATGTGATCTAGATAGCCGATAGGTATGAGGCTACAAGCATCATATTGGAATACGGGCTTATAATTAATGACCAAAGCTCTTTCGAAATAATTTTTCAGCTCGGATGGAGATTTGAGTCCATCAGGATCTATCGGAGGAAACATGTCAGGTCTTTTGGCTGATAGGACGTGATAAAATAGAAGCTGATTCACTAGTATGTATGCTGCAGCAAGCCTAAGATCCTCTAATGGATATTTCTGCTCTTCATACTGTAAAATATTTTGGAAAACATGTTTTCCACCAAAAAATTCTTCCAATTGCTGGCCAGTAAGGTGTCGCAGACCTTCAACTATATGTTGAGCCGCCTGCCTTAACGTCTCAATTATATAGGGGACACTTGGCTCTACGTAGCTTGGGGGCGTTAAAACATGTTCCGCTATGACGTTAGCTATTTCACCAATATGTCCTTCTATGACTGAAAAGTTTCTACTGTCCTCCGGCGGAAATATTGTTATTAATTTAAACTTTCTTCGATAGACCTCCTTTCTTAATTGCTCTTTTGACATAGGCTTGGAAAGCTCGTGAGGATAAAGTAGCGCGAATCCGCCTTTGAGTCCAATAATCTTGTAGAACTTGAGATAGTCATTTTGAATCTTTGCTACAGCTTGGAATAAGTCCCTCTCACGGAACTTAGCTTCAACGATATAGCTTCCAGCGTTAACGCATACCGCGTCAGGCTTCCTAAGACCCTTAGGAGTGTTAACTAATGGAAAGAGCTGAACCTTAACTCCCCTTTTTTCAAGTTCCTCAGCCAAGAGGCCAGTAACAGTGTCTTCGGTAATCCTAGGAATCACAAATAAACCAAGGTTTCCTCAGAAAATTAAGCTTTCCTGCGTATCTGAATATATAATACTTAAAAGATCTTTAGCTTATTTCAATTTCACGTGAAGACGAAAGAAATGATCAGCGCATGCTTCCATCTTCTTCGATCCTCTTCAATCTTCTATGTTTTCCGCCCTTAAGCAGCCTAGAGGGAGATCGAACAGCCGCTCGAGCTCCGCCTCCATTCTCCCTCTCTTGTAGCCGTCCTCGTAGCCTTTCTCATAGCTCATCCTATAGAACAACTCGAAATCTGCCTTAGCAGTCCCAATAATCTCCTTGGTGAACTGGGCGAGGCTGACGTCCCTCTGCTTCTTCAGCTCCATGAGCTTCTGGTAGTCCTCCATGCTAATCCTCGCACTCTAATATGTTTCTTTCTTACTTAAACTCTTACTTAAATTAAATGCTTCAGCACTTCCTTAAACATCTCTTAATCATTCATTTCACTAAGACATATAGCCAAACCTAGAATCATCAACTAGTCTAGAAAACCAAATCAACTGCAAAATAATATGTGGCGAGATGCTGTGATTCACTCCCGCTTATAGTGTATCGTAAATTTATGTCCAAATATGGTTCCTAGTATAAGCTCAAACGCGTCCCTCAATCCTACAGGTGTGACTGCTAAATGAAACGCCTCCCCTATCTGGCATGCTGCAAAGCTAACAGTGATTCACTATAGCAATAACGCTGATTACATCAATTCTATTCCTTTTCATGATATTGGTCTTTCTTCACAGGAGTATACATATCTTTAAGCGCTTCTACGGCAGCCTTGGCAATGACTTTGACTTCTTCTTTCAGCTCGGTCTTATATCTCTTCGGCAAAGAAATAACCCACCTCACCAGAGATTAAAAAGATTGAGACTTATAACTTTTCCTCTTCCCTCGTTTAACTATTACTCAAAAGCGTCTACTCACGGTTTAATAGTCTGTGTTAGCAATCTTTTAGGAAACGTTTTCCTGTGATAGCTTTGACACCATAATGTGGTGCTTTCTTTATAAGATCCTTGTCTTCACTTATGATTATGGAAGCTTTAACGTGACGGGCGAGATTTATGAGATGGGCGTCTTTAAAGCCTGAAGCGATTGACAGTAAATTCTTATCTCTGATTCTTCTTGGATTCAACATCTTGTAAATCTTTTGAAGCGTTAGCGGACCGAGACCCGTTCTCCTCGCTGCTCTATCATACTCCATTTCTAATGTCTCAGAAATATAGGTTTCCAAATTTCTTTCCTTTATCACCTCTGCAACTTTTCTTCCCAACTTACTCTTCGCTAGTGTGGATGCATCAACTATTATCGGTCCAGACGTATAAAGCGGAGGCATTTATTCCCTCACCTATCTGAGCTACGTTTCCTCAGTCTCGGCTGTTTCCTCGGGTAAGCTTTCCCACCACTCATTAAGCAGCTCTCTTTCTATGGTATAAAATGAAGGAATGTAATCTCTAATGTAACCTTTTTCATTTAGTTCTAAACGCATAGCCTGAGTTCCGTTTTCTGTTTTCTGAATTTCATAAACCGCTATTAACTCATTTGGATCTTCGCATAATCCCTCTTCCTTAGCTTTCCTGACCATCCTGCTAAGAGCTAAAGGCAAGATTGTGCTATGTGTGGTTGCTATGATCTGTTTACCTAATTTAATGGCATCTAAGAACATTAACGGGAGTTTAGCGACACTCTCCGGGTGGAGGCTTATTTCCGGCTCTTCGATAAGTATTATGTCTTGTGTTGGAGAAAAAAGTTGAGCAATAACGCATAAAGCTTGTTTGGCACCATGACTTGCATAAGCAAGCTTTAGTGGTACATTTAGATCCTTATCGCGGAATTCTGCAGAGAGGGTGTTTCTTCCCCAGAAACCAGCAGTAAGATCCGTTAAACCTAGTTCTTTTGCCCAACGTCCTATGAACTCAAGATAATGCCTATAACGCGTAGCTGCGTACATAAATGAAAGATAGTGGATTAAATTCTTCCCATCGGGGTCTAAGGGGTAAACTTCCCCCTTAAGCTCAACTGTTTGATCGGCTGATACTTTTTCCGTCACAATTCCTCTTAATGCTGTAAGAAGTGCGACTTTAACCGTGTAATCCCCTGTAAGAGTTTGTATTACAGTAGAGGCTATGCGTTGAGCAAGTTTTGATCGTTCTTCTAGCTCTTTTGAAAGAGTTTGATTAGGGTACATAGGCTCCAGTTGAAATACTTCAGGAGTGACTTGTTCGAGTGGGTACAGTATGTGTACAGGTTCTTGTCTCAAATTTTCAGGAGCTGATATAACCCTAATATGTTCAGAATCATTTAGTATCTCCTTAATCTCCAATACGACTTCTTCATTTAGAGTTGCTCTTTGAAATGCTAATAATTTATTTTCTCCACGTTCGTGTCTGTATCCAATTATCCAACCTCCAATCTTATGATTTTCTATTGGTACAAAAATGCCGATAGTTAATAATTTACTTGGATCCTCCTTATGGAAGATGCTTTTCTCATCGCCGTATTTAGGCTCAATATCTTTCAAATATGAGAAAGTTAAAGCTGCACTCTTCGCCGAATGGAACAGCTTTGCAATTCTCCAAAACGCTTCTAGTATGTTAGATTTTCCAGCGCCCTGAGGACCAAAGAGGAGCGTGAGAGGTTTTAGCTCTAAGTCGACTCCCGGATCACCTATACTTTTGAAGTTTTTGACTATGAATCTACAGATTTTGGAAGAGTGTTTACGTGACATTCCTCTAGTAAACATTTTTTCTCTACAGTTTAAGAATTACTCTAGTCTAATGATTTTCGTTTTCCTTGATGTTAAATAGAATACCTCATGGGGCGTAAACCTTATCTCTTAAGATCTTCAGGTCCTTGACTTTAGTATTCTCATAGAAGTCGATGGAGAATGGAAAACTTAATTATTTTCTCCAGAATTCACTAGTTCCTTAGTTCGGAAACGAGGCAATATGATTGGGTTAGGCAATATGCTCTTTGAATCGGAGTCTACTAGTGTCAATAATAACGAGGAAGCAATTACCGCACATACCTTGTTACCTAAACAATTACCAAGGTGTAATAAGTTTACCCAAACATATATCAATTCTAACTCTTACATGGGGTCTGATAGCCGGTAGCTGAGTTTAGGAATAACTGAGCTCTGAGATTAGCTTGCATGTTATATTCTTTTCAAAGACATAAATTGCTTCACCAGTCTATGCTAATCTCTGCATTAGTGCCTAATTTATTTGCTTGAAAAAGTGTGTCGATGAGAAGGACATAATCTTAGATATAGTAGTTATTAGCAATACAGCATATCTGCTCCCAGTCTTGATAGGCTGTTGCGTTGCATAAGATGCAATATACTCGTGTTGAAGTTCACGCGACACGTCTTTAAGTCCTCCACCACCGTGTTATTACTCACATTTTGCCAAGGTATTTGCACAATCCTGCTAATACACTCGCCTATTTCAGCTGGTTGCTATATACGAGTAATATTTCGTGTTTGCTGATATTCGTCGACTACAGAACACGCAATCCCTTCCTCTTTTCTAAGGAGGGAATCCCACCTAACATCTTGTGAAGACTTTACTCCAGAAACCTTGCATCTTACACAGAGTATACGAAAGAAAAGTTATGCGAATATTCGGATTCAGTCATATCGGAGAGCATGAGGTTTTACGATATAATAGCGAAACTGACTATCAGGATAGTAACTATCCTTATGATTGTTGGCCTAGGACTATGTTGGAGCAAGCTGTTTGAAGCTTTGTTAATACTCGTTAGCTATCCTTTCGGTTTGAATTGGCTTATGGACAGCATAAGCTTGACAAAATACGTGAAGAACCTGTATTTGCAAGAAAAAGGACGAAGCAGTTCACCTGACAATTACAAACGTTGGTTCGACGCCCGCATACCTTGTGAGGGTGAGTAGGGTCATATGTGATGGGGCTCCATTACCTCCAGAGAAGTGGTCTAAATATGTAATATGTCTACGGCACTCATGCTTAGTTCCTTCATCAGCAGACGCGTCGAACTCCACTCTAGTTATAATTGATAGAAGTTTCTACGAAAAATATTTTGATGATAAAGTTGTAGCTTAGGGATCTCTTACACGAACAGATATGGTGAATGGAATAGTATTCTAGTAAGGTTTCATAGATTTACGCCCACAGTAGTTCTCGACTATTATGAGGAAAGAACATTCGGGTTTCTGTTATCGATAGCAGATTATGGATTACATAGCTTTGTTAAGAGCGCATATTTGGTCACGTAAACTTAAACAAGAATTTGATTCTTAGACTAAAGCCTTATCTAGACCTATGCCAATCTGTTAATATATCCCCTTTAAGGTTCAATATGAGTGCGTGGTATTTGGGAAAATATGCTTTAGCTAGTATTATGACTGCGGCCTGTGAAGCTCTGATGTTACTTCGCAGTGACGTATGTAATCAGCTTATTCTCCTCCAAGATATTCTTCAACTTGTAAACTGCCTCATAGACCTCCTTTTCTGTTTTTGCTCCTGTGCAGACCAGCTTTCCACTAGCGAACATCAGGATTACGACTTTCGGTTCCGTCATCCTGTAGATGAGCCCTGGGAACTGTTCAGGTTGATACATTGTGTTTTCTAGTTTGATGGCTGCTTGTTCGAGGTCTATTTTTCCGTGTAGGTCTATTGATGCGACTATGTTTTGTATTTCGATTATTGGTTGGTGTCTGATTAGGAATCCTTCTTTTTCGAGGAGTTTTACGACTGTTTGGACTGCTTTGATTGATTCTTGTTCGCTTTTTGCTCCTGTGCAGACC
>Ga0190313_1001329_pt1 | contig 13416 bp, 7 predicted proteins | sample 4870071011_MG_FD_169989 | JGI IMG/M metagenome (GOLD analysis project Ga0190313, IMG submission 169989) | Hydrothermal vent sediment bacterial communities from Southern Trench, Guaymas Basin, Mexico - 4870-07-10-11_MG | ecosystem: Environmental > Aquatic > Marine > Hydrothermal vents > Sediment ...
GGTCATTTCTTCTTTATGATTTCGTATATTTTGATTAGATAATCCATTGTTGACTCCACAGCATCCCTTCCACTAGCTTCTTTCGGAAACCTGCCAATCGTCCTATCAATTATTTACCTCCAATCCTTAAAGAGCAACTAAGAGTAGCATTAACTATTTATCGAAGGAAATAGTCACTATGATGAGAAGAGAAACTGGAAAAATATTGTAGGCGATAAATTAAAAGTTCTATAAGGTGATAAAGGGCTATTTATAATGAGTAGCATTAATGCTATTCGCAGAGATATGATAGAAAGATACCTTAGGGTATTCAAGAAAAAACTTTAAAGAGAAAAGATAGATACCCCTAATTCTGCGTGCCTTGATAATAAGGTTTGTGAAAATTTTCTTCTATTTTCTTTGTAGTTTATTTATCATAAGCCATAATGTCGAGTTTACTACCGAAAGAATAGTAAATATTAGGGGATTTGTGACAGTTCCGGTGGCTTTTGTTACTAGTTCTAATAACTTTATTACTAAGTTAGTGATCTTGTCTGGATTCTCGGACATTATTGTAGGGAGTTGCTGGGGTATGTCCAAGATGTTTGATATTAGTTTCTTTTCATCCGCAGACAGTTTTTCTATATCTTTTCGCGTTAATGCTTGAGCTTGTTCTAAATATCTAAGCACAGATCGAAGATCTTTTGTTTTTCTCTTTGCTTCAGATTCTTCAAGCATCTGAATAACACGCAACAATTCCATCTGAGTTACGAGAGCATTCAATACAGACGCTACTTTAATAATATCCCCCTGTTTAGTCTCAATTATTTCTTTAGCTTTGCTAAGCTCTTCTTTTATGCGCTCTAGTATCTTTAATGTCGTCACCGCTAATCCAACATGGATCTTATATATGTTCTCATGAGTAACTACGAAAACTTCATCATCCCGCGTCCATAAAGCATAGATTGGATTCTCTATCCCATAGTTGGGTAATGGGATAATAGCGTATTCCTTAAGATCGCTACCCTCTACCTTGAGTAATATTACAAACTCTTTCGATAGTATTAAAAACGATAAACCATCCCTTTTAATGATGGATGTAATATCCGTAAGAGGGCGATATTCTCTACATTCAGCGTCAAGCGAGCCCTCCAAGAATAGTCTATTCTCAATTTTTGCCCAAATCAAGCTCTCTATTATTGACCTATATATTTCATGATAATAACGTAGTTTGATAAGCATTCCAGTTAAATTATCAGGGATAAAGAGAATTTCTAAACTATCTGTCATCCCCCTAATGCACTTGGGGGTTAAATAGAATCTTGCCTCGTTACTAATGGATAATGATTTAAGCTTGGAATTAAGAATATCTTTACTATTTCGGAGAATTCTGAAATACTCAGTCTTAAAAGACAGAAAGATATCGCATGTACTATCGACTAAAAAGTAATCACTTATTAAACCATTGTAATAACACCTAACACAGTATTCTCGATCGCCACTGAGAAGCTTGGTAAATGAACATATTAGTATATCGGATTGTTTCTGGCTCTTCCAGAAGAGAAGTAAGATAGGTTCTCCATTGGAGCATTTTGAGAGACTAATCTTATCTGGTATTGTATTATAAGGAACTGATAAGGATTGATAACTTATCACTCTATCGTGTACAAGCTCTAGTTTATCCTCATTAATGTTAAAGACGCACAAATGGAGATTTTGAAGATCAGCATATACAAGGTAGATCTTGTCTTCGTTACCACATGCTGCAATTCTTTTAACCGCACTATTCGCTTTTTTCTCGAATAGAACTCTATCTTTCCTAACGTCATAAACAACCACTCTCTTAGTCATTCCTAAAAATAAGTAGTCACCACAATGAACAGCACTCTCTATCTGTTCATCGCGCAGAAAATCCTCTCTTAATAGCCTCTTGGCAACAAACATGGAGACCCCCTGCGACTTCGATGCAGAAGGGGAAACAAGGATGTCATCCACTCATTTATTCCTTAAATAACCTTGGATTCTTAAAACTTGCATAAGATCGAAACTACAGAATATGTTACAAAAATTCTCTTCGTTTGATACATAATAAGAGGGGAGAAAGATCTCTAAAAGAAAGCGCTAACTATATAGATTCAACAGGTTTTGTTTCAAATTTATCTCTTTGCCTCTTGTCTCATTCAGCTTCTTAGACCCTTGACCATTAACTGTGGTCCAATGTAATTATCCTAGCCCGTTATGAGCTAGGATCGCAATGAAAGTGTCGCATATTATCGACTCCCAAGATCTACTGTATGTAGTGTCTCTGATCATAGACTTTAGGGAAGAGAAAGCAGACTCCACGAGACTCCTAACGTTACCAACCAAGCTCTGGAAAATTTCGTAGTTTATCCATTATCGGAGCCTAACCCCCTCTAGACCTCAACTTCCCCGTCCTAACCGAGATAATGGGAACTAATCCATCTCTCTATGCCTTCTATGACATCAGCTGCACCAAACCTCTTGTCCCTCAGTACCCCAAATACCCCAGCCTCCACCAAAGCTCTGGGAGATAGTTCCTGAAGGTCTTGATCTGAGAGAGTGTGTCAGGAGCTGCAACAACATCAAAGAAGACATCTATCTCGGGAGCATACAGAACAGTCAACAGCAAGTATTCCCGTCTCCTCTCTACCCGTCTCAAGTGGTGATTCGAAACCTCCCCGAGTCCGATATCAGTACCCTCCACGATCTCTAGCATTTTTCCACAAGTCATCCTCGCCAGTCTGTAGAAGAAGAGTCCTACCCGTAGGGTCACTGCAGCTAGGAGTTTTCTCTTCCATCTGCTCACCTATAGCACTGGTTACTGAGGACTACTCATGCCGGAATAGCTATTTTGAGTACTGTTATGTATCTCTTAGGCCCCCTTTTTCTTTTCTTGGCTTGGTAGGCTCTTCTTAGCCGGTTTATAAACTGTCTCAACAATTATTAGTAAGTCTACCGAGCCAATGTACTTCCATTTTTGGACGTCTCTTCTTGTGGGGTCGCAAGTAATATGGCTATAATACCTATAAAAGGTGCCTCCCATCGCAACGCCATGAGATCGCTGTTAGTAGGCGAGAACTAAGCTAAGAAAAGAGATAAATTCGAGGCAGAGCCGTTAGGTGTTAAGATAAGAATTGGCAACGAGATGTTAAATATCATCTATGATACTCCATTGATGTTCTTGGTTCTTCACTTTCATTGCATAGTATGGCAGTATATATTCTCAAGCAACTTTCTTGTCTTGTACGATAAAATACATTCGTCACATTTCTTCCGCTCACAATATCTACGTCTGAGATTCCAGATGAATAGATCTACGAGTCCAGGATTTTCTGGATCTATCGCCACTGCTAAGGCAAGAAATAACTCTTTATTAATAGATTTTTTCTTTTGAATGAATGCTTGAAGAATGCTTTTCATAAATTTTTGTATATGAACATCGATGGGAAGGAGCTCCATTCCAACAACTCCTAGAACATCTATTTTGTTTCTTTCTTTGAAACCAGAAATCCAAGGGCTGTAAAATCCCTTAGCTATAGCAATTTTTACATCTCGCACCAGCATAGATGCTTTTTTAGGTCCTATCCCGGGTATCCTTACTAAATTTAAATAGAGCCTTCCTAGATTTATTACTGGCATCTTACTTGGAGACCTTCTCTCCAAGGATTGAAGAATTATCATGTCTCCGTTGCCTTGATATTCTTCAATTAATTTTTCACTTGCTTTCATTAAGTATTCCGTAATACTTCTGACATATTTTCTCCATTTCACTTTTTTGCCTCTCTTACTACCTCTCAACGGAGATCTCTGTAGCATGTGTTCCCATATCTCACGCCACTCTTCAAAAGCGTTTTCAACTTCTTTTTTGTCTCTTAATTTCTCAAGAAAAGCTTGGTCTATTTTATATGCTTTACTTTCAGAAAAAGGTTTATTAAGTGGTTCAAAAAGTTTGAATCTTTGGAAAAGATAATAAGGTATTGTCCATGCAAATTCTGCCCACACTTTCTCATCGCAGATAGCTCCTACAAGATAAGCAATACTGCTTCTCCTAAGAACAATGAGCGTATTTGTTTTTAAGTCATTAATCCATTCTTTCACGGATTCCGTTTCTTTTTTGGGAGAAATTACTAACTCAAATTTCTTTTCAGATTTTTCAAACCATCTCTCCATATCGATTCTTAGACAATCTATTAGCTCAAAAAATTTCGAGAGAGTACTCATCCTCAGTATCCCCGGTGAACTTTTTAAAGAGTAGTTCTTGGATAAATCTATTATATATTATAGGTGATTATTTAATAATAGTCAGTGTTTAGGTTAAAATTTACTAAATAGGTATTGCGATGGAAATCAAATAGCAAGACATTATAGGGAAGTTATGAAATTGATTCATTCTTCTAAAAACTAGGGCGTAAAAATGATAAAGAAAGAACTCCTAGTTAGCTAGTAATGTTAAGCATTATCTAGATGGTTTTAAACTCTTTCATATTAAGTCGAGCCATCTCGCTCTAATTAGACCGTATTTTATAAACTTATAATGATCATCGCTCCTAATAAGGATTGCTAAATCATCTGTTCCGCTCTCTATCCAATCTTTGTGTCGACATAAAGTAAATTCGTCTAACTCATTTGGATAGAAACCATGCTTGTATGGAATATACCTATTATTACAATCCTTTACTCTGTGAATATAATAGCCATATTGATCAAAATTATCAACTGTTATGAATCTAGCTACATTTTCTTTCGGTTGGATATTAAATCTTTGAACCCTCGGCGTGCATTGACTTGCCATAAGCGTAGTTATTAGTCTATTTTTGTAATCAACAATTATTCTTAGAATTCTCCTCTTACCACCATATACCTCAGTATATTGGCATTCATATATTATTGCAACTAAGATATTCCCGCTCTTTTGTAATGCCGCCTCAGACTCCCCGCTTTCTGCACTTGTTTCACATCTTTCCATATAAGAGTATTTTACATCGTAAATTACACCATAATATCTACTAGGGGGCCGGTTAGCGATACTTACATCCAACACACCAGTCCAGAATAATTTAGATCTGAAAAACATGCACTCTCACCATTCTTCGTCATCAAGGACAAGAACTGGTGAGGTTCTAATAACCGTATCTATATTGTTATATATAAATGTCTATGTTAATAGAACTTTGTTTTCGAATTTGTCTCTTTTCTTGGTCTAGTTCTTATCAATTAATATTCTCCCTGTGACTTTGTGGTAGGAACGCCTTTACATGTATTATAGCTGTACTTGCGACTGCGTCAGAAAAAAGAGACGCCCCAAATGAAGATATGTTGACTTGGCAAGTTTATAGTCATGAGAGCTTATTGAGGTTACTGGATGGCAAGAAGCTGATATCATCGAAGAATTAAAGAATATTAGTGCAGACCTCTTAGAGATGGTCAAGAAATACGAAGAATTATTTACAAAAATTTCTGGCAAAACGTCTGCATTAAGAATATATATAAATTTATTAATCAGCTATCATTAATTTACTTTTAGTTACAATGGAGAGACTTCGGTGCTATAATGCAAAAACTCATCAACGAAAAAGAACTAGAGAGATTGCTTGAGAGAATAGAACTGAAGAGGAGTTACCCCGAGCTAGTCATAAAATTAATTAACGAAATCCAAGACAAGTCTTTTATGATTTATGAGGAGATCAGGAGTTTATACAGAATGATATTTCGACAAATTGACCAGATTAGGGGGAGAATAATTCTCTGCGAACCTCCAGAGCAAGAGATTTGCGTTCCTATAGTTGGTGTTGATGGAAGTCTTGTTCTGATGCGTGGAATAGGGAGACGTTTTCTTGCCTTAATAAGTGTTTCTCAAGTAATTTTTCCACAGGGTCTTCAGGATATTGAAAACCCAAGAGTGAATTTAAGTGTAAGTATGGAGACTGTTGAGGAGAGATACGATAAGCCACCAAAATCTCAAGCTATATTAAGAATGATGCTCGGAGAAAGTAAAGCAATCAATATCTTGGCTAATGAACTCGCGAATGGATATATTATGATTGATGGTCCCATTATTGATCCACCAAATATGCTTGAAGTAACTTATATTGAATATCGGGCAGAAGCTTTATCAAATGCCATTAAGAAGGGTATAGAAGTGATAGGAGTAGTGAAAAGGTATCGGTCAAATATTCTTCGCGATAAATTTTTTAAAGAGCTTCCGCCCGTTTCTGATCAGGAGATAGCGCCTATTCTATTCTCTATCATAAGAAAAGAGAAAACAATAAAACCCAATCAAGCACTAGCGGTAAGACCTATTCCGTTAAGTTCGGAGAATGAGGGATACTCTAAGCAAATTATCGAAGCATACAAAGATGCACTAAAAAATTGTGGCATAGAAGATGAGATCTATACCTCCTATCTCCAAGTGCATCAGGGAATTAGGCCAATAAAAGTTGAATTCTTTGCCAAGAATGAAAAAGTTGCTCTTCATAAAATCCAGAAGATAATCAAGTTGTTTAAAGATACGACCGTGGTGGGGACAAATCTTCCGTTACCAATACTGCTAGCTCACAAAACATGCTTAATTAGGAAGAGAGTCGCGGAAGTTTTAGTTAAGGAAGTACTCTCAAGGGTTGCTAGCTTCCGCTCGCAAGAGATCGATTTCCAAGTACTAAGAGATTTGATATATATTAGCGAAGGGGATTAAAATGCAACAAGACGCATTAAAAGTGGGGGTAGTTTTATCTGGAGCAAGTACTAGAACGGCAGTCTGTCAATTACTTAGGGATGTGGAAAATAAAATAAAAGAGGGGATGTTTCTAGTTATAAGAACTAAAGAGCCAAGAAGAGAGCTTCTTGTACGAGTATCTGAAGTGCAATCTTTTAACGAATTCTATGAAATAGGGGATATCTGGAGTGAAGCTAGAAGAATAGGGCAAAAAATTCCAGAGTCTATGGCCAGAAGATACGTAATATGCCAGCTAGAAATTCTAGGACGCCTTCCAGATCTATGCGAGGTAACAATACCACCTTCACCGGGAGATGATGTTCTCCTTTTAAAGAGATCCAGTAGACTGTTTTCAAAGATCAGGAAACGAGGATTGTCTATTAATTTTGGAACGATTTATGGTTACGAAGATTCCCCCGTGCCCCTGTCAATAGAAGCTTTACCCATGCATGTGGCTATTATTGGTGTTACTGGTAGCGGTAAGTCCTATACTATGGGGTACTTATTGGAAAAGCTATCATCAATAGAAACGAAACAAGGAAAAACATGCATGCCTGGATTTATAGTCGATGCAAATGGTGATTACTTGGATTATTATTTCGCATTTTATAACAATGAATTCGACACAACTTATCAATTAATTTACAGGTTTGTTTTTCCGAAATCATACGCTATGATACATGATTCGAGAGCAACACCTATTAAAATTGACCTTAATCTGTTAAACCCCAGAGAGTTAGCAGAGTTAATTATGGATTACTACAAAACAGCAACTGGATCCGAATTAGCAACATCTTTGCTTGAGGACTTATTTAGATTAATAAAAGCGCGAGGCTATGAAAATATAAACTATCTTTTCAAGAATGATGAAATGTTTGAATCGCTGCTGGAGAAGATAAATGAATTAAAAGCTAACTATCACCATCAGACAATTGCGGCTGCAAAAAGGGCTTTAAAAATATTCCGATCAGACTTAGAAGTAGCTGGCGTCCTCTGCGCTGGATCTGAGGATGCCACGATTAACTTTAAGCTAATAGATGAGGTTACCGAAAATCACGAATTAGTTATCTTGGATTATTCTGCTGACGGTGCCACGGGCGTATCAATTAAAATGAAACAGTTAATTGTTGCTTATTTAACCATCCTCTTATATAAAAGATTCGTAGATTACAAAATGGGCAAATACCCCACTTCAGATGGATATAATGGCGCTAGATACGCAATGTTCATAATCGAAGAGGCTCAATATTACTGTCCCAATTTATCTGTTTATCCTATTGGTTCAAGTGTGGCAAGAGAATATTTGTCTTTGATTGCGACTCAAGGAAGAAAATTCGGTCTGAGTCTAATCCTTATTACTCAACGACCCACATTTGTTGATCCTATCGTAATGTCAATGATGAATACGTATTTCATCCATAGAGTTTCCCCAGAGGATCTCTCCTACATTAGAAGGATAATCAGCGGACTTCCAGAGAGTTTAGTTAGAAAGTTAACAAATCTTGAAACAGGGGCATTAATTTTAGCTGGTCAAATGTTACCAGTTCCATTTCCGCTTGTGGTTAAAATCCCACAACGAAAAGTTCATCCTACAATTGGTGCAACCCTAGTAAGTAGATATCTGGAGAGGAAATCTGTATGAGCTCTAAGCAACTTACTAATAAATGGATTAGAAACCTTCCCTCCATCACTGGGCAAGATGCTTATGAAGTGTCTAAATACGTAAAAATAACTTACTGGGATGAAATAAGAAGGGACTATGAAGCATTTATTCGAGAAGCAATAGAATCAAAAGAAGTCTCTGTGTGCTTAATCGTGGGCGAGTGGGGACTTGGAAAGACATCAAGCTTCAGAAGTTTTGCATTACCCATTATAAAAGAATTGGGGGCAGAAGGAATTTTAATAAAAGCCCGTGATTATATCGACTTTTTTAAAAAAATGCTTGATGAGGATTTTCTTATTGCCGAGAAAGCTACTAGAGCATTATTATTGGTTATAATCAAAATGCTTAAACTCGATTTTTCGAAAGATTTGGACACAGAGCAACTCCTAAAAAGAGTATTAGAGAGGATAGATAAACCGAAACTTTTTGTATTTATAGATGAATTTGAGAGCATCATAGACGAAAAACCAGAAATTGCATCAAAAATCATTGAGGGTATTGCATCACTAGTGAATGGAGAATTTAAGCCTTTATCAAAATCTGGAAGATTTAGTGGGGCATTGCATTTAATATTAGCAATGACTCCACAGGCACTTAGTAGATTTCAATCTGAGATAGCCTACCAAGAGACTAGAGGTAGAATGACTAGACGGATAAAAAAGCAAATTAAGCTAAGACCTTTATCTAGGAGCGAATGCTATGAGTTACTTTATGGGTATTTGAATTATATCTATGAAAATAAACTACCAAAAAAATTGCCGATTCCAACGCTTTCAATATTTGACTCAATCATATGGGGCGGTCGCCAGAACCCTGGCTATATAATTTTGATTCTAAATGCATTACTAAGTTCGCTCATATGCAAAGAATATGCTGAGCCAAAAATTCGAGTTGCTGAAATAAGAGACGTAGAAAAAGCATTAGCCAGTCCATTGTTAGAAGAACTCGGTCATAAAATTCAACCGATTGACCTCAGTTACCTTAATAATTTAGAAACTATAGTTACAGGAGACATTGAGAACGAAAAAATCAGAGAAATCGTTAGGCGCGTTTTTAAGGTCCTAGCTATATCGCCCTTTCCACTCAGTCTTGAAGAAATAAAAGCTTTAACCAATATCATGGACGAAGCGGAAATAGAATCAGCATTAAGTATCATTAGTAGAAAATTAAGTAACATTTATAGAACACCAATCATAAAATTTTTCTCTACATCTAAAAGAATTGTGATAGAGAAAATATCCGAGCTAATAAAAGACTATGAGTTAAAAGACTTACTCGAAGAAAAATTGAATAAGCTCTTTGATTATCTCACCAGATTCACTTACTCAGATGGAACGTTTAGAGATAGCGAGATAATCTTACCATACAAAGACTATTTAGAAGAGATCATTGCTGAACTAAGCGAAAATACTGGCATCAAAGAGGAGTACTTAATAAAAATTTTAACTAGCCTATATGCTGATCTAAAAGCTGAAAATACTTTGTATCGATTACCAGCGGATGTGTATTACAGTATTTATCCCCCACCATGCCCTATATGCAGAGCAGTTAAGGAGAAAGATGAGGCCTACAAAATCTGGAGAGACTCAGTAAGAGAAGTTACTGAAGGGACTGTAGATGCACTAAAACTAGGATTGGCAATGACCTCCCTACTGATTCCTGACATTTTCTTTAATGAGAATGATTATTATGAGGACGGAATTATCAGGAAAAGACTTGAGTACGGACCAGCGCTTATAGAGCTAAGATTTGTTCCAATAGCTGTTCTGGATAGGAAAACTTTGATTTTAAATACATTCCTAAAGCGTTTTGAGAAGTTGTTTAATAAGGCTCCAATATTTATCATTTTTACGAAACAAGAACTCGTAAAGGCTGTTAATGAATTAAAGAAAAAACTTGGGGAATTATACCACATTGAAGTTATTCCGATAGGTATTATGGACTTAGCGAAAATTTATAGTTTAAGAGAATTAAGAGAGCGAGGCTTAACAATTTATGAAAGTGAAGTAAGAACAATTATAAGGCAAACTAAGGAGCATTATAAGATTGACGATAACTATCTCAAGAACATTATCTCGGCATGTGATGAAAAAGGGTTTGTAATAAGTAAACTTACGTGGGATCCTAAATCATCACTTACCGATATTTCCCGAGTATATGATTATTACTTAGTCTACCCCAGAGCTATTATAGACCCACGAAAAATCTTCAAATGGGTAGAGGAACACATTAAAAAGTATATCTTTTACGGGTTAAGGTCAAAGCACGTCCCTTGCGCCATTGATATAGAATCAGGGGAAAGATTGCAGGTACTAGAGAATTATCTCATACGAAATGGCTTCTTGAAGGAAACCCCAGGAGGATTGGTTGTTACAAATTCTAAAATTGAGAAAAGAATTCTCAAGATAATTCAGGAGAGAGAGGAATCGACTTTAGAAGAACTGAAAAAATTCTTCATATTTGATGTTTCGGAGAATATTGGAGAAAGCATTCTTAGAAATGTATATTTAGAGACATTAATGAGAAAAGGCTACTTAGAGTTTGAAAGTAGCGGAAGCAAGCTAAAGATTATTAAACTAAACGAACTAGAATCAAAAGCGAGAAAGGCTCTTGAGATAGCTAAGAGGGAGCTAGAGGAAAGAAGCATAGAATTTAAGCGTCTAGCGCATTTATTTGTTGCAAAGAAAAGAGGAAAACGATGTATAGATCTTAATGATTTTCTGAAAGAGTTACAAGATTTGATTACAGCAGTATCTATAGTGAAAGATGAATTAGATAAAAGGCGTTTATTAAAGACATCTATTAGACTAGTAGACTCATTATTCACTACATATATTAAGATAATAGAGCTTGCCTTTGAAGACGTAAGAAAGCTTCGAGACGAGATAAAAACTACTCTTCAAGATATTAAAAATAATGTTGAGATTGCTTGCGAATGTTTACGGTCAATTAACATAGAAATAGATCCGAGTCAGATTATTGAGTTCTCTGAAATAGAAAAAATTATTGAGGCCCTTAATCATATGTTGGAAGCACAATTTAGTTGTGATGATATTGAGAATATTATTGCAACAAATGAGTTACTTAAAATGAAAAAGCCAATTGAAGAAATCTTTGATTTTCGAAAATTAGATCTAAAAGACCTAAATAAGCTTAGGAAAGCCTACTTTTTTAATCTCAAAAATTACTACGTTAGAGAAGTATATTCTAAGATTAATGAGATGTTGGTTAATCTTCAACGAGGAGTGAAAAGGATAGAGCACATCAAAGATTTTTATCGTCAAATTTATAGAAAATTATCAGAAATCGAAGAGTATTTGAAAAAAATATATGGGTTTGAAACTATTCAACAATGGAGTATTGATTTAAGCGGTTTAATCAATAAGAATCGATTAAGATCCGAGCTAAGTTTTAATGAATTCTTAACAATCATAGAAGATATTTATGATAAAGAGAATGAAATAAGAAAATCTATTGAGAAGATAAGATTATCTCTTAGGAGTATAATTAGCAAAATGAATGATGTCAATGCAACTCTAAATTTATTGAGGAAGATAGATGAGCATATTAATCTTGGAAACTTAGAGAAAAGTCCAATCATAGAAAAGGCAGAAGAAGCAGCCACCGAATTTCGTGAAAAACTGGATGAACTCAAGTCGTATCTGCTTAAAGAATACGACTATCGAAAGCTACTGGAGATAACACAGCAATTAAAGGAGCAAGCTGAGCAACTGGTGAGCTTAGATCTACAAAGCATTATTGACGAAGTCTATGTGAGAGAAAAAGAGATCGAGAAAAACATAGCACAAGCCCAAGATTATTTGAAAACGTTGCGGAGAATCCTGCCTTTAATTAGCGGAAAAATAAGGAAAGAGGATGTGGATAATTTTGAGACGCGTATTCTAGCTCTAAGGACAATGTATCTTGAAGGGAGAAACTATATAAGAATCGAGAACGAGTTAAACAAGCTTCTAAAGAGACTACAAGAATTGATCGGAGATTTCCGCAATCCCGTGATTGAAGAATTCCTGAATATTTTATATGGTACACAAGTGAGTCAACTATCTCTAAGAGAAATTGTAACCCAATTATCAAAAAATTTAGAGAAAGACGAGAAAGAAATCTTGGAACTAATTCTAAAAAAATTAAAGAAACTATTTGAGGAAAAGAAAATAGAAATCATAATAAAGAAGAGATGAAACTTTCGGAGAGGAGTATATAAGAAACTACATCAACCACAGCTATTCCTACTTTCCTTTTGGACTTCTGGAAGAATTTATGCTTATTTTCTTAGACCTTAATAATTTTACATACCCATTAACAGAACTGAGAAATAATATAGGGCAACGCTAATTGATCCACACGCACCGCTATACATCAAACCTTATGCGTAACAATTATCATACTGGGAGGCAACTTAGCAAATAGCAAAATTCTCTTACCCACTATTAATAAGATAATCTTATGTAGCATCATCACTTCGGATTCTCATCATAAGAATTCAATTTTATAGTTGCAATATCTTAGCATAGGGACTCTAGCACATTTGAATGCAGAAAAATAGTGATCAGAGAGAAAGCTATCTACACTAAACTACTGAAAGATGTTATAAGCTCCCAAAGCTATAGCTTTTTTCAAGAAAGATGAGATTTTGAGAAAATAGAATAGGTAAGCTCTAAGGAATAAAAATGAATAAAGTGTCTCCTGCTCGGAAACATTATCGACAAGATATTTAACTACTATTTACGTTTTCTGAATAAAGCATACTATATAAAGGATCATACGTAATTACTACGAAGCGTGATGATATGCCAGGGGTTTTCTATGTACGTTTATCCTCAAGGGATCCTATAGCGATGCGGAATGTTAAGCGAACATTAGATGAGGGGGTACCGATAGATGAGATAAGGCACTTATTGGATCCAGAAACTCTAAATGTGATCCAGAGATATCATCCAGGTAAAGTCTTCGCTTGGGGATCCTTACCATCAAATGCTAATCGGAATTTTTGGTCAATGATGCGAGAGAATGACTATTTTCT
>Ga0190313_1001330_pt1 | contig 13414 bp, 15 predicted proteins | sample 4870071011_MG_FD_169989 | JGI IMG/M metagenome (GOLD analysis project Ga0190313, IMG submission 169989) | Hydrothermal vent sediment bacterial communities from Southern Trench, Guaymas Basin, Mexico - 4870-07-10-11_MG | ecosystem: Environmental > Aquatic > Marine > Hydrothermal vents > Sediment ...
ATGAAGAACAGCGCATGATTCAGGAGTCCGCCAGGGAATTTTCAAAAAAAGAACTGGCGCCGAACGCAGCAGAGGCTGATGAAAAACATCTTTTCCCAAGAAAAGCATGGAAAAAACTGTCTAAATTAGGTTTTCCCGGGTTGACCGTTCCAGAAGAATATGGAGGGTCGGGTAATGATTATGTTTCAATGGTTGCGGTAATGGAAGAGTTTGCAAAGGGATGTGTTGGAATTGCAGGAACATATTCAGTTCACCTTACCACTCTCTCCATGCTTCTTAAGAACGCAACAGAAGAGCAGTTGAAAAAATATTTACCTGATATGGTTTCAGGAAAAAAGATTGGTGCATTGGGTCTTACCGAACCTGATGCAGGATCAGATCTGGGACCTCTTAAGACAACTGCAGAGTTAAAGGGAGATAAATATGTTATAAATGGTAATAAAGTATTTATTACCACAGCCGGCGAAGCAGGAATATATCTTGTTTATGCCAGAACAAGTCCTGGACAGAACGGTCTTACAGCTTTTATTGTAGAAAAGGGTGCAAAGGGGTTTGAATTTGGCAAGATAGAAAACAAGATGGGTTATAATGCTTCCCCAACAGGCGAGCTTATATTTAAAAACTGTGAAGTTCCTGTAAATCAGCGCCTGGGCAAAGAAGGTAATGGTTTTAAAATGGTTTTGGAAGGGCTTAATTACGGCAGAATTTCCGTTGGAACCTTAGGTATAGGAATTGCTCAGGCTGCATTTGAGTGCTGTCTTGCCTATGTAAAACAAAGAGAGCAGTTTGGAAGAAAGATTGGCTCTTTTCAGGGAATACAGTGGATGCTGGCAGATATGGCCACCTCTATTTCAGCATCACGTCTGCTTTTGTATCAAGCCGCTTATATGGCTGACAAGGGGATCCATTTTATTAAAGAGGCGTCAATGGCTAAATGTTATGCAACAGATACAGCCATGAAAGTTACCACAGATGCGGTACAGCTTCTTGGAGGTTATGGATACCTTAAGGATTATCCTGTGGAAAGATATATGCGTGAAGCTAAAATTTTTCAGATCGTTGAAGGAACCAATCAAATTCAACGCACCTCTATCGGCAGGGAACTGATGGGCAGAAGTTCTCGTATTTACCCATAGAATTTTATTTTTTTATTTAAGTTGGAAAGGAAAAACAATGGACAACAGTAAAGATATTGTAATAGTAAGCGCATGCAGGACACCTTTTGGACGTTATTGCGGTTCGTTAAAAGAAATGGATTATTTTGATCTTGGAGCTGTTTCACTGAGAGCGGTATATGAGAGGGTGGGTCTTCCAGCTGATAAGGTAGACGAGGTATTCTGGGGAGTTGGAGATACATCTGTATGCAAGGATGTATATACGCCTGTTGCAGCGCGTCAGACTCTTATTAAAGCCGGACTGCCGGATGAAACCCCTTCAATCAGCCTTGACAAGGCTTGCGTTTCTGCCATGAGCGCATTGAAACTTGCAACTATGGCTATTAAGCTTGGTGAAATAGATGTTGCCATTGGCGGAGGCGCAACATCTTTCAGTCAGATTCCTCTTATTGTCCGCGGAACCAGATATAAGGGTTTCCGTATAGGCGACCAGATTATGGAAGATCCGGTTTATATGCTTCGTTATCGTGATTTTTCTCCTGTTTCTATTGATGCCGACGATTTGGCTGATGAATATGGCGTAACGCGAGAGGAAATGGACGAGTGGTCATGCAGAAGTCATGAAAATTACGGAAAGGCATGGGATGAAGGCAAATTTAAAGATGAGATAATCCCAATGGAGATTCCCCAGAGAAAGGCAGATCCCATAAAATTAGACAAAGATGAGCAGTACAGACCGGGTACAACTGTTGAAAGTCTGTCAAAACTGAAACCGATATTCGGGGCAAAGTATATTACAGCAGGAAATGCACCAGGCATAAACGATGGATCAGCCGCTATTATGATTATGACAAGGGAAAAGGCCAAAGAATACGGTCTGGAGGTATTGGGCAGCATAGTGGCAATGTCATCCATAGCAACCAAACCCAATCGTATGGCTGAAGTTCCGGCAATTGCAACAATTAAAGCCCTTGAAATAGCAGGTCTTACAATAGACGATATGGATGTTTGTGAGATTAATGAGGCTTTTGCTGCAGTACCATTGGTGAGTACGCAATATCTCTGCGACAAAGACAAGGCAAAAACAAAAAAATTGAGGGAAAAATATAATATAAACGGCAGCGCCGTTGCAATAGGTCATGCCAATACTGCATCAGGCGCAAGGATAATAATGAATCTGCTCTATGAACTTCGCAGACGCGGCGGAGGTTATGCTGCAGGCGCAATATGTGGTGGTCTTGCCCAGGGAGATGCGTGTATTATTAAGGTATAGGTTTTAAAGATAGTTTAGTAGGTTAGATTAATTTTTTATAAGGAGTTGTTGTATAGATGTTAAATTTTAAATTTTCACAAGAACACAAGATGATAGAGGATTCAGTTAAAAAATTTGCAAAAGACAAGGTAAAACCCTTAGCTGAAGATTTCGATCAGGCCACCGAGTTTATGACAAAAGAGTTTTTAGAAATTTATAAACAGGAAGCTGAACTTGGATATTTTGATATTATTATTCCTGAACAGTACGGCGGAATCGGCGACGGGTTTGATCTGCTTTCATGCTCAATAATTCATAAAGAGCTTGCAAAGGCAAGCGCTGGAATCGCTTTATCATACCTGCCGACAGTTATTGTTGCCGGCGCAATTATTGCGAAATTTGGTTCAGAAAAACAGAAAGAAAAATATCTTCCAGGATCGGCTGATGGAAGCATTATTCCGTGTCTTTGTGTAACAGAGCCCAATGCAGGTTCGGATGTTTCAGGAATACAGGCGGAATTTTATAAAGATGGTGATGCTTATATTTTAAATGGATCAAAACAGTTTATTACCAACGCTCCTGTTTCAAATCTTTTTTATACACTTGCAAAAGACAGAGATACAGGAAAACCATGTGCGTTTTTGATTGAACCATGTGAAGGCTTAACAACTGGAAGTCATTTAAACAAGACTGGTCACAGGGCTTCTCCAACTTCAGAAGTTTTTTATGATAATTGCAGAATACCACTTGACAGTATTGTAGGAGAAGAAGGTTCCGGTGTTGAAAAATCCTTAATGGGTATTGAAATGGAAAGGATTTTTTGCGGAAGCATAAACCTTGGTATTGCAGAGGCTTCTCTTGAAGAATCAGTTAAGTATGCTAAAGAAAGAATGGCTTTTGGCAAACCTATTGCTAATTTTCAGTTGGTACAGCTTATGATTGCGAATATGAGTGTTGGTGTGGAAACCATAAGGAATATGCTTTATTTCGCTATAACTGATTGTATTGAAAATAAAGATAAACCTAAAAAATTTCCATCACTTTCAACTTCAATTGTGAAGTATTACTCAGGGATTACAGTTCAGCAGGTTGCTTCTGACGGCGTTCAGATCCATGGCGGTTACGGGTATATTAAAGAATATCCTGTTGAGCGTTACCTGAGAGACTCAAAACTCCTGCAGATAGGTGGAGGCACATCACAGATTCAGGCAATGATGATTGCAAAAAATCTCTTGTCATAAAGTAGAAAATAGTTTTGTGTAAAAGACAACCCTGGTTTTTATAATCAGGGTTGTTTTTTTTTGTTATTAAATAGTTGTCTTTTTAACCAGTCTTTTCAGAAATAATAAAGGAGGTATATCTGTTATGGAAAACGGTTTGTTTAGTGAAGAACATAATATTTTCCGCGATATGGTTGCAAAGTTTGTTGCACAGGAAATTGAGCCTCATGCTGAAGAATGGAATGAAGCAGGAGGTTTGCCCAGGGAATTATGGTCGTCTATGGGTGAAATGGGTTTGCTTGGAACTGCCTATGAGGAAAAATACGGTGGAAGCGAAGCAGATTTTATGTATTCTATAATTCTTGCAGAAGAGTTAACGAGAAGCCGATGCAGTGGGATATATCTGTCTGTATGTGTTCACAAGGATATGTCTTCCAATTACATACTTGCAGGTTCTGAAGAACTGCGCATGAAACATCTGCCAGGATGTATTGAAGGCAAAAAGATTTGTGCTCTTGCTTTAACAGAGCCGGGTGGAGGATCAGATGTTGCTGCAATACAGGCCACTGCGGTTAAAGATGGAGATGATTATATAATTAACGGTCAAAAAACATTCATTACAAATGGAACAATATGCGACCTTGTTGTGGTTGCTGTAAAGACGGATCCTGATGCCTCACCGCCCCACAGAGGGGTCAGCCTTATACTGGTTGAAGCTGGAACTCCGGGATTTAATAAGGGTAAAAAACTGAAAAAAATGGGCGCTTATGTAAGCGATACTGCAGAAATTTCTTTTGAGGACTGCCGCGTTCCTGCCTCCAATCTTCTCGGAGAGGAAAACGGGGCATTTAAAATAATAATGAAAAATCTTGCCCTTGAGAGAATAATAGCCGCATCCTTCTTTGTAACAGCCTGTGAAGAGATGCTTAAAATTACAAAAGAGTACTGTAAAGAGCGGATAATCTTTGGCAAACCCATATCTGCCTTTCAGGCAAATAGCCATAAACTCGTTGAATTATATACAGAAACAGCCCTTGCAAGAACATTTGTATATGACTGCTGCCTTCGTTATAAAAATGGTGAAAGTATTAATAAAGAGATAAGTATGATAAAGTATTATGCCGCAGAACTGGCAAACAAAGTTGCTTATCACTGTGTGGAGCTTCATGGAGGATACGGATATATGAAAGAGTATGCCATTTGTCAGTGGTATACGGATGTCAGGCAGTATCCCATAGGAGCAGGAACAACCCAGATTATGAAAGATGTTATAGCAAAGGAACTTGATCTATTGTAAAAAAAAGCGTTCATGCCGGATGATTAAAAAAAATCATCCGGCAAGGCGACCCTGGAAAGTATCTCTTTTTTTTAAAGTATCTTTTATCATATTAAGGGTTGTGTTTTTTTCAAGCGACCATAGTGGAGCAGTCAGCTCTTCTTTATGGGGTTCACTTGTTAATCGATGCACTATAATATTTTTCGGAATAAGTTCCAGAAAATCAGAAACAATATCCGCATATTCATCCATCTCAAGGCATCTGTACTCTCCGTTAAGATATAGCTTTTCAAGCTCGGTTCCTTTTACAACATAAAGCAGGTGAATCTTGATTCCGTCTATTCCCATTTTAGAGATGGTTTTGGCTGTTTCAAGCATGTTTTTTTTGTTTTCATTTGGAAGACCCAGGATTACATGGGCACATATTTTTATGTTTCTTTGTATTGTTGCTTCAATAGCTTCTTTAAAACATTGAAAATCGTGTCCCCTGTTAATAAGATTAAGGGTTTTGTCGTGAACCGACTGAAGTCCGTATTCCATCCATACGAGATATTCTTTTGCATAATTTTCCAGAAGATTAAGGATATCATCATTTATACAATCGGGTCTTGTGCCTATAGAGATTGCAACTATATCTTCAACAGACAGGGCCTCGTCATAAAGTTTTTCAAGTTTGTCAACAGGGGCATAGGTGTTGGAAAATGATTGGAAATATGCCATGAATTTTTTTGCCTTGTAGCGCCTTCCAAGATTTTTTTTCCCCATAAGAATCTGATCGGTTATGGAAATTCCATTTTTAAAAGCTCCAGTTCCGGACCCTCGGGAATTACAATATATACACCCTCTTTTAGAAAATTTTCCATCTCTGTTAGGACATGACAATCCTGCATCAACAGCAATCTTTTGCACCCTGCATCCAAAGTTTTTCCTGAGATATGAGTTTAAGTCATAGTATCTGTTATTCATGATTATTATAAAAAGAGAGTTCTTCGGGTGTATTAATATTAATAAATGATGAAAGATCCGGATCAACTTTTTTAAGCAGATCTTCTGTAATTTTTTTTACCCGTAATTTTTTTAAAACATTTTGAATTTTAAAATTATTTTTTAAAATATTATTTTCCATTGGCTTGATACACTGTTTTGAATATACAGCGCACAAGGGCTGGCTTGTTTTTAAAGTTTCAGGAATAATCACATCAATATTCGGCTTAATATTTGTGATCAAAAATTCCATCAGTTCTTTTTTTAAAAATGGAGTATCACAGGCTGTGATAAAAGAGTATGGATTTCGTGAAAAAAATAGTCCTGCATGTATACCGGTTAAAGAGCTTCTTGCAGGATAAAGGTCTGTAACTATCTTAAAATTCCATTGGACATACTTTATTGGGTCATTTGTGACAATAATAATTTCGGTGAAAAGATCTTTAAAAACATCACAAATAGTATCAATTATTTTTTTGCCATTAACTTCAACAAAAGCCTTGTTTACTCCTGAAAAACGGGAGTTTAAACCGCCGGCAAGTATTATTCCTGAACATGAAAATTTCATAATTTTTTCAAAGGTTTCAGCCCTGATTTACCATTAAGATCAACGATTAATCTATCAGGTTTAACAGTTGGATCCGGGATTATTTTCAGATCTTTTATTTGAAATTTTTCTTTTATGATTTTTATGTTTTTGTTTTTAATCCCTCTGACTTTTGAAATGCATGAGGGATGAACTTTTATTGCTGCCGTGTTTAAGGATGTGCTCAGAGATGATGATTGTAGTTCAAAACCGTTTTTTAAAGCTGAAACAGCCATATCCAGAAAAATTTCTGAAAAAACCATATGCCCGAAGGAGGGATGATATGGTCCGGCCAGTATTGATGTCCCTTCTTTCAGATAATCAGCAGCCTGAAGCCCCATTCTGATCACCGGAATAGAGTTTTCACTAAATTTCAGATATATTTTTTTTGCAAGCGTAACGCAGTCGTTCAGGCTTAATGGGGAATAAGTGCCATTTTTATACCATCTCGCAAGAGTAGAGTCTGCAAGAACCACTGTGGGATATATTCTTGCAAAATCAGGTTTCAGGGCAACTATACTTTGAGCTGTTAAAAGCGCTGTTTTTTCATTATCATTAGGCAGACCGGTCATAATCTGGGCACCGGTTTCATAGCCCCTCTCCTTTAGCAAAGCCAGGGCTTTTTGAGTATCATATGAGGTATGTCCGCGTTGTGACATTGCCAGCACCTTGTCATTCATTGACTGGACACCGACCTCCACTGTTTTTACAGAAAATTTATCTATGATATCAAGCTGTGCATTATTTATTGTATCAGGCCGTGTTGAAAATCTTATGCTATGGATTACACCTGATTCAACATATTTTTCTGTCTCTTCTAAGAGAGATTCTATATACCCCTTTTCAAGTCCAAGAAAATTACCTCCGTAAAATGCAACCTGAACCCTGTCTCTATTTTTTCCTTTATGCGCAATATATTCATCTATCAGAGGAGGAATTTTTTCCGGGGGGAATTTTTTTTCTTTTGTGTTTGTTATAGTTCGCTGATTGCAGAATGCACACTGATGGGGGCAGCCTGCATTGGGAAGAAACAGAGGGATTATAAAGGGTTTTGGCATGTTCTTTACTGCAGAGCCTCCAATGCTTTTTTTGCTGCTTCCTGCTGGGCAAGTTTCTTGCTTTTGCCAAATCCTTGTGTTGATATTTCGCTTACATTTACTTGAACGCAGAAAGTTTTGTCGTGATCAGGACCTTTTTCATCAATAATCCGGTAAGTTGGTATGGTTTTATGAGTTGTCTGGACATATTCCTGGAGTTTGCTTTTATAATCCTGAAGCTTATCGGAAACTGATACGCTGTCTATTAATTGTGAAAAATGTGAATCGATCATATTATTGACTGATTCAAATCCTGCATCAAGATATACTGCCGCAATAACAGCCTCAAGAGTATCAGCCAGCAGTGAGGTCTTCTCCCTGCCCTGGGTTTGAAGCTCACCCTTGCCAAGCTGTAAAAAAGAACCCAGATCAATTTTTCTTGCAATGGAAGCAAGCTGTGATTCATTAACAAGGCATGCTCTCATCCTTGTTAAGTCTCCTTCGTTTAAATCAGGGTATTGTTTCATCAGCATATGGCTTATGACAAGATTAAGCACTGCATCTCCCAAAAACTCGAGTCGCTGATTATCACTTATGCTGGCTTCAGCAAGTTCGTTAACATAGGAACTGTGGCGCAATGCTTCCTCAAGCAGGCTTTTATTTTTAAATGTATAAAAAAGTTTTTTTTCTAAATCCATAACATATATAGTTTGAAGTTTGTTCTAAAGAGGAAAGGTTAGATGCGGCTGCAAGGGTCTCAGGTCAGGCTGGTACAAATATTAAGTTTGTCCATCAATTTTTCATAGAGTTCAAAGGAGACCCGAAGATTTCCTCTTCCGGATCCCATTTTTATATCAGGTTTTAAAGAACCATGGAAATCGCTTCCACCTGTAATAAGCAAGTCAAACCGTTTTGCAATTTCACTATACTGATTTCTCATTTCAGGAGTATGGCCAGGGCATAAAGCTTCAATCCCCTGAAGACCCATCTCTTTTAAATAAGCAACAAATTTTTCAACAGGTTTATTTTCTTTTAGTTGTATTAGAAAAGGGTGCGCTAAAACAGATATGCCCCCCGCATTTTTTATGATTGCAATTGCCTGTTCACAGTCAGCACGATATTTATCAACATATGCAGGTTTATCTTTTCCCAGGTACATATCGAATACTTCGTTAAATGTTTTAACAAAGCCTTTTTTTACCATAAGATTTGCAATATGAGGTCTTCCTGTCAGCCCCTCGCCTGCTTCTTTAATTACCTCGTCTAAGGTAATATCAAAACCAAGTTTGTTAAGACGCTCAATAATTTGAGGATTCCGATTGTCTCTGGCTTCCTGCAGCATGTCAAGGGACTTGTTTAATTTTGGATCATCAATGCGAAATCCATACCCCAGCATGTGCAAACTTCCTGTGCATGGAAAAGAGACAGGAGGGTTTGTGCTTATTTCCACTCCCGTTAAAAAATTTAAAGGTTGTGGGATTTTAGCATCAATAGCCTGTTTGCTGCCATCAATGGTATCGTGATCAGTAATTGCTATGGCTCCGAGCTTAAGATCTTGTGCCATAGTAATTATTTCATGGGGGGTTAAAGTGCCGTCAGAAGCGGTTGAGTGAATATGAAGGTCAATGTTAATGTCTGATTTATATGCCAAGGGCTTTTTCCAGACTTTCCTCTTTAGTTTTACAATCAATACATTGAGTTGTCACCGGTCTTGCTTTAAGACGGTTAACAGAAATGTCTCCCCCGCACTTTTCACATACTCCGAAATCCTTGTTTTCTATACGCTCAAGGGTTTTTTTTATCTTTTTTATAAGCTTGCTCTCTCTATCTCTGATGCGAAGCATGAAATTACGGTCTGCTTCAAGAGAAGCCCGGTCTGTGGGGTCAGGAAAATTATCTTTCTGGGCGGTCATATCGGAAACAGTATCATCTGCCTGGGCCAAAAGATCTTCCAACCTCTTAGTCAAAAGTTCTTTAAAATATTCGATGTTTTTTTTATCCATAATTAGACCATTTAGAAGTTTAATTTTAATAATTTAAAATGATTAATATCATAAAAAACAAATATACCACTGGCTTGTAGTATTGTAAAGAAAAAAAGCATCAAGCTTAAGTATAATAATTTTTTTAATGAGTTAAAATCTGCATTATTGCAGGCAGGGCTTCGGAGCTTTTTTTTTTAATAAATCCACCTCGTTTTCCTGAAACAGCCAGCTTTGTAAAAAGATTTTCCTCAATATTAATATCTATTATTATACCGTTATGTTTTTTTACTTCCATGGCCACCATGTTCGGAAGATTTGTTGCGCCCGATGTACCAACTATTATTAATAATTCAGTTTTTTCAGCAGCTTCCATTGAACTGAAGTAATGGTAATATTGCTCATTATATGCCTCGTCAAACCATAGTACATGGGGACGGAGTGGGCCGCCGCAATTCGGGCATACAAGCATATTGCGGTCAGATTCAGACAAATCTTCTCCATTTGCTTTGCCTTGGAGATTTTCAGGGACAGGATAAATTCGGCCGGAACATTCTTGTTCGCAACGGGAAAAAAAATATTTCCATGAATCTGATAGGTTCTGTTTAAACTGTTGCCTGCCCGCAAATGGAGGTTGTCCACATTTTGAGTAATCAAGGTAAAACGATTCCCAAAATATTTTTCCATTTCAGATATTGTAGTATGACCTGGATTGGGTTCTGCTTTCCTGCAGATATCCAGCCTGTACAGATACCATTTCCAGACTTCCCAGGGCTTTAATTTAAACATTCTGTAAGTAGCCATCTCCTGGGGGTGGTACTCTTTTGAACCTATTGTCCAGAATCCCTCAGGGCCGCGAAAAGTGGGGATATTACTTTCCGCAGAAATACCTGCGCCGCTTAATATGGTGATGGGCTTTGAGGTTTTTACAAAATTTTCTAAAATTTTGGTTATGTTTTTTTCTAATGTGATCATTCTTGAATTCTTGATAAATTAATTGCAACAAACTATGTTTAACCGGGGCTCACCAGGTCATTCTGACATCAATTTTTTTTGAATCAAGGAATGATTTTATCTCGGAAATAGTATAATTACCATAATGAATCATTGATGCAATGAGCGCTGCATCTGCTTTGCCCTTTGTAAGCACTTCAGCAAGATGCTTTGGTTTGCCTGCTCCGCCCGATGCAATTACCGGGATTCCAACATTTTCAGAAATCATGGAGGTCAGATTCAGTTCATATCCTTCCTGAACACCGTCTGCATCAATGGAATTCAGACATATCTCTCCTGCTCCGAGATCTTCGGCTTTAACCGCCCACTCAAGAGCATCAATCCCCATATATGTGCGCCCCCCGTTGATAACAATTTCATAACCGCAAGGGATATTATCTTTTTTGCCCACATATTTTACATCCATGCCCAGCACAATGCACTGTTTGCCGAAAGCTTTGGCCCCCTGGGATATAATTTCAGGATTTTTTACAGCGGCTGAATTAACGCTTATTTTTTCAGCTCCTGCCAGCAGGACTTTCCTCATGTCCTCAACTGTGCGTATGCCTCCGCCAACTGAAAAAGGGATAAATATGCTTTTAGCAACATTTTTCACAACCTCTATCATGATATCTCTTTTCTCATGTGAAGCCGTAATATCGTAAAATACTATCTCGTCTGCTCCAGCCTCGTAATACATACGCGCCATTTCAACGGGATCACCTATATCAACATTATTTTTGAATTTTATGCCTTTTGTTGTTTTGCCTTCACGCACATCAAGGCATGGAATAATTCTTTTACTTAACATGGCTGCCACTCACAAAAATTTTTTAAAAGATTAAGACCTGGTCTTCCACTCTTTTCAGGATGAAACTGGGTAGCTATTACATTATTAAAGCCTATTATAGAGGGGAATATAATTCCGTGATGTGATGTTCCTATAACATGCTTTTCATCTACAGGATCAGGATAATAACTGTGAACAAAATAGAATTCATCATCCCTGTTGACAGCTTCTATCACAGGATGATCCACTATACGTTTAAAGCTGTTCCATCCCATGTGGGGAATTTTTAAGGGTCTGTTGTCCGAAGAAAGAATATCCTTAGGGAACGCTTTTACATTGCCTTCAATAATATCAAGACATTTTGTGTTATTCTCCTCGCTGAAACTCATTATTATCTGGGTCCCAAGACATATTCCCAGCAGAGGTTTTCCTGAGGCAACCGTTTTTTTTATGGCAGAGTCAAGGCCGAGTCGGTTAAGGCTGTCCATTGCGGCACCAGCAGCTCCAACACCCGGAAATATTACCCTTTCCGCTTTTTCAATTATTTTCAAATCATTGGTAATTGTGCAGTCAAAACCTATATTGGTTACTGCGTGTGCGACACTGGCGAGGTTGCCGGCATCATAATCTATAATGGCTATCATTAGTTATAATATTCCTTGGCTTTTTCCCATAAAATATTCATCTCATCATGTGAAATAGAATTTAAGTTCGAGCAGCTTTTTTCTGCTTCTTTTTCCATAAATTTAAAACGCTTTTCAAATTTTTTTACAGACTTGGATAATGATGTTTCAGGATGAATGTTTGCAAAGCGCGCTACATTTACCAGGGTAAAAAGAAGATCCCCGAACTCCATCTCAATACTGTTTTGATTTTGGGTACCATTTTTATTCTTTTTAATTTCCAGAATAAATTCATTCCACTCTTCTTTTGCTTTCAGCATTACACCTGAAATATCATCCCAGTCAAACCCTGTTTTGGCCGCACGTTCTGAAATTCTGTATGATCGCATTAATGCAGGCAGTTTAGAAGGTATGGAGTCGAGTATTGATCTGTTTTTTGTTTTACTTTTTTCCTTAAGCTTTATCTCATGCCATCTTTGCTTGACCTCCTGGACATTTTCAATCTTTTCATCTCCAAAAACATGTGGATGACGCCGAATCATCTTTTGGATAATCATGGCTGTTACATCTTCTATATTAAAGTCTCCGGTTTCATCAAACAGGGCTGCTATGAAAAATATATGAAATAAAACATCGCCCAGCTCTTCGCATACTTCATCAGAAGTGCCGCTGTCAATGGCTTCAAGGAGCTCGTATACCTCTTCAAGAAGATATAATGAAATTGAACCGGAAGTCTGTTTTTTATCCCAGGGGCATCCATTTTCCCCCCGCAAGGTTTCAATTAAATCTTTAATATTTGTCTTGTTGTCGGTTATTTTGTTTTCCAATATTTTTTAAGCTCGTTTATTTTGTTAGTAAATTTTTTTTTTATTTCCTTTGGGGTAGCCTTGGCCATATTTTCCGATAATATTGTCACATGTGGTGAAATACAGGAATTTTTAATAAATAAATTTTTTTTTGGGAGAAAAGTCGTAAGAACAATCAGCAGAACAGAGATGATCAAAAGTCCTTTTATCATACCGGAAACAGCGCCGAATAAACGGTCAACCCAGTTTAAAAATGTAATATTAAGAAGATATCTTATGATAATTCCTGCAATACTTATAATAAAAAACACAAGAAAAAAAATTGTCAAAAAGCTGGCAATATAACGGTATGAAGGGGTCGATATCCATTTAAACAGGATTCCTGAAACATCTGCATAATAGGTATATCCTGCATAAAAACCACCGAGCACGCCTATTAAAGAAGAGATCTCTTTTACTAACCCTCTGAAAACTCCTCTGACAATACAAAAGACTAATATCGCAATAATTAACAGATCAAACGCATTCATAAGTTCCTCTGGCAATTCGATTATATCTAATTTTATCTATATACAAGTATGTGGGAATTATATAATCATCTGGGCATGATTTGTAAACCTGAAAAGATGTTGAAAATATTTTTTTGCCTGACCGGATTGCAAAGCCAAAAAACCAGGGAAGGAATTGTTGAGCAATATTCAATTTAACAGAATAGATACCAATCTTGATGGTCTCGTAAAAAGTCGAGAT
>Ga0190313_1001332_pt1 | contig 13404 bp, 16 predicted proteins | sample 4870071011_MG_FD_169989 | JGI IMG/M metagenome (GOLD analysis project Ga0190313, IMG submission 169989) | Hydrothermal vent sediment bacterial communities from Southern Trench, Guaymas Basin, Mexico - 4870-07-10-11_MG | ecosystem: Environmental > Aquatic > Marine > Hydrothermal vents > Sediment ...
ACTTGTTCTAGCAAAATAAAAAAAGAAAAAGTTTTTGTTTTTCTTTTATTATGTGTTTAGCCCTTTGTGTCTGCAACTGGGACTATTGGAGATGGAGTTGGTTCTGTTGGATTTCTACACTCTTGTAGTCCTTTTACGAGAAGGGTCTTAGCATCCTGCACACAGTCCATATACTTATCTGGGGTATCAGCTCTGTATCTTTCACAGAATTCTGTTATGTATGCGTTATGCATGCTGATTACTCCCTTTACGCATGCTACATAAGCTGTGTTGTCTGAAGTTCCTGTTTTCAGTTTATCTTTCACAGCGAATCCAGATATAGTATTGCTCATTCCGAAGATTCCAACGATCCCGACTACTGCTACTAGTCCTAAAATCCCTAAAACGAGAAGGGTTATCGAATTGTTTTCTGCCATACAAAAGAAAAACTTTAAACATATATAATGCTTTCTAAAGTTCATGAAATACTTTGATGTGCATGCTCATTTGGATTTTAAGGACTACGACAAAGATAGGGACGAGGTGATTAAAGAGTGTGCTAGAAGAGAAGTTGGGGTCATAAACAATGGTGTTAATCCAGAAAGTAACAGAAAAGTGTTGGCTATTTCTGATCGTAAAGTGATTTTCCCAGCATTGGGAATTTATCCTCTTGAGGCTTTAAAGATGAGTGATGAAGACATAAAGAAAGAAATAGAGTTTATAGCGAAGGCTAAGCCTGTAGCTATAGGGGAGGTTGGTATGGATTTTTATTATTGTAAAGACAAAGACGAGCAAAAGCTACAGAGAAGAAACCTTGGATGGTTTCTTGAGTTAGCAGAGAGACTTAATGTTCCAATAGAGATCCATTCCAGAGGTGCTGAAGTGGAGACGATAGAGCTTCTCTCTAGCTACAATGCTAAAGTAATAATGCATTGTTATTCTGGACCTAGAGATAATTTACCAGATTACTACTTTTCTATACCTGTGGCAATTCTCAATAATAGCAGGTTTAGAAAGTTGGTTAAGAAAGTTAGTATTGATAGACTCCTTACAGAGACAGATTCTCCCTATCTAAACCCAGACAAGACAAGGAATGTTCCTTGGAACGTAGTAAAGACCATCGAAAAGATCGCAGAGCTGAAGAAAATGGATCCAGAGGAAGTAAGAGTTAAGATCTTAAACAATACAGTTAAGCTGTTTAAGATTCAGTAAAAGATTTATACTAATTAGGTCTTTGGAACACTATGGAGAAGAAAATAATATTCCTTGGGACTTCATCTGTGTATCCTACTAAAGAGAGGAATCATCCTTCTGTGTACTTGCAGTTTAGGGATGAGAAGATGCTGTTTGATTGTGGAGAAGGGACACAAAGACAGTTAGCCATAGCAGGAATTCCACCCACAAGAATAACAAGAATCTTCCTAACACATTGGCATGGGGATCATGCTTTGGGTATAGCAGGTATACTTCAATCCATGAGTATGAGTCAGAGACAGAGAGAGCTTTACATTTATGGACCTAAAGGAACAAAGAACAAGATTGATGAGTTGAGGAGAATATTCCACTTTGAAGAGCAGTTTGAGGTTCATGTTGAGGAGGTAGATAGTGGGGTTATTTTGGATACCAAGTTTTATAGAATTGAAGCTTTGAAAGTAAAACATAGGATACCTTGTCTTGCATACTCCTTCATTGAGAAAGATAGGAGGAAGATTAATCTTGAATATGTTAGCAAGTTTGGACTGAAGCAACATAAAATACTTGGTAAGTTGCAAAGGGGGGAGGCAATAGTTTGGAAAGGGCATGAAATAACTCCAGAAAAGGGTACGATAGTTGTTAAAGGCAAGAAGATCACCTATGTAACAGACACATCTTACTTTAAAGGTCTGGAGAAGTTTGCTAAGGATTCTGATGTTCTTATATGTGAAGCTACTTTTGCTTCAGATTTGGAGGAGAAAGCAACAGGGTATACTCACATGACAGCAAAAGACGCAGCCACACTTGCTCTTAATTCTAATTCAAAGCTACTGATTATAACGCATTTCTCACATAGGTATAAAACACCATCCAAACTTCTAAAGGAAGCAAAAGCAGTATTTAAGAATGTTAAAGTGGCTAAGGATTTCATGGAGCTTGTTCTTGACTAAAGAAGTCCTTTACTTTGGCTGCAGGTTCATGTGTTAGTGTGAATCTCCAGGAGTGAGGAAGTAATCTAAAGTATTTGGGCCATGCAAATCTTTCATCTATGAAAACAACCACTCCACGATCTGTTTCACTTCTTATACACCTTCCTGCTGCTTGAAGAGCTTTATTAATAGCAGGAATTATGTATGCATAATCCCAGCCAGCTTTAAACTTCTTCTCGTAGTGATCAATTAGAGCTTTTGTCTTTATGTCAGGATGTTCTAAAGGAACACCTACAATTATCACACCCTTGAGAAAATCTCCAGGAAGATCAACACCTTCTGAGAAGTTAGCACCGCTAACACCCATTAAAACCGCGCCTTCATTGGCCATGGATTTAAACCTGTTAAACAATTCCTGCTTCTCGGGTTTGGACATGTCTTGTTTTTCAAGTAGGATTGTTTTGTTAGACATGTCAGCGAAGAATTCGTACACTCGATCTCTTATGTAATAAGATGGGAAGAATATTGCCACATTTCCAGGGATTAAGTTAGATATGGACGAACAATGTCTTGCTATCTTTTGATACTGTTTTTCGTCTCTCTTCTCGAACTTTGTAGAGGTGTCAGGTATTATCAAAGCAAGTCTGTTCTTTGGAGGGAATGGACTTGGAAGCTCTATTATTTCTGTTAGCTCATCTGGGAATCCAAGTATCTCTTTGTACATTGACGTCGGATTAAGAGTACCTGACATTATTATAGTAGAGTAAGACTCATAGATTATTGGCTTAGATGCTACAGCTGGATCTAAGCAAGCTAGTTCTAACTCTATTCTTTTACTTTCTTTGGTTTTGTGTTTTCTTTTTATCTTTCTGAGTATTCTTATGTAGTTTTCTGATTTTACTTTCCAAGCCTCTAAAAAGTGAGCTACAAACGAACAAAAACTTCTCTTCTTGAACTTTCTTACTTCGTCTCCAAAAGTATGGAGTGTTGTTATTATCTCATCCATAGTAAAGCCACAGTCCTGTTCAATTAAGTCCATTAAGTACTCTCTGTCGATTTCAGTTTCTTCCTTTTCAGACTCATCACTTAACATCTCAAGTATTATTGCAATTTTTTGTATTATCTCGTGGATGTCGTCGGCATTCTCGGATTCGTTTAAAGCTCCGTTTATTGTGAAGCTTGTTAACCTCATTGAGAGCATGTTCCTTATTCTCTGGGGGAGGTTATGGGCTTCATCTACTATGAGTATTGAGTCCTCTAAAGTTTTGTTAAGTTTGGCAAAAAGGCTTTGTCTTATATGTGGCTCAAATATATGCATGTAATCCACTATGACAACGTTAGCATGCTTCCCCAATTCACATGCAACTTCGTATGGGCAAACTCCTTGATCATTTGATATGCTAACGATGTCTGCATTACTGACGGGAGAATTCTCAATTAGCCTTCCAACAGCTTTCTTCCCTTTGTCTTTAAAGTTGTTGTAGAAGGGACATGCTCCTTCCTTCCTTAGACTTTTACAGTACTCAAGAAAGTCGAAGTTATTCAATTCTGACACTCCACTTTGTAAGCACATCCATCTCTTAGCTACAAAGTCCGAGACTATGATCCTCACACCTTTCTTTTGATTTATGAGCTTTAAAGTTTCCAGTACTATGTTGTGGTGTGTGTGCCTTGAAGTTAGAAAGAAGATAGTCAAGTTGTTCTTTAGCGCATACTCGAGTGCAGGTATTAAGACAGATGCTGTCTTACCTACACCTGTTGGAGCATGAACTATAAGGTGATGCTTAGAGCTAAGTACATCCCTAACTTTATTCATAAGTTCGTCTTGGTATGGTCTTTTCTCTTCAAATGGAAATAAATCCATAAATTTCACTTTCTTTGAGTGGTTTATAAACCTTGTTTAAGCCCACTTCCGTTAAAGTTATTAACTTCTATATACTTTTAAACTTATGTTGCCTGAGAATGAATACCAAGACATGCTTTATCTTCTTAGAGAAAGTGTTAAGCTTGCTAAACAAGACAAACCAAAACAATTAATGGGTTTAAGTGATAGGATAATACACTCTGCTTCTATATATCAAGATAAGTACTCTCTTCAACTTGCTACTGCCATATACGCTTTAGCAAAGATCATGCTAAACGATTATGTTAGAAGAAAGTTTTACAAGAAGTATGAAGCCTTTATCCAAAAGAGTATAGTATTGCTCACAAAGGCTAGAGACCTTCTATCAAAAAGAAAGATTGACGAGTATTACAAAGTTATGTCAGATCTCCTAAAGCTCATAGGAGACACAGATAAAAGGTTGGGAGAGTACATAGAAGAAGTAATTAGGCATGCTATGATCAAAAAGGGATCAAGGATTTATGCTCATGGAATATCCATGGGAAGAGTAGCAGAGATACTTGGCATATCTGAGTGGGAGCTTATGGAAAAGACAGGATGGATGCCTGAAAAGGAGTTTATCCCAACTGAAACTCTCCCTCCAAGGGAGAGATTGAAAGAAGCGGAGGAGTTGTTTGGATGAAAGGATTGGTATTTGACTCAAGTACGTTAATAGTCTTAACTAATTCATGTAATCTTTGGGTTCTGGACACGTTTAAAGACAAGGTAGAATTTCTCATACCTGAATGGGTTTGGGAGGAGACTGTGGGTAAAGCTTTGCATATAGACAGGTTTAGGCTTGAAGGTATAAGACTTGACAATAAAATAAGGGAAGGGGTTATAAAGGTTGTAAAGGATGAGAAGGCAAGAAGCATAGCAGAAAGAATAATGGGGCTTGTTAACAACACATTCTCTGCTCATGGAAGATATTTACGTATAATACATAAAGGAGAATCTGAAATGATTGGTTTGGCGTTGGCTAGAGATATAAAGCATGTTGCCATAGATGAGAGAACTACAAGGATTCTTATAGAAAAGCCTGAGTTAGAGAAGAAAGTTTTGGAGTCAAAACTTCACACAAAGATAAGGGTAGACTATCAGAACCTTAGAGAACTTAAGTCCCTCGTAGGAGGACTTAAGGTTTTGAGAAGTGTGGATATTCTTGTTTACGCTTTCAAGAAGGGTTTGTTTAAGGTTGATGAGAAGAAGAAATTAGATCTTCTAAGGGGAATACTTTGGTCTGCAAAACAGCTAGGATGCGCCATCTCTCCTAGGGAGATAGATCAATACTTGGACACAGTTAAGGTTTAAAGATTGTTTTCTACGTCGTGGACGAGTTTTCTTACGCTGTTGACGACGTCTGGATTAACGCTTATAGAGTCTATTCCTTGTTCTACTAGGAATCTTGTAAACTCTGGATATTCAGAAGGAGCTTGTCCGCATATACTAACAGTCTTTCCTTTCTCATGAGCTTTTCTTATAAGATAAGAGATGGCAAGCTTGACGGCAAGATTGTTCTCGTCAAAGTAGCCTCTCTTTGCTAGTAGCTCAGAGTCTCTATCTACACCAAGAATAAGCTGTGTAAGATCATTGCTGCCTATTGAGAATCCATCACATAATTCAGCAAATCTATCTGCAAGGAATATCACAGAAGGAACCTCTGCCATAAGATACACCTTTAGCCCTTCTTCTCTTTTTAGCCCTTCTTCTTCCATGATCTTCAAAGCTTTTCTTACTTCACTTATTTTTCTTACAAATGGAAGCATAACATGAACATTGTTAAGTCCTGAGTCTCTCAAAACTTTTATTGCCTTACATTCAAGTCTAAATACCTTCTCGAACTCTGGAGATATATAACGGGATACACCTCTCCAGCCAAGCATAGGATTTCTTTCTTCAGGTTCGTATTTCTCTCCACCTTCTAAGTCTTTATACTCATTTGTTTTAAAGTCCGAGAATCTGACAATTATTGGCTTTGGATGGATTACGCTTGCAACTTTTGATATTCCCTTAACAAGCTCATTGATGTAAACATCTTCTTGGCTAGAGTTTATTAGCTCTAATGGATGCTTTTTGATTATTGATGCTATTATGAACTCTATCCTCATAAGGCCCACTCCATCAAAGAACAAGTCTTTGTACTTCTCAATCATGTCTGGGACACTAAGATTCATGTAGATCTTAGTTTTAGTTGGGTAGTACTCTTTAACTTCTGTTGGGGTTGTTGATTCTGGAAGCTTTGGAGCTTCTTGTGGCTTAACTTCTCCAGCGTATATAACTCCATTGTAAGCATCAACTGTTATGATCTGGCCATCTTTTAGAATCTCTGTGGCTTTTTCTGTCCCTACAACTGCTGGTATTCCAAGTTCTCTGCTCACTATTGAAGCATGCGCTGTTAAGCCCCCTTCATCTGTTACAATGGCTGCAGCTCTTTTCATCGCAGGGACCATATCAGGATTTGTCATTTTGGTTACAAGAATATCCCCTTTTTGGACTTTGCTGAGGTCTTCTAATGATTTTACTATCTTCACAGGACCAGAAGCATAACCTGGAGATGAGCCAAGACCTCTTAATATAATCTCTCCTTGTGGTCTTATCTCCTCATGCTTAAATTCTTTCTTAGTGGTTGTGACAGGTCTAGTTTGTACTATATATAATCTTCCTTCTTCAATAGCCCATTCTATATCCTGTGGGAAATTGTAATGGTCTTCAAGCCTTTTGATGATTCTTGCTAAGTTTATTATCTCTTCATCTGTTAGACACTGAGATTTAGCTTTTGACTCCGGGACTTGAAACTTAAGATTCTTTCCAGAAAGGGGATCTCTTTTTATCATTATTTTCTTGTCTTTGACGTCTTTCCTTATGATCTGGAAAGTGCTTTTATCGACTATGTAAAGATCTGGTGTTACGGCTCCAGATACGATTGCCTCACCCAAACCATATGAGGCTTCTATTACTATTTCATTTGGATTGTTGGTTGCTGGGTTAATGGAGAATCCCACACCAGATTTATCAGACTCCACCATCTTCTGTACTATGGAACAAAGTCCTACTTTCATATGGTCGAATTTATTTTTCTCTCTGTAAAATATTGCTCTTGCTGTAAATAAGGAAGCCCATGTGGCTTGGACAGCCTTAACAACATTCTCCTTACCTTTAACATTTAAGAAGGTAGCCTGCTGACCTGCAAATGAGGCTTCTGGCAGGTCTTCAGCTGAAGCAGATGATCTAACAGCCACGAATGGACTTTCCCTTTTAACAGATGTTATGATCGTGTGTGGGAGGTTTACAGCTTCTTTCCCAAACAATCCAAGTGCTTCATAAGCCTTCTCTATTTCTTCTCTTATGTAGTGTGGCATTTGTGTTGTTAGTATGAGATTTTGTATCCTTTTTGCGTTTATTCTCAAATTCTCTGAGTCGTCTACATTCGTTTCATCTAGAATAGACTTAATTTTATCCCTGATACCAGTTCTTTCAATAAAATCAAAATATGCCTTCGTTGTCACAAGGAAGGCAGGAGGAACAGGAAATCCAGCGTTGTACATCTCCCCAAGATTTGCTCCCTTTCCACCAACTATTGCAACATCATCCTTATGAACATCCTTTAGCCAAAGGATGTAGCGACTTTGATCCATAGAACTATAAGAATTAGGAGGTTAATAAAACTATTCCTCAACCACTATCTTCTTATCTTTGTCTAGGATTTTTATTTTCATATCGCCTGCTTCGATGTCTATCTTTATGTCACTTGTGATTTTATTGGATTTTATGAACATGAAGAATTTGCTTAAGAAGTTTCTTAGATCCGGATAGGTTAAGCGTGTTTCGAATTGCGAGTTGAAATTGAATTCATCAAACAAGAAGGATAAGTTCTTGTAAAGATTTATTGTGTCTGTTAAGTCTGTGACGAATCTTAGTTTGAATATGGAATTTCTTAGCTTGAAGTTTGATATGATTCTCTCTAATGTGTTTAAAGGCTCGTTCTTGGAAAGTGTGTAGAAGAACTCCTTAACCATAGGGAATTAAATGCCTTATTGCTTATTAATGTTTTCTTCGCTGACCACAATCTTAAATTTGCATCCCATCTTATCGGAAGCTTTCTTCAAAGCTTCTTTTGCTTTCTCTATGTTTTCTTTAGTTGTAGATACGAACATAACCTCCTGCCCAGGTTTAACCCTAGCAGCTACAGATATAGGCTTTCCAAAAGCTTTTGTCATACCTGTAGAATACCTGTCAGCACCTGCACCAGCTGCTATTGGGTTCTCCCTTAAAACCTGGTGAGGATAAGTCTTGATCTTAAAGTAATAACCATAATTTCCTATTAATCTAGATAGCCTTCTAACGGCTGCCATTCTTGCGCTCTCTAAAGAATTGTGCCTTATTTGCTTTGCCTCTTGAGATATGAGAGAAACTCTCCATCCAAAATGCTTTCCTTTCTCGCCCATGTCATACATAACTACTTTTGAGCCTGGTACACCTCTAACAAATGACTTCTTCTTAAATCTAGACTTTCTAGTATAAGCTTTTCCGGGCTCTCTGTAGCATTTTGCGGGTCTTAATCTAGCCATAACTACATTTTTGCAGAGAATAGTTTATAAATCTTTTGATTATTATTTAATTATGCCAAGACTTCGTTCTGAGAAGGCAGCTAAATTACTTAGCGAAGCCAAGAGGCACGTCTCTATAGCTGATAATATGTTCACTTATGCTGCTTCTGTGACTGACAGCTTCAAGGTTTGTATAAGCTGTATCTCACACCTCAAGGAAGCAGCCATTCTAATGGCTAAAGCTGCCCTTGAGAACGAAGCATATTTTAAAAGGATTCTCTTCATACCAACGAACGAAAAGCTCCTATTAAAGACATTTTTGGACAGATTTGACGAGAAGCTGGGGATATCCTTACTTGACAAAAAGCACCTTAAGGAGATAAATTACATATATGAGACATATAAGTCAAGGGAAACAGGTATGAAGAGAGGCGATTCTTATATTGTCATATCTGCAAACTTTGACATTGTTAGCTTAGATAGGTCTCAGATTAAAAACTACTTGATGACGATGAAGAGTTTAGCCACAAAGCTTGAGGATTGGTTAAGGGATCAGTACTTAGAGTAAATTATGTCCGCTAGTTCTTTTGCTCCTGTTGGTTGTACATTTTCCTCTTCGAGGTTGAATTTAAGCTCAGGTATTCTCTTAAAGAAAGTTTTTAGATCGTCTTTAAACTCGTAGTCAAGGCTTGCATGGGCCAATCCTGTTCTGAACACAGATACCGCATTGGCCAGCTGTTCTATATGGTTCTTCAAAGGTATGACTAAACTTGGCTTTTTCATACATATGGACTCACTTAAAGTGGAGTGGCCAGCGTGTGATATTATCCCCTTAGAGGAAGCAACGTAGAATAGCATATCTTTTATGAAAGGTACAATTGTTAGATTGTCTTTTAAAGTTCTACGTTTTGTGAAATAATTGGATACGACTATGAACTTCTTGCTGTGGTGGGCTTTTAGATATGGAATAACCTCCTTTAATAAGGCATTCCCGAATATAGAACCACCAAAGTTTACCAAGTAAAAGTTCCTTTTCCTTGGTTCTTTCTTAAGAGGTCTGATAATTGGATTTATGAAGGTTATATTCCTTCTCTTGTACTTCACAAAGCTTGGACATACAACTTCAACATTCCTTTTAACGAGGTAATTAATGAGCCACTCTATTATTTTATATTGCGCCTTAAGTTTTGTATTCAAGTAAACCTTTGGGATGTATTCTATTTCTGTGAGGATGGTGGGGAGGTTGGTTAGGATTATGACTCTTTTTTTGAACTTCAAACCAGCCATTATTGTTAGTGGTTCAGAGTCAGAGAGAATAACATCTGGATTATACGAATCTACGAGATTCTTTACTCTTGTGTATGATTTTCTAATCTCCTTGCTCTTCTTAAGCTCTTCTATAGCAGTCTTAAGCATGGAGAAAGAGAATTCCTTTCCTTTGTACTCTATACCTTTGATGTTCGTAGCTTTAATACCATGTGCTAAAAAGTAAGAATATGCTGGTTCAGCTGCAAGTATCTTGTAACTTTTAAGATAAGGAAGTAGAGCATGTACTCTAGTTGCGTGTCCAAGACCTATTCCTGTAACACCTATAAGGACTTTCATTTCACACCTCGTAGAATGGTTCAGCGTATTTTACTCCCATCTTCTTTCCAGCTAACAGACTTTTAAGTATGACAACTTTCTTTAATAGATTTATAAGGAATCTCTGGGATTTATACTTTTCTAACGCCTTCAGCTTTAGCTTGAAGGTGTCCGTCACATCTTCAAGGTACTGAGCATGACGGAGTCCTAGTATGTCCCATCTATTTATTTGGTAAGTCATGACCTTTGGCTTGTAATCTAACTCAAAGATTACTTTTGTAAGTAGCTTATTAACGGCAAGGTGATCAACGTGTCCATCCTTTTGAGAGTGATATAGTATAAGTCTTGGCTTGTACTTCTCAATTAAGGCCTTTACTCTTTTCTCTACTTTTCTATCTCTTACTTCTTTTGCTATGTTCGCATCGCTTAGACCTAAAAATATTACTTTCTTAACACCAAGAATATCACATGCTCTTTGTGTTTCCTTCATTCTTACTTTAATGATTTCTAGCCTGGACCTGGCCTTACCAGGCTCCATTAACCTTGCCCATAGCTTAGAATCTCCAAATGAGAATATTACCACTATTACGGGCTCTTGTTTAGCGTACTTTGCTATAGTTGCACCGGGACCTAGCACTTCGTCGTCTGGGTGGGCTGCAAATACCATGACTGTCATAAAACCCTAAGAATGAAACGATTTATAAATGATTCTGTATAACATTTCGTATGGAAGTTATGTTCGTTGAGGGGAGGTCGGATTTAAAGCTGTCTAGAGATTTCATGAAAGAAATACTAGAGAGAGTAAAGGGGAAGACGGTTGGTTTAGCGACTACTGTTCAGTACATTGACCAACTTAGGGAGTTAAAGGAGTATCTTGTTAGGAATGGTGTGAAGGTTTATGAGTCCAAATCAAAGTTTGGTAAGTACCCTTGCCAAGTTTTAGGTTGTTCTGTTATTAAGTATAATACAGATATTGTTCTTTATCTTGGGACAGGTAGGTTTCATCCTTTGGGACTTGCACTTGAGAATGATTCTGAGGTTGTAATTGCAAATCCCGAGAGCGAGACAGTTAGTGTTCTAAGTAAAGATGAAGTGGAGAAGTACAAGCTAAAGATTAGAGTGAATAAAGAGCTGGTTAAGAGGGCTAAGAAAATAGGGATCCTAGTGAGTACTAAGCCTGGACAAAGCAAGCTTGAGGATGCAATAAGACTTAAGAAGAAACTTGAAAGTGAAGGTAAAGAAGCGTATATTCTAATGTTTGACACTCTTAATTTTGACGAACTGAATAATTTTCCAGACTTTGAGGCGTACATTAATACAGCTTGTCCAAGACTTTTCGATGATAGTGAAAAGTTTAATAAACCAATAGTAAATATATCTCACTATGAAGAAAACAATTATTAGGAGAAACTTTGTTCACATTCTTTCTGCTGCTATTATTCCTATAGCAATAATGTTTGGTGATTTGTTTGCTATAGGAGTTTCAAGTCTCTTAGCAGGATTTTATGCTTTATATCTCCTGTTCAAACACCATCCTAAGCTCAAGACCTGGAAGAGCGTTGATAAGATAATAGACAAGTTCTCGTATTACAGGTACAGTGGGAAGGTTGATCTAGGTCCATTATTCTTATGGCTAGGAGTTGTAATAACCTTATTATTCTTCTCAAATGGTGTAAAGTTTCCCAATCCTGCATATGCTGGAATAATGATACTTGCCTTTGGGGATGGATTTGCAGCTTTAAGTGTTCTAATAGAGAATAGGAGAGTTCTAAGGCATGGGAAATCCTTAGAGGGTTCAATTATGTGTTTTGTTGCGGGATGGCTTGGAGCAAGTTTATTTGTTCCAATGAAAATTGCATTCGTTGGAGCTTTGGTTGGAACTTTCTTGGAGTCTTACGCTAGAACAATTGACGATAACATATTAATACCAGTGTTCTCAGCATTTGTAATGAGTGTGCTACTATGGTAAAGCTCAGCCAACACTTTCTAGTCTCGGAAAGTGTTAGGGATAGAATATTGAAAGCTGCTTCTCTTACAGGGAAAGATGTTATACTAGAGATAGGTCCTGGGAAGGGCTTTCTAACAGAGGCCTTACTGAAGGTTGCTAAGAAGGTTTATGCCATAGAGCTTGATAGGAGCTTATGCTCTTATCTTAAGTCAAAGTTTAGTAAGGAGATAAAAGATGGGAAGTTAGAGGTTGTATGTGGAGATGCATTGAAGTACGATTTTCCTAGACACATAACGAAAATCGTATCAAACCTACCATATAAAATCTCCTCTCCAATTGTTGAGAGGATTATTCTCTTTGGAAAGCCTTCTGTACTTATGTTCCAAAAGGAGTTTGCTGAGAGAATGGTTGCCAAACCAGGCGATAAGCACTACTCCAGACTTAGCTTCTTGGTGAGGTATCTAGCGGATGCTGAGATAGTCTTTTACGTTCCAAGGAGAAACTTCAAACCTATACCAAAAGTGGATTCAGCCGTTGTTAAGATAGTGCCTAAGAGAATCAAGGTGGACAGAGAACTGCTATTTGTAGCAAAGCTCTTATTTCAACATAAGAGGAAGAAGGTTATAACTGCCTTGGTGTCCGAAAGAAGGCATTTTGCAATACAAGATAAAAAGAAGCTTAAGGCTAAGCTTCAGGAGTGTTTGGGTACGATAGCTGACACCAAAGTATTGAACTTGGATGTAAACGACATGAAATCCATAAAAACCAAGATTAGAAACATTCTTAAATCTGCAAGTTAGGAATCTGATTATGGAAGATTATCTTGGCAGAGCACTTGAGAAGTACAGAGAAGGGGACTTGGAGATGGCCATGGCGTTTCTTGATAAGATTTTCATGTTTAAGGATTCTATGGATCCAAGAGCACGTCTTTTAAGGTCCTCTATAGAGTTATTCCAAGGGAAGCTAGACGAAGCTTATAGAGACGCATGTAGGGCTTTTGCCTGTAGTGGAGATCCATCACATTCCAACTTCGAGAGATTTGAGGATTTCTCGAAGGGTAAAACAAAGGGAGAAGTATACAATTGGATAAGGGACGCATTGGATACAGGTTTCCTAGCTTATAAGTTAGGAGAGCCAATCCACAATATTTAAAAGTTAACACAGTCTTTAATTTCTATGGAATTCCCAAGGCTTAGAAAGCTTACTGTTGAAAAGTATGAGAGAGAGTTTGAGACCAAAAAGATGAGGGATAGAAGACTCTTCTATGATCTTAATGTAAGGGTTGGCGATCCTGAAGAGCTTAGGTCGGATGTTAATGAGCTCCTACAGGATATGGATTAT
>Ga0190313_1001333_pt1 | contig 13400 bp, 21 predicted proteins | sample 4870071011_MG_FD_169989 | JGI IMG/M metagenome (GOLD analysis project Ga0190313, IMG submission 169989) | Hydrothermal vent sediment bacterial communities from Southern Trench, Guaymas Basin, Mexico - 4870-07-10-11_MG | ecosystem: Environmental > Aquatic > Marine > Hydrothermal vents > Sediment ...
TAACGATAGAGCGGTATTAACGTATTACGTGAAGGGATGGAAGGAAGAATATCTTAGCGTATTACGTGAGAGAGCGAGGGAAAGGTTTAGCGGTAAAGTTAGAGTGTTCGTAAGGATATTGCGGTAACGTATCAGAGGGTAACGGTATTAGCGGGTTAAAGGTTTTATACGTTAAGTCGTAGATCGTAGTAATGACCAATTGGCTATTACTATACCTCACTCGGTTTAAGAAGAAAGCTATCGTAAGAAAACCGTTTACTAAAGTACTTATCGAGTTAAAAGACAAGCTTGACATATCGGATAAGCTTAGTGTTGTGTTACTGCGTTTGGGTATTTCAGATAGCTTAAACATAAGCGATTCACTAAGTTCTTTCGCTAAGAAATTGCTTACGTCTGATAGCGTGGATATAAGCGATAGCGTTATAATACGCAAAGCGATAATGACGATAGCTGATAGCTTAAGTTTAAGTGATAACTTAGCAATAAACAAAGCCGTAATGTCCGTTACAGATAGCGTGGATATAAGCGATACGCTTAACGTATGCGTTAAAACTTTCACGATTAGGGATACGTTAAGTATAAGTGATGGTTTAACTACTAAGGGTAAGCTTATAGAGGTTGAAGGAGCGTTGACGTATTATGATTACGTTTCAGTTAGTACGCCAAGTAAATAGTAAAGTGTACGTAAAGGTAGACGATAGAATAATCAAAGCATGGCATAATAGTATTACGAGAGATTTTATGCTTAACGTAGTAAAGGAATGGGTAGAAGGTGTTAAGCATTTTACAAACCCTACGAAATTAGAACTTAGAGACAGCAATTATAACTTAGTGAAGTATTGGGAAGGGAACTGGGGTAGTTGTATTGACATAATAGACGATACGTCTGATTCTTACAGCTTTAACTACATAAACGTATACGATGACTTTGGAACGCTAATATCTCAAGCGTATGGCGATTGGAGTAAATCGTCTGATCAAGACATGGAGATATTTTGGGATTTAGAGGAAGACATGAGCGAAAGGCAATGGTTTGATGACGTTGATGGTTTACCTATTGCGTTAAGTAGAAAATCAAGCGGTGAATACGAATATTCGGGTATAAAATACGTATATTTCGTGAGTGGCGATTACATAGTTAAGCTGTTAAATTTATCGGTTATAGACTATACTGAAGACGTAGAAGCACACGCATTTAGGATATACTGTGAAGCAGTAGACAATAGCAGAGACGTTTACAGTTTCGATCACGTAGGTATACTTAGTTTAGATCAAGACGGTAACGATAGGTTCAGCGATAACGTAGGTGTACCTTTACAAGCGAGAGGAGAATATAACGACAGTAAAGGTGATCTGGATGTTATTAGAGTTAGATTCTTCGCTTTACTCAAATATAGGTGAATTTAAACCGTCATGCGTAGTCTTTAACTTTAGCGTTAATCAGTTTATACTATACGTTAGCTTTATGCACAAAATAGATCACGTTCACGTTGTTATACCGTCAGTACTTGAGCGTAAATATCCACATTACGTTAAAGACGTATTAGAACGATTTACTAATAAAGACGTTGACGTTATAAGGCTTGATTGCGATGGTAACGTAAGCGATCATGGATTATGTCCGATGGTTAAGGTTTACGAGAGGATTCTAAGTAACGGATGTAAACCTATATGTCTTAACGTTGCGGGATTCTGTAAAGACTATAAAATACCGACAGAGTACTTAGATCGGATATATTACGTAACGGTTCACAAAACTAGATTAATTAACGTTAGAAAGCACGTTCTTATGATTTTGCCTGAAAACGTAATTAAACCGATAGCTTTGCTTAATTTCGAAAATCCATGCCATAGATGTAAGCTTAGCCCGATTAAAATAATTACTCCTCTGTCTGATAGGGTATAGTTACTTCCCAAACGTATCTTACTGCGTCATACGTACCTTTGCTAAAGTCTTGAACGTTTACGAAGTATATACTATTACCCGATTTAAGACGTTGTTTTGACGTAGTATACGTATCATAACTCGTATCCGTAGCGATAAAACGGCATAAGTACGAATCTGGATTAATAACCGTTTCACTATCAACGCTAAACGTTTTTATCGTATTTCCTGCGTCATCTAAAATTTCTAACGTATCTATTGCGTTTATCGTTAATCCTTGTGTTAAAGCTCCAGCTATATAACCCGCTAAGCTTTTATTAACGCTATTGCGTTTCGATTCTTTGATTACTCGTTTTACTTTACCCGTTCTACGGTCAATTATTACTACGGTTAACTTATCCCTAATCGTCAGTTTATCGTTTTGCATAGTGTTTGTTTTGCGAGGTTAAATATATATTTTACCAAACCGTAGTAGAGTATATGGTAACGTATGATGACGTTAAGAACGCTATACTTCAGCTTAGACATAACGTATTGAAATATCAACTCGTAGACGTGCTGGATAGAAGGTATAACGTAATCGAGAATACACGGAATACTATCGCTAACATCGTATCGAATCTTAATAACAGCATAGATACGGTTATTAAACAACTAAGCTTTGGATTAGCGTTAGAACGGTATATAACGAGTTCTACTAATCCGATTGGCTTAAAAGCGTTAGAGTTCACGTATAACGATTCTACAACGGACATGACGGGATTAGACGGTAATACATACGATAATCCGACATTTCCGCAGATTCAACTTACGAGTGATGAGCTAAACGAGATGGTACAGCAAATGAAGCAATTACCTTCAGAGTTTAGAAAAGCTATGTGTGTATTAGCCGTTCCAGCCGATAAGCTAAGCCAAATGCCTCGTGATCCAGACGAAGAAGACGCATTATACGGTTATTACTACGCAGAATCCTATACACCATATCCGTATCACAAGGTTGATTATTCAGAAGTATTTGGCGAAGAAATTGACTTCTTCTACTTCATATACGGTGCTATCGATCCGTTCTTTGCGAATATTGCTGTAATACGGCTTAAAGAAGTTGAAGCTGAATCGTTATGTCTCGGATGGTTTTACGATAGCGGTATAAAAGATTACAAAGTTAAAATCTGCGTAGACATTAAACCTACGTTAAAGATATGCGATCCTAACAATCCAGATAATACCCGTACTACTTCTGCTATGTTCGTGTTAAACGTATACAATCGTTACGATTTCACGATGAAATGTCGCATAGATCAGTACGAAGCACCTATTCCCGCTAAAGCTCATAGCTTGATCTTAATCGGAGCTGAACTTCACGGTTTACGTGGCGTATTCGTTGCTAAATCTAAAAAGTATGAATCGTAACTAATACGGTAGAGGTGATCGTGTTATGAGCGTAGATAAAGCGGTATTAAGCGTGTTTAAATCGGGAAAGCTACCGCAGATATTCGAAGAAATAGCGGATTTTCTCGGAGCAAAAGACGTAGGAGAAGCGTTAAGCAGATATGCGAGATTACACATACTCGAAAAGACGGTTGGCGAAAAATGGTTACGTGATATATTTAGCGTGTTCGAAAATCCCGATCAATTGGCTCAATTACCCAAACCGAAAGCACTACCGTATCATCCGAAGCATATACCGCTTATATTTTTCGCAACGCTAAAGAAAACGATAGAATCGTCAGCGTATCTTGGCGAAGAAATCGGTAGCGAATGTATTAGCGAAATGTTATCCGAAGGACTATCTTCGGCATTAGAATCGAACTATAACGCTTCGTTACAGACGATTCTAAACGTATGGAGAGGAAGTTTACCACCCGATCTGTCGGTAGCTCAAGCGTTAGGACAACGGGTTGATCTCGTAGAAACGAAATACGCAACGTCAATATTAGCTCCGACTTCTGCGTTACCGTATACGATCTTAGAAGCGTTAGTACAAGGAGCGTATAACCGTTTAACTCAGCTATATAACAATCTCGATACTCAGATCGCTTCGTATCTCACAACTAAATCCGATTACGTTACATCGTATCTACAAGCGTACTTAGAACACATTAACGCTATAATGGCGTATCTGATCTTTGACGTTACCGCATTTACAGAACGGCTTGAAAATTACGTTAATCAAGCGGTAAACGTAATAATGGAGCGTTTAATTGCAAGATACGATGATCTTAACGCAGTAAAAGCGAGACACGACATAGGATTAGTTAGCGATGAAGATTACGAGTTAATGCTCGAAGAAATATACGCAGACGTAAACAGCTTAAACGATAGCTTTAATCAGCTAAAGAACGAGGTAAATCAATTGATAAGCGATTACGTATCGAAGCTTAGCAGTATCGCCGAAGACGTAACGAACTTGGTTATTAATCTGCTAACGGATTTAGAAACGAAATTAGTCGAGCTTATTAACAAAGACGTGAACGCTATTAACGCTTTAACTATCATTAGCGATACTAAATCAAAGATCAAAGAAATTTATGAACGTATTAGAGCGTATAGACAATGCGGATTTGATTATTCGTAACGAATATGCCGAGACACAGACATAGCGAAAGAGTAAGATCGGATAAACGATTACGTGAACCGTATAAAAAACGTATAGCGTTACAACTCGTTAGAGCGTTCTGGGATACGATAATGGAAAATAGACGGTATCTAACTGCGATGCACAAACGAATACAAAAGCGTATACGAGAAGCGTATAAAGAACGAGCTGAGGAATTAGTTAAAGACTTGAAGAAGCGTAAGTTTACCGTTTACGCAATATTTACCAATACGGAAGAACTCAAAAGCAGAATAGAGCAAAATCTAATTAACCGTTATGGAGCGAGGTTGGACGAATTGATTTATACGCTAACGGAGTATTCACGTAACGCTTTTAGCGGTATCCCACCGACAGAATCCGAACCCGATAAGATTAAAGCGATAGGACGTTATCTCTATTGTCCGTTTAATCAAGACGAAATACATACAACCGCTTGTGCTATCCGTTTAACACCGCTTACGGCTGAAAGATTACGAGGATTAGAAGCGGATTTTTACGTTATCGTATCGAACAATCCCGAAGATTTACAAGCGGTTATAATAGAGCGTTCTAATCCAGTATATCACGTTATGGAATTCTTACGTAAGATATTACAGAAGAAACGCAGAGGAGAACGTCATACTCGTAAGCGTAAAGGACATTACGGTATAATCGATAAGAACGAACCGATACATCTCGTATATACGAATTGGTTCGAAGAACGGTTTACTTTACCGCTATGGCACGTTATCAATTGCGGTTATTGTCGTAAGCTATTTGAATCGTTTACAATCGGGATACCGCAACGAGGGTTTAGAGTTCGGGATATAAACGTTGTAGCGATAATCGGAAGGAAAGGAGTAACGACAAAGCGTTACGGTAAAGTTATCGCTAAGTGGTCAGTTTACGATAGGAGTAGAAGAGTTAGAGGTAAAGTATGACGTTATTATCCGAAGTTATCGCAAAGATTAAGGAGTTAAAAGCGGTATACGGTTACGATTACAATTTCTTAAACGTATATGGTATAGCGGATTTTAGACGTAACGAATTTGTATTCTTAGCGAAGAAAGCGGTTAGAGAGGTTATAAAAGAACACGAAGACGAACTCGATAGGCTTAAGAAAAATATATTAGTTCAGAAATGTATGAAAGCGATTATGAAGCTTTGGATAAATCCAGAATTGTATAGCACGTTAGAGCAAATCGTAGAGCAAGCTTACGAATATGCCAAGAGTTAAATGGAGTTATTATGAAATCGAATTATTGAAAAAGTGGTATAAAGTTATTCCCGTTAGCGTATTATCTGAATTACTCGGTAAAAGCGAATGTAGTATTTACGGCATGGCGAGGCGTTTAGGTTTAACGAGTAATCGTAATAAAGGTAATAAACCTCGTTATATAAAAATACGTCATAAACCTTGAGCGTTTTTATTATGGCAAATTTTGTAACGATATATATTCAAGCGATACATACGTTATAACATGGGAACGGTATTTGAAGGTTGGTTCGGAGCGTTTAAAGTCGAGGAAATCCCAGATACGTTTAGCGAGGTAAAAGAGGATTGGGCAAAGACATTTAAGGGAAAGAGACAGAAAATACTAACGAACTTAAGCAGAGTTATTAACAGCGAGGAAGACTATCTAAGCAAAATCGTGGATAGATCGAACAAAGAATACGAAAGCTACATCAATCCTAATCGAGAGGACAAAGACGACATAATGATTAAGAGAAAGGTAAAAATGGCGTTAGGTAAAAACGATTACTTCACTAACAGAGAATCAGCATTCCAAGAAGGCGGAGATTTCGAGAAGGGTATCGATCAAGCAAAAGATAAGTTCTATGAGAACGTGCTTAGAATATTAGTATGCGTAGGTGATAAGGATAAAGCGTGGTCAGCTATTCCGAAAGTTAGATACGCTTTACTCGGAAAAGACGATTTGCTTAGCGAAGTACTCGATAGTAAGGATTCAGTAACGGGAACGCCACAGAGATACTTTAAGGCTTCAATCGTTAGAAACATTCTTCCCGCAGTGATTTCGGTGTGTAACAGAGGACTTTACGTAGCAGTAATGGCAGACGAAGCGGGAATGACTCAGAGCGAAATCGAAGCTATAATCGCAAAATACAATAGTAAACTCGCAGAGTTCAACGCTTTAATCGATGACGCATTAGATCCGAATAATTCAAAGATAGAAATAGCGTTTAACAGTTCGCTAAACAGGTGGTGCGTACACATCGTAGAAGCAACGCCATAAGCTTGATCGCTTTTATCTTAATTTTTTATACGGTGATTTAATATGTATCTATTATTTGAAAAGAAATACGTTGAAGGCTTAAGTAAACCGTTAGATCATCCGTTAATCGCTCAAACTAAGCGAGTTTTAAACAAATACGGAATTGATCCGAAAGATTGGAGCGTTTATTTTACGTACTTAACGGATTTACTTAACGCAAAAGAACGATTTAGTGGCGAGGAGTTATTAAAAAGACTCGGAGCTATAACGAAATCTTACGAAATAATCGGAGCGAATCCAGACGTTCTTAACGAAATCGCATATTACGCAGACGTTAACGTAGATAAAGCTTACGAATTACTTGACGATGAAGATACCGCTTTAGCAAAGTTTATGCTTAAAACCGTTTGGCAGTTTAGAGATTGGGTCGATAAGGATAGCTGGAAATCGATTGCAGAGTATTTTAACAAAACTCCGTTATACGCATACGTTAAAGCATACGTTGAAATTCTTAAACGTAAACCCGTTTTGTTTATACCGTTTGACGAAGGATTTGGTAGCGTTGTACACGACATAAGCGGTTACAATAATCACGGTACAATTTACGGAGCGACATGGCAGAAGCTGAAAACGGGAAAGAACGCATTATACTTTGACGGAGTGGATGATTATGTGGAAGTAAATTCTCCAGTAATAAGAAATATTACTGGAGAACTCACTGCACTTGTTTGGATAAAGAGAAACGCAGAAGATAGAAGAGATATGGTAATTACTGATTTATCTTGGAATGAATGGGGATGGGAAATAGAAGTGTATAGCGATAATAAAGTGTATTTCAGAATTTCTGAAACAGATGTTGTAAGAGTTTGTACTTCTAATAGTTTGATAAGTAAATATAAGTTGTATTTTATCGCTGTTACATTCAAACCGAGTAAATATATGATGGTATATATAAATGGTGTGTTAGATAATGAAAAAACAACAGATGTGCCTTCTCAAATAATACCTGCAGAACAACCACTATATGTCGGAAGGCGAGGTGGGGTATCGAAATTCAACGGCATCATCGCACACGTCAGCATATTCAACAAAGCACTAACAGAAAAAGAAATCAAGAAAATTTACGAAACGACAAAAGTATTGTTTGATTAATATATAAGCGAGGTGATAAAGTTATGAGATTGTATTTAGAGATTGAAGAAGTATTAAGCGAAGAAGAACGCTTAACTAAACAACCGCAATTTATAAGATTCGAAGTAAGTAACGAAGACGAAGCTAAAGAACTATACGAACAATTAAAGCCGTTTTTAGCGAATATAACGTATAAGGTTTATCTACACTACTGTTACCATGACGAAGGTAAACCGTGTGAACGAAAAGAAGTCGAATGGGATTAACGGTAACGCTATGAACGTCGTAAAGCGTATTTTTAACGCTCTAATTTTTTTCATACGTCTCGAAAACGAATTATCGCATATTCAGAACGATATTAACGAACTTAAGACGGAAATAAACGAATTACACAAACGTATTAATCACGTTGAGAATCGTATTGACCGTTTATACGAAATAGTTATAGACGTATTAGATCACGTTAAAAAATAACGTTAATCGCTTTTATCGATCCATTCGGCTGGATATATCGCTATTTTAGCCTCGTCTCTTAAGATTCTTATTTTATTCATAGGTATTAATATCCTATAATAATAGTATTCTTTACCGTCTATTCGGTGTTTATCACGTCCTACTCTAACGTTTAACGTAACGATCTTATCGCTCATGTTTATACGTATGTTTAACGGATATTTAACGGTTTCGTAAAACCTCATTATAATGAGATTTTGCGAAGGGTTTAAATACGATGAGCGACATAGGGATGAACGGTGATCGAGCATGACGGGATTTAAGAGAGCGGATTTAATAAAAGTAAAAAATGATATGGAAACAATACAAAAGGAACTTAACGAACTAAAAGAGAAATTCAGCATAGACGAATTAGGAACGCTATTCAACGAAATGATCGTAATATTAGGGAACTATTGCAAACACGACTGTAAAGAACTAACGTGCAACGAATGTAGAATCGGAAAACTAATGAACATCATCGAAACAAAAATAGCTGAACTAAGGAGAATTAAAGCGTTAGAACTCGAATACCTTAGACTATTCAACGAATACGCAGAGTACGTTATAGAAGAGGTTGAAAACGATTTAAAGGAACTCGAACGAGAGGTGTTAAGCGATGAGTAACGTAAATCGATTACTCGAAGAAATAACCGAACAACTGTTAACCATTTCCAATTTTTTAGAAACGTTAGACGTTAACGACATTAACGCATCTGGAAAAGCGAGCTTAATCAACATACGCAATCTGGCGATTTCTATTCTTAACGAAGCGAATAGACTAATCGCAAAGAAGAACGGATTAAGATAAGCGTATATACGAGGCGATCGTATGGATGCGATAAAGTTCAATACGGAAAACGTAACTTCTCCAGAGGAAGTAGCAAGACTTACGAGGTTAGCGGTTCTGAACGAACTAAGCAATAAGCTAATCCTAATTTCACGAATATTCGACATCTGCGGTAATAGCATTGACGTAAGTATGCTCAACTTTAACCCTAAGCTAAACGAAATCGTATCCGAGAAGGTCAAAGAGATAACGATGGAGATCGCAAAGGTAATTGATAAATACGCAAGTAGCAGAAAGATCGAGGACTTGTTAGCATTAGTTCAAGCGTTATTAGCAGGAACTTCAACGACATTAGAAATATGTAGCGTTACGATAAAAGAGTTTGTTAAAGAGAAACTACTCGAACTCGGAGGCGTAGAAGATGAGCGGTAAAATAATGAACGGAGACGAATGGATTAACGGCTTGGAATGGTATCCACCGTATCATAAAGCGGTTATAGCGTTAAATAAGTTTTACGATATAAGTAACGGACAATTAATCGAAGTTACAATCGTAGAGAAACCGCAAAATCTCAATAGGCTTAAGGAATGGATCGAATATCGCAAAGAGATCGGTAAACCGTTAACCGTATTCAGAACGTATCTAACAGCCGTTAAGAAACACGCAATCGGTATACTAATGTATCCCGATCAGTACCCCGTTTTTATAACGATTCCAGATTACGAAGTATACGTTAAGAGAACGTGGAAATCCAGATACGCAAACATGCGGTCATTGTTACGTTATGTCCTAACGTATGCGGGATATAAGTTAAAGCGTAAGAGGTTAAAGTATCGAGCCGAGAAATTCAAAAAGACGGTTCAAACGGAATTATGTTCTACTATTTAGTTACGATAACCAGAACGGAATCGTATTCGGAGTATCGCAAAGCGGTTAAACATTTTTTAAATTCGTATCGTGGCAGAATTATCGATTTTTTTCGGATAAGACGCATGCACATATACTGCTAACGTCTAAGTATGTTATCCCGTACGAACGTTATAATCATAAATGGAAATGTTACGTTCACTTCCGTTACGTTAGACGGACTAAAGCCGATCTCAACCGAGTTATACGTTATATTCAAGCTCATAAGCGTGAAAGAGGTGATGGTATGAAGAAAGAGGAGTTTGAAGAGTTTTGTAATTGGGTTAGGGAACGGATAACGGAGATAATAGAACGGCTCGATAGGCTTGAGAAGAAGGGAAGCGAAATGAGAGACGCAGAATCGGTAGAAGTGAACTTATCGAGAATGAACATACGGCTACAACAAGCACGTAAAGGAGTAGCGATGAGGATTAAATTCGCCAAATACATTAAAGCAAACAATCGTGGAGAATACTACGTTATACTGACGGAAAAAGACGTTAGAGATTTAGTAAACGCATTACAGACGATCAAGATACCGCAGAACGTTAGTAATCCGAATAGTAAACGTAACGTAAAGGTTGAAACAGTAGACGAAGCTTTACGGTGAGATTATGACGGAATTACCGCTAATAACGGTTAAGAAATACGTTAAGGATTTAGACGATTCGCTGATACTCGGATTTAAAGCGTTTGACGAAGAATCGCAACGTAAGTTGTATCAATACACGATGAACGCTAACGATCAAGTATACTTTTACGATGCATTGAAACGCAACGATTACATTATTTTTAAGCTGGATTCGTTCAGAATTAACTTCGATAACGGTGAAATAGCGTTCAAGACAAAGGTTACAGACGTATACTTTGACGATCTCGATAGGATTCTACCAGTACTAAAGAATCACGTTAAATCGACAATATACGTTAAAGCTCGTTTGGGATACGTTAGAAAAACAAAACACGGTAAAGTTCGTGTATATGCGGATGAAGTATCGTTAATCGTTGCGGATTATGACGAGGAAACGGCTAAAGCGTTATTAAACGAATACGAACCGCTTGATCTAATTTGTTACGCATTAGGATACGAACCGTCAACGGAGATTAAAGCGATAACGTTACCCCGCATAATTCCGTTATTTAAACCATTCGGCTTAGGAGTTCACGTAATACAATTCACGCCACCAGAAACGGGAAAAACGCATACGGCTAAGACAATTTCGGCTTTAACGAACTCGTATCATGCGTTAGGTTTTCCATCGAGAGCTAAACTTATCGGAGACGCAAGATTTAACAGCTACGGAATATGCTACAAGTACGACACAATATACGTTGAAGAATTCGAGAAACTAAGCGGTAAACGCTTAGACGAATTCCGAGAAGATTACGAAATACTACTAACGGGATTAGAACAAGGGAAATGGCAGAGAGAGAAATCATCGAGAACGGACATCGATTACATTAACCCAATCGGATTCTGCATATTCGGTAACATACGTGATCGTGATATATCCGAATATACGGTAAACGAATACACGCAAAATAACCGTGAACGGATTAAAGCGATTATCGAGAATATGACGGGATTAAATATATTACCGTTTATAAGCCGTTTTACATACGTAGAAGCGATCACGGATGATATTAAATGCATGCGTTACATCCTTTACAACGAGAATAACGAACCACAAGCGTTACATCCAAGCGTTAGCAGAGCGATATTCGATATTCTAATAAACGAAGCACCGAATAAAGCGGTTAGGATACGGAAAGATACGTCAAGACGTGAACGCCATATTAATACGCTTAAATCCATCCTCGATCTGCTTAACGTTGATTTAGACGATGATACAATAGAACGGCTCGTAGACGGTAAAACTACGTTCTTAGACGTATTCGGTAACGAAAGTAAGACGGATACGGTAACGGAAGACGATATTAAATACGAAGAATGGGATATGAGAGAGGCGGTGGGAATATGAACGGATTAGACGAAATAATAGCGGAAGAGGAAGCGATAAATCTGGCAATCGACACGGCAATTTACTCGTATCTGCAAAGACGGACTAAGATATACGCAGATATTCAGGTAACCGATCTCGTATATTGTCCTCGCAGAGCTTACTTCGAAAAGAAATACGGTAAAAAGCATAACAGTAACGATTTTAGCCTAATTGTCGGGATACTAATACACGATTTCATGCTACAAGCGTTAGCGGAAGAACTGAACGCAGATAACGAGGTTCTAACGGTAGAAGTGTTCAATATAGACGGAGATTTCGTAAAGGTATACGCAATGTGCGATTTATTGACGGATAAATACGTATTAGAGCTAAAAACATGCGGTAGATTACCAAACGAACCGAGAGATAGCCACGTTATGCAACTCGAAGCATACTTACGATTCTTTAACCGTGAATACGGATACCTCGTATACGTTAACCGCAATAACGGAGATAGACGGATATTCAAGCATTACAGAGACGATACGATATACGATGAGTTCAAGAATCGTTTAGACGATTTCTACGTTAGCCTAAAGTACGATAGAATACCGTTCTACTATAACGAATCGCTTTGTAAATTCGGTAAAAGGAAATGTCCGTACTACGATATATGCTACGAATCTTCAGCTATCCAGATTTAGCTCTCTTTTTATTTTTTCAACTTCTCTTTTTACGACTTCCAATAGTAGCTTTCTAAGCGTTTTGTTTCTAACCATCATAAAGCCTCTCTCCCTATTCGTCAATCCATATTTACGAGCATACACACCTATGGTTTGTGGTTTCAACCCTAATACTTCTCCAATAACCCATGCGGGATACCTTCCGTATAGCCTTTCGATAACAGCTTTAGTAATACGTGGATCAACCTTATAGTAACGTCTCATATCCAGCTATACGCATACGTTTATATAACTCGATTGCTCGCAATGCGTATATGGCATACGTACTTAAATGCTATTGCGGTTATACTATTTTTTTACGCAAGCTTAAGAGAGTTGTCGATTGTCCATATTGCGGTAGAAGTTACATATTAAAGAAACGCTACAAATACGTTCTCAGACGGTTTTAATTACCGTATTAGCTAATCGTTCTTGAACGAGTAAGAGAAAAGAAAAGATGGCGTAAGACGGCGGCGAGGTGTGGCGGATAACGGGGGGTGGAGCACCATGAATTTAGCGCGCGGGTAGTCTCGCGGGTTATGAGATAGTAGGTGAAGAGGTTTATAAAGCTTTTGCTAACCAACTCATCCGTATCCTAACGTTAACCGTTATAAATTACCGCAATACCCTCACGAACACTCTAACTTTACCGCTAAACCTTTACCGTAAGATTTTAACGAATACTCTAACTCTACCGTTAAACTTCTCGTTTACTCTCCGA